>ERZ780033.45-NODE-45-length-42709-cov-7.62578_pt1 | contig 42709 bp, 25 predicted proteins | sample MGYA00511024_ERZ780033 | MGnify/ENA primary metagenome ERZ780033 (study PRJEB29588, sample SAMEA2157043) | human gut metagenome | biome: human gut; feature: human-associated habitat; material: faeces | place: Denmark | collected 2008/2010 ... | reverse complement strand
CACCCCCCGTCACAGCCGGTGCCAGGTCTTCCTTGACATAGCTGCACTTCACCATATCACCCTTGCGGTTGTCGTGGCCGAAGGTGCGGAAGGTGAAATGGGTGGTCTCGGTGATGGTCATCGGTCCTGAGTAGAGCTGTGCGTTGACACCGGGTATGCTACCGTCGGTGGTGTAGCGGATGGTGGCCGAGGGGTCGGCACACTTGACATCGACCACGCCCTTGTCGGTGAAGACATTGACATTATAGAAGCCAGTGAGGTCGGGTATGCGATAGGTCACACCCATCTTCTGCAGGCGGGGCAGATGGGCGACGAGGCGGCTGGTGAAGGCGTCGATATTCATGGTCTGGGGCTTGCTCCATCCCAGCTCGGCGGTGGCTATCACACGTGGGAACGCCTGATACCACACGCGGTTCATCGTGGGCACCCATTCGGTCCAGAGGTTGGCCTGCACACCCAGCACCAGCTGCTGCTCCTTGGCGTCGAGTCCCTTGACGGGGTCAAAACGGTAGATGGCAGGTACAGAGTTGCGGTCCTCCTGATAGTCGATGTAGAACTCGGAGTTGGGCGAGCATATCAGCGCATTGCCATGCGAGGTGGTCTGCTTGGGCGAGTCGGCAGCCCATGAGCGCCACCACATCACAGTCGAGTTGGCGGTGAGTCCGCCGGCGATAATCTCGTCCCAGCCTATCATGGTCTTGCCGTGGGCGGTGAAGAAGTCCTCCATATAGTGGTTGAACCATGCCTGCAGCTGTGGCTCGGTCGTGAGGTGATGGTCCTTCATACGCTTCTGGCAGTCGGGGCAGGTCTTCCAGTTTTTCATGTCGACCTCGTCACCGCCGATGTGTACGTAGCGCGATGGGAAGAGGTCGAAGACCTCGCTCCACACGTTCTTGCAGAACTCGAGCATGGTGTCCTTGCCCGGGCACATAGGCGTGGTGAATAGCTTGCCCCATCCCGTCTGCTTGAAGCACGACAGCCCGTCGTAGTTGTCGATGGCCATCAGGCTGTGGCCGGGCATATCTATCTCGGGGATAATCTCGATGCCACGCACCTGGGCATAAGCCACGATGTCGCGCACCTGCTGCTGGGTGTAGAAGCCACCATAGAGGGTGCGTCCCTTATCATCGCGGCGCGTACGGGCAACAGGAACCTGCAGGTCGGGTGCATCTTCCTCGGCGGCACGCTTCATGCACACGGTATCCTGGTTGTTGTAGATGCGCCATGCACCACGCTCGGTGAGGAGTGGATAGCGCTTAATCTCGATGCGCCATCCCTGGTCGTCGGTGAGGTGCCAGTGCATCTTGTCTATCTTGTAGAGCGCCAGCACGTCAAGCAGCTTGTAGACCTCGTCGACGGTAAAGAAGTGGCGGGAGCAGTCGAGCTCCATGCCACGCCACTCGAAGCGTGGCGCATCGGTGATGGTCACACAGGGCACCGTCCACGTGCGTGCCACCACCTGCTCAGACTCGATGTCGTCGGGCAGCAGCTGGCGCAGGGTGGCTATGGCGTTGATGACGCCACGGTAGGTGTCGCCCTCGATGGTCACTCCCTTGCCGGTGACGCTGAGGCGATAGGCACCGGCATTACCCTCGTTGGCAAGGGTAAGGCGGATGTCGCCCTTGCCATTTTTGACGGCAAAGCGATAGCCCGTGGCACGGCTGAGCATCTGGCTGAGATACTCGGCGGCAGGCCGCAGTTGTGCGTTGTCGCAACCGATGGTTGCACTCTTCTTGATGGTCCACACTCCTGTGCCCACCGTCATCTGGTCGGGTACGGGAATGATGGCGGGCTGCTGTGCCATAGCCGTAACGCCGGCAAACAACAGGCAGCAGACCAATGCTTTCTTTATACTTATCTTCATATCTTTAGGTTTTATGCTACAAAGTTAGCACAAACGGCGTGAAGAACAAAAGGAAATCAGTCCTTTTTTATTCCGGGATGCACAGATGGACTGCCACAGCCCTGCCCTCACCGACAGAATGTCAACAAAAATCGGGCAAAAACGCAAGAAATATCGCCATGGGCTTGGTCGGTACGACGGTTTGCACTATCTTTGTAAAAATTATCTAACGCAAATCATTCTACTATGACCAGAAAACCTGTAATCATCATGCTCACAGCCGCCCTGTTGATGTCGGTGGCTGCCTGGGGCCAGAGCCTGCCCAAGTTCAAATTCGGCGAACCCACCATGGAAGAACTGAAGATGACCACCTACGACAAAGACTCATCGGCGGCAGCCGTGGTGCTGCTCAACCTGCGCGACGTGGGCTTTCGCCTCGACGGCGGCGACATCACCGAAGTCACCACCAACCGCTTCCGCATCAAGATACTCAAGGACGCCGGCAAGGACTATGCCAACGTAGACCATGTACTCTACAACAGCCAGGGCGCCAAGGGCCATGAGAAGATTTTCGGCATCAAGGCGGTCGCCGTAAACCTCGAGAACGGCAAGGTGGTCAAGACCAAGATGAAGAGCGACATGATATTCACCGAGAAACTCGACGAATACCACGACCGCGTCAAGTTTACCATCCCCCAGGCCAAGGTAGGGTCGGTCATCGAGTACGAGTACAACGTGAGCAGCGACCTCTACTACCAGATGGACGACTGGAACGCCCAACAACCCATACCCGTGGTACACGCAAGATATACATCCATCATTCCCGAGTGGCTGCTGTTCAGGTATGAACTGCGCGGACCCGGACTACTGCAGCCCATCCTGGGCGACGGGCTCGTAGCGCGCAGTGACGTGATACAGACCACCAGCAAGAACTATGTCTATGTGGGCAACAACATGCCTGCCGTCAAAGGCGACGACTACGTGTGGTGCAAGAAAGACTACATAGCCCGCATCACCGCCGAGCTCACTGCCACCAACTTCCCCTATGTGGGCTACAAGGACTTCGGAGAGACCTGGGAGCGCATAGACGAGATGCTGCGCAAGGCCGACTGGTTTGGAAGCAAGTTTGGAAGCAAAAGCCCCTACTGTGACGAAATCAAGGAGAAGGGCATAGACAAGATAGCCGATACGGAGCAACGTGCTGCGGCGGTGCTGAAACTGCTCTTCAGCCACCTCAAGTGGAACGAGACATTCGAGATGAGTCCACAGTCGATGACGAAGACCGCCAAGGCGGGCACAGGCTCCAACGCCGACATCAACCTGATAATGGTCAACATGCTGCGCGACGCCGGCATCGAGGCGGTGCCCGTGGTGATGCGCCTGCGCAACACCGGCACGCTACCCGTGACCTACCCCAGCATGGACAAGCTCAACACCTTTGTGGTGGGAATACCCATGGGCGAGGGCAAGATGATGTATGCCGACGCCTCGTCGGAGAAAGGCTTCCTCAACGCGTTCACTCCCTCTCTGTATGTCAACAAGGCGCGCATCCTGAGCAAGGGCGAGGGCGAGAAGTGGGTAGACCTGCAGCTCATAGGCAAAGACACCGAAAGCAATGTAGTGACGGCAGCGATAGACGCCAACGGCGAACTCAAGGGCAAGGTCAAGGCCGTACACCGAGGTACGGGTGCCTATATGTTCCGCTCCCACTATGCGCAAGCCAAGGACGAGAAGGAATATGTGACCGACAAGGAGGAAGGCTACAACATCAGTATAGCCGACTACAAGGCCACCGACGCCAAGGAGTTTGGCGACGAGGCGAGCGAGGACTACACCTTTACCCGCAAGGGTGAAGCCACTGACGACCACATCTACATCTCGCCCATCATCTACCCCATGGTCAAGAGCAACCCGTTCACCGACGCCACCCGCCAGATGCCCATAGAGTTTCCCTTCATCCATACCGAGCGCACCCTCTACACCATCACCATCCCCGAGGGTTGGGAGGTAGAAGAACTGCCCAAGAGCGTGAACATCGCTACCCAGGGGCGCGAGATGACGGCACGCATCGTCTGCGGTGTAGACAACAATGTCATCAAGTGTAACACCATCTTCAAAATCAACAAGGTCTTCTTTGCCAACAACCGCTACGACGAGGTGAAGACGTTCTTCGCCAACATCGTGGAGCGCAGCAAAGACCTCATAGTACTAAAGAAAAAGCCATGAGAATCATCACGCTTATCGCCGCAGTCACGGCATGGGCTGCCGCGGCATGGGCAGAGCCCACGGCGCAGATACGCAAGCAGACAGTACACATCGATGTGATTTCGCAGAGCGAATACCGCATGACCGAGCACACCGAGGTGGTGATATACAAGGAGACCATGAGCCAGCTGGCCAACTTCTACACCACGCTCGACAAATCGGAGAAGATTGAACGTTTCGCCTGCGTGGTCGAAGGGGTAAACAGCAAGTTCAACAAGAAATACAAAGCCGGCGACCTGAAGTATTCGGAATACTCGGGAGACATGGTCACCGACCTGAAGAGCGTGGAACTGAGCATAGACCTACCTCTCTACCCCATCGTGGTGACCACCGACGTGACCTACCACCGCACGGACAACACCATAAGCTATCCGCCCTTCTTGCCCATACCCGCCTATGACACCGAGGTCAAGGAGGCTACCTACATGATAGACTTCCCGGCGTCGATGAATCTGCGCTATGTGGCTATGGACACCGACATGAAGCCCGTGGAGAGCACCACGCCCAAGGGGAAGAAACGCTGGACTTTCACGCTCGCCAACCAGGGCGAGGTGGTCTATGAGGAGTTCAGCAAACCGCTGCTGCAGCAGATTCCCAAAGTGCTCTTCGTGCCAGAGAAACTTGATTATTACGGCACACAAGGCAGCATGAAGTCGTGGGAAGAGTTTGGACTGTGGATCAACAGCCTCTGCCAGGGCATGGACGTGCTGCCCGACGACGCCCGGGCCAAGGTGCACGAGCTCACCGACACCTGTGCCACCGACTGGGACAAGGTGAGGGTGCTCTACAACCTGCTACGCCGCCACACCCGCTATGTGAGCATCCAGCGGGGTATCGGCGGCTACCGCCCGCTGGCTGCCGAGTTTGTGTGGCGCAAAGGTTTCGGCGACTGCAAGGCACTTACCAATCTGATGAAGGCCATGCTGGCAGAAGCGGGCGTGGCTTCGACCTATACGCTCATCAGCACCAAGTATGACAGGCTCATCGACCTGCCCAACTTCCAGCAGCTCAACCACGTCATCCTCAAGGTACCTACCTCAAAAGGGGTAATCTGGATGGAGTGTACCAACCCCGAGATTCCCCTGGGCTACACCCACGACGACATAGCGGGGCACGAGGCAGTAGAAATAAGCGACAAGGGCGGACACAGAGTCATCCTGCCCGACTATGCCGATACGCTCAATCTGCGCACTACCAAGGTGAAGACCGTTTTCCGCCCCGACGGCACCGGCAGCATTAACATCATCGACAGCTATAGTTGTCATCGCTACACCAGGCTCTATGGCTGGCTCAAGAAGAGCGAGAAAGACCGCATCAATGCGGCTGCGAGGGCTTACAGTCTGCCCTTTGGCAACATAAAGCGGGCTGTGGCGAGGATGGGCTACCGCAAGGGCGAGGGCGGGCGTGGTCTCCTGCCCCTCATCTCAGCCTCGGTCGAAGCCGACCAGGTGCAGATAGCCACCAGCACGCGTGCCCGCCTCTTTGCCACCATCAACCCGCTGCACAGCAACTTTGTCCCGAGCCACATAGCGCGCGACCGCAAGCACGAAATCTACATAGACCAAGGCTTCAAGAACGTGGAGATTATCGAGATGACGCTGCCCGAGGGATGTATGTTAGAAGCCACGCCCAAGCCGGTAAGCATAAGCAACGAGATAGGCTCATTCACATCGACCGTAAGCGTAGAGGGGCGCACCGTCAAGCAGACCAACACCCTCATCCTGCACCGCGGCACCTATCCCGCCGCCAAGGCGCAGCTGCTGGATGACCTCGACAGCGCCGCCGACACAGTCTACAAAGGCAAAGTGATACTCAAGCGCCCATAGAGGGCTGCTGGTCGAGTAGTATATATAATATAATAAGGTGCAGAACCCTTGCGGGCCTGCACCTTATTATATATATAGGGTAACAAGATGGACGCCGGTTCAGCAATCCATATTATACCATGTTCGGATTTACTGGAAGTAGAGGAAGAGACTAGAGATACCGGCATAGCCATAGTCCCATGACCAGTCATCGGCGTTGAGGTTGAACTCAAACTTCACATAGCGGCAGTTGACACCACCGTAGAGCACGTAGATGTTGTTCCAGTTATCGTCACGCTTGGCCTGATGCTCGGCAGAGTTGCCCAGCTCAGTCCAGGTGGTCTTGTCGGTACTTACCGATACGGTGTAGTTGTTGACAGCGTAGCCATCGCAACCAAAACCAGTGATGGCCTTGGTGTCCTTGATATCAACTACGAACGAAGCCTTGGATCCCTTAGTGGTGAAGGGCCAACGTGCGCTCCAACCGCCAGCGAACATATCGGCATACTTGGCTACATCCATATTCTCTGCCTCGACAGCGGTGAAGGTAGAAGCGTCGGCCATAGTACCAATGATGCTTGAAGGACTGTCGTTGACAAGCTGAGTCTTAACTTCGACAACGATATAGACTACGTCGTCTTCATCTACGCTCGAGCCATTGGCAAAAGTAGTCTTCAGACGCAAAGGCAGCACGTAAGAGCCTTCGAGGTTCTTGGTGAGATCCTCTGGGACAGATACCTTGATACCAGTAGCAGTCTGGGTCTCGCCCTCGCTCACAGTAGCAGGAGTAACAGTGAGCGCATTCAAGATATTAGAAGGCAGAGCCTGACAGTTGGCGCTGTACTTGGCATTGTAAGTAGCCACCAGACTGTTGTCGGCTACCAGTGTACCCTGCATGTCGCCAGTGATGCCAATGAGGTTCTTGAACTTCACCTCGGCAGAGATACCGCCATACACTCCAATTGGAGTCTTGGCAATGGTATTCTTGATGACAGTGTTGCCCGAGATAGAGCTGAAGTTATCGGCCTTGGTGGTCTTGACTACGATGTAGGCAATACCCTGCTGCTGGCTGATGACGAAAGGACGGTCGGTACCGGGACCCTCGGCGCCATCAAACTTCAGAGAAACGGGAATCACATAGGTGGGAGCGTTCTCTACATCATCCACGCGGAACAGGTCTATCTTGGAGGCGTCGAGCTGGACCTTGATTTCATCGCCAGCGGCAGATGTCTTCTTGTTGGCGCCGACTCCTGAGGATGACAGCACCTTCATGCCGCTCAGAATATCCTGTGAGGGTAGTACGTAGTCGGTGCCGTGCTCGCTGTTGTAGGCATCTACCAGGTCTTGAGTAGCCTTAACCTCTGCAGAAACCTTAACAGTATCCTTTGTAGGGAGCTGTACCTGTACCTTCATTGTAGCACCCACCTGGCCATATACACCTGCGGGAGTGGTCATCACCTCACAGTTGAAGCCCTTGGAATAATCCTGGGGAGCAATGTAAATAAAATTATTGTTGCTGCCATATACATCGTAGCTCTCGTCATCAGAGCAAGAAGTCACGGTGGCAATGCCGGCTACAGCCATAAGGCTGAGCGCGGCATATTTGATATTTATCTTCATAGTCATAGTCTCCTATAATTACTGTGCACACTTGTTGATATCGTCCTTAACCCACTTAATCTTGTCGGCAGCACCGGGAGTAGCAGTGAGGTTGTCGCCACTGACGGCACGCTGGGTCTTGCTCCAGTCCATATCCATACCGTGGTTAGAGGTATCCTTGAAGATGTGACCCTCGCCCTCGTTGAACTTCCAGTAAGCTACAAGACCTTCGCTCTGTGGGTCGGCGCCACACATGTTGGCGTTGATTTCGGTGGTAGACAGGGCGCGGTTCCATATACGCAGCTCGCAGAAGCGGTGAGCGAAGAACTGCTGGCTGTTGTAGCCCTGGTAAGACATACCCATCTCATAACGCTGGAAGTCGATGCCATCGATAGCGGCTGCGCCAGAGGTGTCGAGAGTTCCATTGACATAGAAGAAGATGTTGGTGCCATCGTATACCCATGTGAGGAGGTACCAGTTGCCGTTCTCAAACTGAGTATTGGACATAAGTTTATTGCCGGCGAGGATGGTCTGCAGCTTGTTGTCAGAGTTGGCCTCGTTGAAGCGCAGCAGGAGTGACTTGGACTCGTCTTTCTGCTCAAGGGCAAGGAAGCGCTGAGGATAGTTTCTGCGGTTAAGACCCTGAGGATAAATCTTCACCTCATAGGTAAAGGTGCTCAGATGAACAGGCTGGTCGAAGATGAAGTTGGAAGAAGCTCCATAGTCGGCCTCGATGGCGTAGAAGTTGATGACGCGGGCTATACGCAGGAAGATGGTCTTGCATGTAGGTATCACATCACCATTGCTCACGGTCTTCATTGTCACAGGGATGACATAGTTGCGTCCCTCGACAAGTTCTTCTGTGCTCAGCACCTTCACGTTGGCTGCCGAAGATATGGCTGCACCAGCAGAGATGGTCACTGTGCTCTGCTCGAGTTCTACCGAACCTTCGGGAGCAGCTACATAGTTGCTACCGTTGGCAGCATTGTATTCATCCACTTTAGAGGCGTCGATGGCGAGCTCTACCTTGACATCGCTGTCAACCTTCTTGGTAGACTGTACGGTCACCGCATAGCTGGCGGGGGTATCCTCAACCACAAACTTCACGATGGGGTTGTTCTCCGTTCCAGAGAGGAACAGGGCAGACTTGTCCCATTTGAAATCATCGCCCTCTGAGTTACAGGCGGTAAACACGCTGCCTGCAATCATCAGCAAAGCTGCTGAAATGATATTTATTTTGAGTTTCATAACGTTTCTACTTGTTTATAAAATTACTTTTTAATAGCAGGGTTCTGAATCTGGATAGCCTCACGGAACTCTTTGTAAGGAATACCAGAGGTAGACTGGTAGTTGTAGTCGATATAGTAGGCTCCAAAACCACCCTTACGGCCTGATGCAGGTTCAAAGGCAGCATACTCGCGTACCATTGCACCATCCTTACCGCCATTGGCAGCCTCGGCACCTGTACTCTCACAGAGCACGAGCTTCTCGTAAGGACGGCCAGAGTTGCCGGTCTGGAAACCTATCTGCCATGAGTAAGCCTGGCGAACGAAGTAATCGGTAACGTCGTCGCAACCATTGGGTGAACCACCGAAGAAGTCGATGATGAAGAGCTTCTCAGGCCACTTGCCTTCGGGACCGAAGTACTTGTGGCACTCATCAGCAACCCAAATCATATCCTGGTTGTTCCAGCCTTCATAGTCGAAGTCTACACCGTCGAGCTCGCACTTAACCACGGTATCGACAGCCCATCGCGCATAGGCACGGATAGCCTCTTCGCGGCTTAGACCGCTGGCATCGATATCCTTAAGATTGATGACACGACTCTCATCGATGTTGAGGTTCTCGTCACGATACCAGAACTGATGGTTGTAGTGAGAGGCATCGCCGTGCATGACAAACTTCATGCCCTTTACCTGCTGGCAGAATTTCATATCTGCGTAGGCAATAGGATACTTCTCCTTGGTAACCACATCGCCCCAAAGGTTCACGATATCCAGACTGTCGGGCAGACCGATGAAGCGCTGGCCGTAAGAGTTAGGCGACTGAGAATAAGACCATGAGTCATAGTAGCAATATGAAATCTCGTGGTCGGAGTTGTGGAAGTCACGGAGATTCTTATAATACTGTGCGTCATATTTGTATGGGTCCTGGACGTCAATCTTCTCGATGTCGGTATCACAACTGGAGAGAGAGATTCCCATAAGAGCCATAGCGCAAGCACTGAAAAATATTCTTAATTTCATAATAGTTTTCTACTCTTTAAGTTGATTGAACAAATTAGTGATTGGGGTTCTTGTCCCACCAGAGCTTGGTACCGCCATTGTCGCCACCACCAAGGAGGACTACACCAGCCTCAACAGCCTCACGATTGTTATCGTAGAGTGTAGAAGGATAAGGCATACGGCGTATCTGCAGGTTGGTATCGATGGTACCAGCGTTGCTGTTGCGGGTTGTGGGGAAGAGCTTGGGATAACCGGTACGACGGAACTCGGCCCAACCCTCGGGAGAGATTCTGAAGTTGGCAATCCACTTCTGGGTGATGATGCGTTCCAGATTGGTCTCGAAGCTGGCAGCGTCGTCCCACTTCACACAGATAGTACTGGGCTTGGCAGCATCGCCACCATTGCCGGTGTTGTCGACGAAAGCAATAGGCTCGTCAGTGCTGTTGATGTAGTTGGTGGGATCGGCAGTGATGCCCCACTCGCTCATAGAAGCCTTGATACCAGCCTCGTAGAAATGCTGGGCTGTACCACCCATGTTCCATCCACGCAGTGCACCTTCGGCACGGAGGAAGAAGCTCTCAGAGCAGCTCATATAAGGAATGGTAGAGCTTGAAGTAACGTTGAAGTTGGATATCTTGCCGCCGGTGTAGGCTGAGTTGCCCTGCGACATGTTGATACCCAGACGTACGCCGTGGTACTTGCCATCGTCAGCAGCTGGCTTGAAGTATGCAGCCAGACGAGGGTCGTTGTAACCGTTCATATAGGCATCCATAGAAGCACCCATGCGCTCCTCGTTCCAGCTGTAAGCCTGCTCGTAGAGAGGGTTCATGATGGTGATACCCGAAACGATGGCACGGTCGTTGGCTTCCTCGAGGAAACCTACGGTAGAGTTGACACTCTTCTCAGCCTCTTCCTTGGCCAGAGTGGGGTTGGCATAAACCACACGCATGGCAAGGCGCAGACGCAGGGTGTTGGCAAACTTGGCCCAACGGGTAGCGTCGCCCTGATAGATGTAGTCAAACTTGGCAAGTATCTTCTGGCCGGAAGCGGCATAGGGAGCCAACACGTCGATGGCGTCATCAAGCTCCTTGAAGAACTGGTTGTACACCTCTTCCTGGCTGTTGAACTTGTTCTCAGTACTTCCCGACTTGTAGTTTACGTAGGGAATAGGACCATACTGGTCGGTCACGCGGTGCATACCATAGACCTTGACCACTGTAGCGAGTGCAGCCACCTCGGGAGTGTTGCTCTCTTGAGCGTTCTTCACGATGGTAGCCCAAGGAGTCATCACCTGAGTATAGTTCTGGCTATACATGGAGTTACCCCAAGTGCCGGTGAAGAAGTAGTTGCCATTGTGGTTACCGTTAGCCCATGTACCGGTAGGACCTACATAGCCCGAATACCAGTCAGAGCAAAGGCCCTGGAAGTGCTGGTAAGAACCGGTAGAAGCGTAAGAGTCGTCCTGCTGGCCGGAAGCGGTAAAAGGAACCATACGGAGCACCATCTGCTGGAAGAATGAACCTACCTTGAGGTTGTCCTTGTCCAGGTCGTCATCGGTGGCCTCGTAAGGATTGGTGTTGATCTCGGTGAAATTGTCTGTACAGCCCGTAGCACCGAGAGCCAGCACACCAAGCAATGTATATTTTAATAATGATTTCATAATTGATTGTCTCCTTTAAGTTTAGAATTTAACCTTTACTGAGAAGCCCAAGTTGCGAGAGCTTGGCTGCATGAAGAAGTCAATACCCTGGTTGTAAGTGCCGCTGTAGGCAGTCAGTTCAGGATCGAAGGGAGCCTTGCAGTAAATCATCCACAGGTTGTGGGCTACAAACGAGAGGTTCAGACCCTTGATAAACTTCACATACTTGGTGATAGGCACGTCGTAGCCGAGGCTCAGTTCCTGCAGGCGCAGGTTGGTAGCGCTGTAGATATACTGTGAAGCGATGGTGGTAGTGGTACTTGCCACAGTCTGATAGTAGGCCTGTGGGTTGTAACCGCCGATACCGTTGATCACGAGACCGCCAGCATCACGAGCGTCGGCGCTGGTCTTGGATGAACCGTAGGCATCCATCAGTGACTCGGTCAGAGACACTACTACACCACCCTGACGGTAGTTGAACAGGAAGCCGAGGCTAAGTCCCTTCCAGCTGAAGCTGTTGCCCCAAGAGAGGTTGTAGTTAGGAGTGGCGTGGCCGGCGTTGACATACTTGTTGGCGTCAATCTTGATAGACTTGTCCTGTGGGTCTACGACGATTTCGCCGTGCTCACCGGTAGCCAGTGTACGTACATAGATGTCGGTCAGGTTACCACCCTTGACTATGGTATTGCGAGTACCGTTGAAACCACCCAGGTTCATGGCGTCCTTCATAGAATATTTCTCGCCAGTAGCGGGGTCGGTGTATTCAGCGCTTACCTCTTTGACCTCATTGCGGTTGAGTGTCCAAGTAAGGTAGGTTTCCCAGTTTACAGGGCCAAGAGGCTGGTTGAAACGGGCAGAGAGCTCGATACCCTTGTTGTCTACAGTACCACCGTTTACCCACATGTTGGTATAACCAGATGATGGGTCAAGCTGGATGTTGAAGAACTGGTTGTAGGTACGAGACTTGTAGAGAGTGGCATTGACCTTGAGCTTGTTCTGGAACAGCACGAAGTCGAAACCAGCCTCCCAAGACTTGGTAAGCTCGGCCTTGAGGTTGGGGTTCTTCTTAGAGGTGGTCAGGTTAGGACCGCTGGCAGCAATACTATAAGTAGTGGTGGTCAGGTAGGGGTCAGATGGGTCATTACCAACCTCTGAATAAGAGAGACGAGTCTTCAGATAGTTGAGCCATTTGTTGCTCTTGATAGCGGGGAAGATATCGGTCCAGATGCCAGAGATACCGGCAGACCAGTAGAAGTATGACTTGTTGAAAGGAGCGAGGGCTGACGACCAGTCGTTGCGGGCGGTAACGTCAAGATAGGCCATGCTCTTGTAACCCAGCTGAGCGCTGCCGTAAACGGCCTGCTTGATACGACGCTCATTGTAGGTCTGGTTCATTCTGAACTTAGGGTCAGAGGGGTCGATATTGTTGAGAGTAAACTTATTGGGAACAGTAGCGAGGTTACCAGAAGCGCTCTCTTCCTTGGTGTCGCGACGGTCATAGTTGGTACCTACCACACCGGTAAGGCTCCACTCGTTGTCGTTCCAATATTTATTGATGGTGGCAAAAGCCTCAGCGTAGAGCTGGCTGGCGGTCTGGTTGCGCAGAGCGTAGTAACCGGCGTCAGAAGCGAACTGCAGTTTGGTACCGGCGTTGAACTTCTGCTCATAACGGTTGTTGCTTACATCATATTTCACACGGCCGGTGAGAGAGAGCCAGCTGGTGACATCCCACTTGAGCGATGCGGTAATCATGTTGCGCACCTTGTGGTTCACAAACTTTTCCTTTTCGGCAATCCAGTAAGGGTTCTCCATCAGGTCTCCCTGGTCGAGCCAAGGCCAGTACTGGGTCTCGAGGTTGCGAGACAGGTCGTGGCGGCTGTAGTACTGCATGCCCTGCCAGTCACCACCAGCGGGGAAGAGATACAGAGTATAAAGAGGGTTGTGGTACTGACCCTGAGTAATCATATTCTGCTCGCGGATGTTGGACAGTGTATAGTTGAAGTCCAGAGTCAACTTGTCATCGCAGAACTTAGCGGTGTTGCGGAAGTTGAGGTTGTAGCGGTCGAAGTCGTTGTTGTGGATAAGACCTGTAGAGTTGGTGGCACCCATTGAGAGATAGGTCTGGTTCTTGTCGCTACCAGTAGAGATAGATACGTTGTTAGAGATATTGGTACCTGTCTGGAAGAAATCGTTGGGGTCATAGCTTGACGGAGTGGCGAGCTTGCTGCCCCAGCTGTCGAACGAGCCGACGGCAGAAGTACCGTAGGTGTTCTGGAACTTGTGGGTAACAAAAGGACGAGAGAACTGGAAGCTACCGCTATAGGTTACATCCAGACGACCCTTCTGACCCTTCTTGGTGGTAATAAGGATTACACCATTGGAAGCATCCGAACCATAGAGGGCTGCGGCAGAAGGACCGCTCAGCACAGAGATGCTCTCGATGTCGTTGGGGTTGATATCGGCTGCAGAATCACCAGTAGAACCGGCACCGCCGTACATGGTGCTTTCCTGTGAGCTCTGGAGGTTGGGCATTGGCACACCGTCGATTACGTAGAGGGCACCGTTGTTACCATTGATAGACTTGATACCACGCATAACGACACGGGTGGCAGAACCGGCACCGGCAGAACTCTGCGAGAACTGCACACCGGCAACCTTACCATTGAGAGAGTTGACGAAGTTGGCATCCTGTACTTTTGTTACAGCATCTCCGCCAAGCTGCTGTACGTTGTACGAAAGTGATTTGGCTTCTTTCTTGATACCCAGAGCTGTTACCACAACTTCATTCAGCACCTCGGTATCGGGCTTCATGGTTACTTTGATGCCTTCGCCGGCATTGACTTCTACGGTGGAGTAACCCAGATAGGTAATGACAAGTTTACTACCTGCTGGAGCCTTCAATGAGAAGTTACCATCTACATCGGTTGGCACTGCGGTCTTGGTTCCCTTCAGTGTAACGGTGGCTCCGATGATGGGCTCGCCGTTCTCGTCGAGTACCTGTCCGCTAACCTGCTTTACATTAGCCTGCTGTACAGAGTAGGAGCTGCCTGTGGCTTCCGTAGAAGCGGCACTGACACTCAGAGTACCCATGCACAAGGCTGCAGAAAAGCACAATCTTAACAATTGCTTTTCATTCATAGCGTTGAACATTATTATTTTAAGTTAGACATATAAGAATAGACGTTTAGTGCTAATTCTTCAATTTTTTATAATGAGGTTTTATTGCGTTGGGCTGGCCCCGGACGCGTCCGAGTTTAGCATACGTTGGTTTTATGGCCGCAAATTTAACAAAAAATCAATGTTTCATGCAAATTTTCTTGAACTTTTTTTCGCTTTTAACGCAAAATTGTGTGGCCGAAGTTGCTGTGTGCGCACACAGCACACAATTCCACCAAGGTCGTGATGACTTTCAGCGTGCATTTAGTGTTTTTTCAATCGTCCTGAAATGGAGAGGTAACGACGGAAGGGATGGACAAAAGGAGCAGAGATGGCTCTGGGGGCATTTGCAACAATTAACACATCAAGCGCGACGATTGTTAACAATCATAAACACGAGCGCGGCGGGCGCAGAGATGACTTTGATGCCAAGCGTGATGGTCGGCAAGACGGGCGCAGCTACTTGACGATTGGCAGAGCGCACATTCTGCGCAGCGCGCATCAAATTGTATTACAAATACTTATACTTTTACCACCAGCCGTTACGCCCGGGACTCCGGCGGGAGTCAAAGGCTGGAAGCCAGAGCAATATCTGCCATACTGCAGAGGGGAAAGGAGATGCGGAGGGATGACGGTGAAATTAAATATGTTTAACTATATTCTATTTATAGCAATTACTCAGTCGCTCGCGTACGCGACGCCTTGCGCCGACACCAGCGCCATTGCGCCCGCAGCCCTCTTGAGGATAATTGCAAGGCGCGAAACAGTCGTTTCGGGGTACGAAATAAGGAAATCATGCTTTGCAATCATTATTTCATGCCCTGAAATCAACATATAGTTGGTAGCGGGCAAGATTGGCGCGGTGGCGGACAGGAGGGTCAGAATGGCGAGCAAGACAGCCGGAGCGGCGGAGAAGATGAATGGGGGCAGCGGCAAGATGGAGGATATGGCGGTCAAGACGGATGAAGCGGCGAAGAAGTGGAAGACTATCAGCAAAGAAGACGGAGGATGTGGCGAGGAAGTGGAAGACTATCGGCAAAGAAGACGGAGGATGTGGCGGAGAAGACGGAGGATGTGGCGGAGAAGTGAAAGACTATCGGCAAAGAAGACGGAGGATGCGGCGGAGAAGACGGAGGATGTCTGCGACAAATTTGCGCCAATGTCGCAGGTCGTCGGGACAAGGGTTGCGCAACTTTTTGCGCAAGCGGGCGATGTGCAAATGGCCTCAAAATAAACTGCTTGGAATGGCAGAAAACGCGACGATGGCCGCCGTTTTTGCCTAAAAATGCTGCAAAAATGAAAAAAAAAGGACAGAAAGGATAGATTTTACAAATAATCGCATAACTTTGCACATAATTAATATAGGCGCAACATATAATCAATATAGACGCGCTTATAAACGGAATAAACAGAATTTCAAATTCCTGGCATTGTATCAACAGACTGCCTCAACCAACAAGGAAACTGAGAACAACTGAAATGAGAACCATAAAGCGAATAGTGCTTACACTGTCTATGGCCTTATTGTGCTGCCCGCAAGTCTTTGCAGACAGCATCATGGACCGTATGCGCACCCGCGACTTCTCCCCCATCGACTACATGGGCTATGTGCTCACCATGTGGTACAATGGTTTCTTCAACTATCCCTTTGTGGTGCGTGTCAGCATCTTCATGATTCTCATCTGCTGTATATCGATGGTCTTCTTTACCATTTCTATCAGTGTCAACAAGCATTTCGAGGGCCGACGCAACCGCATCTACAACCGCTACTACAAGCGTTTCTACGACATCTTCTGCGAGATAACACTCAATAAGGACAAGCTCACCCGCAACGAGATCGACGAGCGCATAGGCCTCACCACCCGCGACATAGCCCGCCGCAAGAAGCCCAAGTACATGTTTGCGCTGTGCATGCTGCTGGTGCAGGTCAAGTCGGACTACTACAACGAGTACAACTACCGCAACGTGCGCACCCTCTGCAACGCCCTCGCCATCGAAGAGTTCATGGAGCGTATGCTCGTGTTCGGTTCGCGCACCAACAGGCGTCGCGCGCTGCAGATCTCCCAGTTCATGATGATTGACCTGCCCGAGTCGGTGCTGGTGCGCCTGCTCAACTCGGTCAACCAGGTCATCCGCAAGGAGACACGTATGTACTATCTGTGGCTGAGCGACTACAATCCCTTCAGATTCTTCATGGAGAGCGAGCTGCACAACTATGAGTGGCGCGAATGGGACGCTCTGGAGATACACTTCCTGATGAGAGCACGCCATATAGCCAACAAGGAGATGCCCTCGCTGCCCCCTATCATCGCCGAGTGTGAGAACGAGAAGCTGCAAGCCTGTCTGATCAGAGAGGTGGGCTACTGGGGCACAGCCGAGGATATGGACAACATGAAGAAATACCTGGCCCACAAGAGTCAGGTGGTACGCCAGGCTACCATAGAGTGTATCATCAAGGCCCATCTGGTATCAGCAGAGCCGCTGCTCATGGCTGCCTACGCCCATCAGAACGAGCAGCTGCGCCTGTTTATCCTCCGCGCCCTGGTGACATTCAATACGGGCCGCGCCATCCCCTTCTTCCTGAAAGCATGGAGCGAGTCCAAGGTCCAGTCGACCAAGCTCAACATCATCATGTCGCTCAGCCTGTATGGCGAGAAGGGCATGGAAGAGTTTGAACGCCTGGAGAGAGAGTGTACCGACAAGGACGACAGTTTCCTCTTCAAGCAGGTTAGAGTGTTTGACAGTTATATCAAGAATTTGGCACGATGAAAGAGATTATATTATACACCTACGGATATCTCGTCTTCTTCTACTCGATGGCGCTGATGTTCAGCTACGTGATGCTGGTGGCCCTGTCGTTCAGAGAGACACGCCGCTCGCGCCACTCCCTGAGCGACATCTACGTGAAGAAGATATTCGACAACTCGCCCTATACCCCCGGTGTGTCTATCGTGGCTCCCGCCTACAACGAGGAAAACACCATCGTGGACAACGTGAAGTCGCTGCTCTCGCAAGACTGGCCCAAGTTTGAGGTCATCATCGTCAACGACGGTAGCAAAGACCGCACGCTGGAGAAGATGATTGAGGAGTTTGACCTCGTCGAAGTGCCCTATCTCTACAAGCAGCGCATCATCGCCAAACCCTTCAAGCGTATGTTTATCTCCAACCGCAAGGAATATGAGAAACTGCGCGTGGTGGACAAGGAGAACGGTGGTACCAAGGCAGACCCCGTGAACGCCGGTCTGAACGTAGCCAACTATCCCTACTTCATCAATACCGACGTAGACTGCATCCTCTCCAAGAACGCCATCCGTATGTGTGTGCGCCCTATGGTGGAAGAAAGGAACGTGATAGCCGTATCGGGCGTGATGAACATCTCCAATGCCTGCAAGGTGGTCAACGGCGAGCTCATCAAGTACCGCATACCCTGGTCGCCCATCCCTCTGTTCCAGACACTGGAGTATCTGCGCTCGTTCATGATAGGCAAGATGGGTTGGAGCCACATCAACGCCATGCCCAACGTGTCGGGAGGTTACGGTATGTTTGACACCGAGATAGCCATCAACGCCGGCGGATACTCTGCCGACTCGCTGGCAGAGGATATGGACATGCTGACCCGTATGATAGGCTACTGCTGCGACTTCGACAAGCCCTACCGCGTGATACAGATACCGCAGACCTGCTGCTGGACAGAAGGTCCGTCAAACCTGCGCATGCTGTACCGTCAGCGTGTGAGATGGGGACACGGCCTGATACAGACATTTGCCAAGTATTACCGCATGATGTTCAAGAAGAAGTACCGTCAGCTGGGTCTCATCACGATGCCCTACCTCTTCATCTTCGAATTCATCGCCCCCGTCATCGAGCTGGTAGGTTTCTGCGTATTCCTCTACCTCGCCTTCACGGGCGGCGTCAACTGGGACACAGCCTGGATCATCTTCCTGATGATGTATATCTTCTGCTTCCAGCTCTCGTTTGTCGTTATCTATTACGACTATCTGCAGACCCGCATGCGCGGCTGGAGCTATCTGCGACTCGTGCTCGCCGCCCTGCTCGAGCCCTTCTTCTACCACCCCTTCATCATGCTCTTCTCGCTGCGCGGCTACCTCAAGTTTATCATGGGTAAGCGTATCGTATGGGGCGAGATGCAGCGCAAGGGCTTCAACAATCCCAACAGCGGCAACGCTCAGGGCCAGGCCGACAACAGTCCCAACCCCGACATCAATATAGCCACCCAAACCACCGAATAAAGAACCAAAACCAAAGTCATGATGATGAAAATACATAAACCACAGATATGCGGCATGGCGCTGACCCTGATGATGGCAGCCTCGGCACTCACGTTCACCCCTGCACAGGTGCAGGCACAGTCGATAGTGAAGACCAAGGACATCCATCTGCCCGACTACTACGACACCACGGTGCGCGCCGCCTTCAAGCGCGGCAACTGGGAGGGCGGAAAGCGTCTGCTCGACGAAGGTCTGAAGCGCTACCCCGACGTATCGACGCTCAACGAGCTCGCCGGACGCTACTACTACCACAAGAAGGCCTACGACGACGCCCGCTTCTATCTGGTGCGCGCCCTGCGTGACAACAACGCCAACGTCGAGGCCAAGCAGCTCATCATCAATGTCGAGGAAGAGACACGCAACTACTCGAGCGCCATCTGCTACGTCAACGAGCTGCTCGAGATACATCCCTACTGGAAAGGACTCTGGCGCCGCAAAATCGAACTCTACCGCAAGCAGAAGAACAATGTGGAGGCCGACCGTCTGCTGGAGCGCCTCTGCCATATCTACCCCAACGACGTACAGCTGAAGAAAGACCTCAACTACCGCCTCGAACAGCGCGCCAATGCCGACCGCAAGGCGGGCGACAAGAACGCAGCCATAGAGTCGCTGCAGCAGCTGGTCAACAGCGACCCCAAGAAGGAAGAGCACTATCTGACGCTCTGCAACCTGCTCCTGCAGCAGGGCCGCCGCAGCGAAGCCATCGACGTGGCCGACCGCGGCGTGAGCAATCTGCCCGGCAGCTACCGCCTCATCATCAAGAAGGCTGGCATACTGGCCGAAGACAACCGCTACGGCGAGGCGATGGCGTTTGTAGAACGCTGCATGAAGCACAACCACAGCGGACAGCTCAGCAGTTTCTACGGACAGCTCCAGGCCGACGCCGCCCGCGCTGCCGCCAAGGGCGACCCCTATATCCTCTATGGCAAGGTCTATGAGCGCACCAAGAGCCAGGAGTCGCTCGACTATCTGCTCAATACCGCCATCACCCGCGGCTACTACGACGACGCCCTCACCTATATCGCCGTCGAGCGCAAGCGCAAGGGCGACACCGAAGACCTGCTCTACAAGGCATACATCGTAAACCGCCGTATGGGCAACGCCCAGGCTGCATCGAGCCTGCTCAGCCGCCTCTACCAGCGCAACCCCGCCAACAAGGATGTGGCTGACGAGCTGGCACGCGAGCGCCTCACCCGTGCCATGGAGATGATGAACAATGACGGTTACGGCGAAGCCCTCCCCCTGCTCGAGTTTGCCGCAGAGCACTCTACCGACAAGGAGGTGCGCGAAGCTGCCTTCAACCGCATGGTGACCTGCAACGTAGAGCTGCGCCGCTATACTGCCGCCGAGCGTGCGCTCGCCGACTATCAGGCGCAATTCCCCGATGCGCCCAACACCATACTCAAGCACGCCGACATCCTCAACCGCAGCGGACGCACCGAGGCGGCTCTCGAGCTGATTGCCAAGAAGTGTGAGGAGGAAGACGACGCCCTCACCCGCGCCCAGTATGTCAACGCTTACGAAGAAGCTGCCGTGCCCCACATCAAGCGCCTCATCAGGCTGGGTGCCTATGGCAAAGCCTACACGCAGAGCCTGCGCCTGCTCGAGATATGCCCCCTCTCTGAAGACGGTCTGCAATATGCCGTCAACACCTCTGCCCAGCTCAAGCGCTGGAAGGAACACCGCCGCTGGGTGGCTCTCGGCCGCGAGCGCTACCCCAATGACAACTTCTATGTGGTCAAGCAGGCTGCGCTCTACACCACCGACCGCAAGTACTCCAACTCTCAGGACATCCTGCTGCCCAAGGTGGCAGAGTATATGGGCGACTCGCTGCTCATACGCGCCAACAGTACCAACAGCAGCGACTGGGCCATGGCGCTCCTGGACCGTCACCAGAACGACTCGGCTATGGCCGTCATCAACAAGGCGATAGAGTATGACAGCGAAAACCGTCTGCTGCTCTACACCAAGGGTCTCATCTTCGAGGCCAAGCATGAGTATGACTCGGCTTATGTCTACCAGAAATACTACCGTCCGGGCTACGGCGAGGAGGCTTCGTTCCGGCGCCATCTCGACGGACTCGTGGCACGCGGCTACCGCAATGGACTCAACTTTGAATATCTGCAAGGACGCTATGGAGAAGAAGATGTAATCACGGCTGTGGCTTCGATAGAGTATACACGCAAGCTGGACGACACCGACGCCGTCGGCGTGCGCTTCAACTACGCCGGCCGCGAGGGTGCCGCCAAGGACACCAAGAGCGACGACCAGCAGCCCGGAGGTACGGGCATCCAGCTGGTGGGCGAATGGACACACCAGTTTGACGACCTGTGGTCGGGAACGGCTACGGTGGGCTTGGCCAACAAGTACTTCCCCCAACTCATGGCTAACGCCCGTCTCACCCGCAACTTCACCCATGACTGGGAAGGCGAGGTGCATGCCGGTTTCCGCCGCATCAACTCCTACGAGAAACGGTTCAGATGGCAGGCTACGGGCGAGGACTCGCCGGCATGGGTCTTCGACCACTGGGACGACACCCACAATCTGCTGCTCAACCTGGGCATCGGCGCCAGCAAGACCATCGACCTCTTCTGGCTCAACGGTCGTCTGGACCTCTACAACATGAAGAGTAAGATGTATGCCAACCTGATGCTGCAGGGCAAGTACTTCATGCTCAACGACGGCAAGTCGTGCATACAGGCACTGGCGAGCATCGGTTCGGCGCCCGAAGCGTCGATGATAGACAACGCGATGCCTGGTACCTTCAGCCGACTCAACACCCAGGTGGGCCTGGGCGGTCAGTACCGCATACACCGCAATGTCACGCTGGGCGTGCTGGGCACATGGCTCACCTACTACACCCAGACCAACACCCGCACGGGCACCGAGGAGAGTCCCATCGACGGCGTCAATACAAGATACAAAAACCTGTTCAATATAGATGTACAAGTTCTCATCAGCTTCTAAGACAATGGCCACAGCAGTGTGCGCGCTGATGCTCGCCCTGCCTGTCACCCTGCTGGCTGCATGCTCGGGCACAGAACTCAAGCCCTTCAGCCAGTACAGCGAGTATGCCGTCAAGGCTGCCGACGACGGCGACTCTGGCGACGCCAAATGGGCTGCCTATCTGAAGAGTCACTTCCAGAAACGGGCTACCGACCGCGACTGCATCATCGCCGGAAAAGCGCAGGACGACAGTCAGCTACAGCTGGTGGTCGACCTCGACGGCAGCATGGACAGTGACTACGAGGTGGCTGTGGCTCCGCACGAAATCAGACTCAAGGCGCGCTCTACCGAAGCGATGCTCTGGCTGCAATACCAGTTCATGAGCTCGGCGTCGGCTGATGACGGCCGCTTCCTCTCTGCCGACCTGCCTCCCGCAGTGGTAGACTGCAAGAACAACGCCAAAGGCAGCTTCGCCTTCGAGCATCGCAGCATCTACACCCCTACCAATACCAATGCCGACATGATGCCCATACTGGGTGTGGGCAATGTAGACTTCGACTGGGGACTGTGGGGACACAATCTGCGCAAGGTCTTTACCAACGGTATACCGGCTGAAGCGACGGCTATGGTCAATGGCAAGCGCGACGCGGGGCAGTTCTGCTTCTCGTCGGAGGCTCTCTACCGTGCCTATGAGCAGTTTGTGATAGACCAGTATGGCGACGGCAGCGACGGGGTGACCACCCGCTTTGCCGTAGTGCCCAACGACAATCGGCTGGTGTGCCAATGCGCCGCATGCAAGGCAAAAGGAAACACACCGCAGTCGGCTACACCGGCGGTGACAGCCCTCATCGAGCGGCTGGCGCGCCGCTTCCCGCACCAGATGTTCTTCACCTCGGCCTACTCGACCACCCGCACGGCTCCCACACACCGTCTGCCCGACAACGTGGGCGTGATGGTGAGCGCCATCGACATGCCTATGGCGCCCGAAGCATCGCAGACCAAGGGCCACGAGACGCTCGAGGCGCAGATCAAGGCTTGGCAGAAATGCTGCGGCAGAGTCTATGTGTGGGACTATATGCGCAACTTCGACGACTACCTCACCCCCTACCCCTGTCTGCACCACATGCAGAGCAGACTGCGCTTCTACCGCGACCTGGGTGTCAAGGGCGTGTTCCTCAATGGCAGCGGATATGACTATGCGCCGTTCGACGATGTGCAGACCTATGTACTGGCACAGCTGCTTATCAATCCCGATGTCGACATCGAGGCTTGCGCTGACCGCTACTTCGCCTCGGCTTATCCCAAGACGGGGCAGCTGCTCGGCGACTACTATCGCAAGATAGAAGAGCAGGCTCAGCGCGCCACGCTGCCCTTCTACGGCGGCATCGACGAGGCGCTCGACACTTGGCTCGACGCCCGCCAGTTTGGCGAGTTCTTCTCCTTGATGGACAAGGCTTCCAAGCAAGCCGACGAGGCTGAGCGCAGCAAGCTCAACCGTCTGCTCACGGCGCTTGCCTTTACCCGCCTGGAGATTATGCGCAGTCAGCAGCAGGCGCCAAGCCGTCAGCAGATAGACGCGATGACCTCGCTGCTGGCGCATCATACTGCCTTCGAAGACATGGCTAACTACCGTGAGAGCGACGGCGACATCGACGCTTACCTCAAGCAATGGCACGAGAGCTATCCTTGGTTCGACACGGCCAATGACCTGCTCCGTGGCGCCAACATCGATGCCGAGCCCAAGGCAGACACCCATCTGCTCAGCGACGGCAAGCAGGGCTTTGCCACCGACTATCATCTGGGATGGCTGATCACATCGGCACCGGTACAGCGGTTCTCGGTATCATCGGGTCTGCCATCAGCAGCCGTCTTCCATGTATCGCTGCTCCACGCACCACAATGGCACATCTTCGCGCCGTCATCGATAGAGGTCGTGCAGGGCGGAGTGGTGAAAGGCAAGGCCATCATAACCTCCCCGACCGACAGCCGCCGCGTCAGGGTGAACATCAGCGCTACGGGCTTGCAGCCTGGAGTCAAGACCGAGGTCATCATCACGCAGACCGCTGCAGCGGAAGGGCGCAAGACGATGGCTCTCGACGAAATAGAAATAACCAACAAACAATGATGCATATACATTATTATATATATAAGGCGTCACGAGTACTCCTGCCTCTGGTCATAATAGGCATGGCAGCAGTGATGGAGACCGCATGCACAAAGCGCGTGCGGCCCACCTACATCACCGTGTCCGACTCCATACGCCACTACTATCCCGTGGTGTCTGGCGAGGTGCTCGACCTCACCTACGTGGTACGCAACGAGGGCAACGACCCGTTCCTGATTGACGATATCCAGCCCTCGTGTGGTTGCATCGACGCTCCCAAGGACATCGACGCCATTCCGCCTCATGATTCCATCACCCTCAAGTTCTCCTTCGACACCACCAAGAACATCGGCTACGTCCGCCATAGCATCAGGCTCTTTGGCAACGTGCTCCCCCGCGGCATGGCTGTCCTTACCTTCGATGTCAATGTGGTGCCGCCTTCCTTTGACCAACCCGACTACGAGGAAGTTCATTCGCAGCGTCGTGCCAACAATGTCGAGGAACTTGTAGATGGCAAATCCTCGGAGAAAGGATATTATACCGCTCCCGACGCCTCGCGCGACAGCCGTCAGCACGTGAGGTATCCGTGGCGCGACTGACCCCAACAAGAGAATAATCATCAAAAATATAACAAACAAAAATTTACAAACATTTCAAATCATTACAATTATGAAGAGAGTATTATTCATGATTTTCGCCGCAATGACCGTGATGGCATGCAGCGATGACTCCACTCCAGGAGTAGAGCCTGGAGGCGGCAGCCAGGCTAAGACTGAGCCAGCTACAGAAGTGTACATCCAGGGCAGCAAGGTGGCTGCCACCCGCGTAGCTGAGGTCCCGACCAACCGAGCACACTTCTTTATCCGCGTAGACAACCGTATCCCCGGCATCGGTAACTTCGACTCCAAAGAGTACTTCCCCCAGACCGAGACAGGTAAGAGCGTCATGGTCGCAGCCAACGAGGGTACCGTCGACGTGTACTACCCCAGCTGGGACAACAGCAGCTTGAACCCCTGGTATGTCTTCGACACCAAGGGCGTGGCTACGCTGAAGGCCCTTGACAAGCTGCCCACTGTAGAGGACCTCATCAAAGCCGACAAGAGCAAAGGCAAGATCAACTTCAAAGGCGTTGACCTCAAGAAGCTCCACGTGCTGTGGTATATTGTCAAGTACCAGAACGTAGACTACCTGTGGCACGTCGACGGAGTGCTCACCGACAAGGACGTCAAGGACGTGACCGACATCCCCGGTATCGGTGAGGACATCAAGAAAGAGAACAAAGACCTCGAGGACAAGAGAGACGAGAGCACCGTGCTCCCTACGGGCAACGGCAATGTGGAGGTAGACATACACCAGCAGGCCCACAAGGACTGGAGTGAAATCAAGACCTCTATCCATGTCCGCGACGAAGCCGCCAAGAAGGTTGTCGTCGAAATCCCTCTCGCCAAGGAGAACGTGGCTGAGCAGGACGACTTCGCCATCCGCACCTGGGACCTGAAGATTGACGCTAAAGTCTATATCAATGGCAACGAGTACGAGTTTGGCACCACAAATCCTGTGAAGGTAACCATTGAGCATCAGGCTACCAAGGTGGTCATTACTGCCGACTGCACAGCCGCTACAGAGTACATCCAGATGCTGCGCAAGGAGTATGGCGACGGCGTGACCGTTGAGGTTCACACCTACGGCAAGGGACTCACAGACGCCCAGCTATGGGAGAAACTCAAGAAGGCCACCGTGCGCGTCGAGCCCAGCGGCTACAAGTTCTTGAAGTACAACGGCGCCACCAGCGCTTACTTCAGCAAGTAGCCGCCTGCCGTCTATACCATCCGAGACGCGATCAAAGACAAACAAATAACTGCCGTTGGCGCCTGCCAGTGTGAGCAGGCAGACGCCGACGACATCTTGATAACCATTACTAACTATTCAAAATCATCGCATCATGAAAAAAGTATTGTTTATGGCCATCGCCGCTCTCGCCATGATTTCCTGCAGCGACGACTCCACTTCCGGACAGGGGACAGGAGGCCAGGGCAGTCAGCCCAAGACCGAACCGGCTACCCAAGTGTACATCCAGGGCAACAAGACCGCTGCCACCCGTGCTGCGGCAGCCAAGGTGAACAAGAAGTTTGCCTATTTCTTCATCCGTTTAGACAACCGCATCGCCGGCGCCGAGGACTGCAAGTCGGACGACTATTTCCCCCAAGACGCTTTCGGCAACACTGTCAGGTTGCCATACAACAAGGGATATATAGACGCCGACTACGCCTACTATTCCAGCAATGACGACTACGACAAATACGTCTACGACAGCAAGGGAAAGGCCACCCTCGACGCCATAGTCGAACAACCGCAGCTCAAGAGCATCATCAAGGCCAACCTGAACCCCAAACTGAAGCTCAAGGACATAGATATCGAAGACCTCTACGTCATCTGGTACATGGTGAAGAAGCAGAAAGATGGCTGGCACGTGGACGGTGTGCTGACCAAGAAGACCAACAAGGATCTGTCTGAAATCCCCGGCGTGGGCGGCGACATCAAGGAGGAGAACAAGGACCTCACCGACAAGAAGGATGACAACACCGTGCCCGCTACCGGCGACGGCAATGTAGAGGTAGACATCCACCAGCAAGCCCACAAGGATTGGAGCGAAATCAAGACCTCTATCCATGTCCGCGACGAGGCTGCCAAGAAGGTTGTCGTCGAGATTCCTCTCGCCAAGGAGAACGTGGCAGAGCAGGACGACTTCGCCATCCGCACCTGGGACCTGAAGATTGACACCAAGGTCTATATCAAGGGCACCGAGTATGAGTTTGGCACTACCAATCCTGTACAGGTCATTGTAGAGCATCAGGCCGACAAGGTAGTCATCACCGCCGATTGTACCGCCGCCACAGAGTACATCCAGGCGCTGCGCAAGGAGTATGGCGATGGCGTGACCATCGAGGTCCACACCTACGGCAAGGGTCTCACCGATGCCCAAGTATGGGAGAAGGTCAAGAAGTCGACCGTGCGAGTCGAGCCCGCCGGCTACAAGCACCTCAAGTATAACGGCGCCACCAGCGCCTACTTCGGCAAGTAGACCTGCGGCTGATACAAGCAGCCCTACGGCTCAGGCTATCAGCCCTATACCTTATAGAATAAGAAGGGCGCCGCCATCCCTGATGGATGACAGCGCCCTCTCTCTATCCGCAATGTCCTCATCCGGCATTGCGGATATTGTTTTGATACTGGCTGTAAGCGTCAGGTGTGCAGTTCGTGACCCAGCCTGCGCCTGCAGAGCCATATCTCTACCGAGTTGATGATGTTCTGCCACAGGATATAACAGCCGGGACCTATCGACGACAGCGGGTTGAGGTAGGTATAGGCTATCCAGATGGCAAAGGCGGTGTTCTTCTGGCCCAGCGCCTGCCCCGACTCGGTGGTGGCGCCGAAGTAGTGACCTATAAATCTGCCCACGGCAAACTGGATGATGCAGAGGACAAGCCCCAGCAGCGCGATGATGAGCAGAAATGTCAGCGAGGTATCAGCGTGTGCGATATTCTTGGCCGTGGTGCCCGAGACGATGAGCAGCGAGCAGCCCCACATGTAGTACGACAGGTCGTTGACGCTCACTATCCACCGGTGCAGCCGCTTCATGCCATGCTTCACGATATACGCCAGCAGCATGGGCAGCACCAGCACCATGCACACCTCGTGCAGGATGGTCAGAAAGGCGGTGAGAAAACTCACATTGGCAGCCTTGTCTATCAGCGGGAAACATACCGGGATGAGCAGCGCCGTGATGAAGTTGGAGATGAAGGTATAGGTGGTCATCTGCTCCAGTTTGCCGCCCAACTTGGCCGTCACCACCGGTGCGGCAGCAGCCACGGGGGCTATGATGCAGGTGATGATGGCCTCGACGATGATCAGACTGTTGTCTTTGAGCCTGTATTCCACCACCAGCAGCGTGAGCAACGCCACAAAGAGCACCTGAACCACGCCCACCCACAACATCCACCTCACGGGTATCAGTCGGCGGAAGTCTACCTTGCAGAAGGTGACAAAGAGTATCAAGAACATAAACAGAGGTAGGATGCGGTCGCAGATGGGACCACACACCCGCGCCGCACCGTCGAGGGCGGGCACCAGGGCAAAGACCAGATATATCGCGATGCCCGAGGCGATGGACACAGGCAGTGTCCAGTTGCGCAGAAACTGTAACAGCGTTTTCATACCATCATTCTTTAGCGTTTACTATCATCTATCGTTGGCAAAAGTACACTTTTTCGCGCTAACCGGTGCATCTCCACGGCTTTTTCTCTCATTCCTACGCCCGCCATACACTATTTTCCCTGTACCAGAGCAGAAAGAGAGACTTTTCCTTTTGCCACTGCGCCTTTTTTAGTACATTTGTAGCATAATACCAATAAACTATAGATATGCGAAACCTTATCGTCTCTTTACTCTTAAGTCTCTGTGCCGTCACGGCATGGGGAGCCAAGGCGTCGTGGATAACGGCTGCCGACGACAGTGTCAACCGCCCCAATACATGGATAGCCTTCCAGAAGGATGTGGTGATGAAGACCAAGCCGCGGAGCCTCAAGGCACGCATAGCCTGCGACTCCAAGTACTGGCTGTGGGTCAACGGCAACCTGGTGGTCTTCGAAGGCTCGCTCAAGCGTGGTCCCGCTCCCGGCGAGGGCTACTACGACGAGATCGACCTGGGCCGCCACCTCCAGCGAGGTCACAACCGCGTGGCTGTCCTTGTATGTTACTTCGGCCGCTCGGGCTTTTCCCATGAGGACAGCGGCAAGTCAGCCCTCTACATCGACTCCGACAATGCCGAGCTGTGTACCAACGCCAGCTGGATGAGCCGCATCCATCCCGCCTATGCCACAGCCACAGGCGTGGTGCCCAACTCGCGACTCTCCGAGAGCAACATCAGCTACGACGCACGCCATGCCATCGACGGATGGCAGACTGCCGACGTCTCTGCCAAGTACGGCTTCACTCCCTCGGTCGAGATTGGCTCTTGGGGTGACCGCCCATGGGGCAAGATGACACGCCGTCCGATACCCATGTTCAAGGACTTCGGTATCGAGAAGGCCCGCTTCGAGCTCCACGAGGGCGCCCGTCGCGATACCGTCATCGCCTTCCTCCCCGGCAACCTGCAGGTGACCCCCGTGATAGACCTCACCGCCACCCAGGGCGGCGACACCATAGACATCTGGACCAACCACTCCCACATGGCTGGCGCATGGAACGTCAGGGCACAGTATGTGACACGTCAGGGACAGCAGCAGTACGAGTCGCTGGGCTGGATGAACGGCGAGAAGATTATCCTCTATCTCCCCAAGGGCATCAAGGTCAACGGTGTAAGCTACCGCCAGACGGGTTATGATACTGAGGTGGTGGGTACTTTCCACTCTGACAACGATTTCTATAACCGCTTCTGGCAGAAAGCACTCAATACGCTCTATGTCAATATGCGCGACACCTATTTTGACTGTCCCGAGCGCGAGCGCGCACAGTGGTGGGGCGACGAGGTGATACTTACCAGCCAGGCTTTCTACACGCTGTCGCTCTCGTCGATAGACCTGATGCGCAAGGGCATGCTCGAACTGGCTGCCTGGCAGACCGATGAGGGAATACTCCACGCCCCTGTGCCCGGTACCTACAAGAGCGAGCTGCCTGGACAGATGCTGGCAGCCGTGGGACTCTATGGTTTCTGGAATTACTATATGAATACGGGCGATTCTGCCACCATCCGCAAGGTCTATCCTGCCGTGCACCGATACCTTGAGCGCTTCCCGCTCGACTCCACCGGGCTTACAGCAGCCTACAAGGCCACTTGGCTGTGGGGCGACTGGGGCGACAACCGCGACATCAGGCTCATCTTCGCCGGCTGGCACTACATGGCTCTCGACGCGATGGCACGTATGGCCGACATGATGGGCCTCGACGCCGACGCAGCCCAGTATCGCGCCACCATGGAGCAGATCAAGAAGGGTTACAACCACTGTTGGAACGGCTACAGCTACCGTCATCCCCAGTATATGGGCGCTACCGATGACCGCGTACAGGCTCTTGCCGTCATCTCGGGCATCGCCGACGAGTCCAAGTATGGTGAGATATTCAATGTGTTGAAGACGCAGGAATACGCCAGCCCCTATATGGAGCGCTATGTCATGGAGGCTCTCTTTCAGATGGGCCAGGGCGACTACGCCATGCGCCGCCTGAAGAAGCGCATCGCCCCCATGGTCAACGACAAGGACTACCCCACGCTGTGGGAGTTCTGGGATGCCCGCAAGAGGGGCTTCCGTGGCGGCTCGTCCAACCACGCCTGGAGCGGTGGCGGTCTCACCGTGATAGCCCAGAAGCTCATGGGCGCCGAGACCATCGCCCCCTGCTGGCGACGCTTCAAGATAGACCCGCAGTATGTCACCTTCGGCGAGGCGAGCCTCTCCTTCCTCACCCTGAGCGGCACCGTCTCTACCGCCTTCAAGCGCGACAAAACCCAGCTCACCATGTCGGTGGGCGTGCCCGCCAAGACCGAGGCGCTGGTCTACATCCCCTCGACCGCTACCGACCGCATCACCATCGACGGCCGCGCTCTACGCACCGACCGCATCGTGACCGACGCCCAGTGGGCCAAGGCGGGCAAGACTGCCGTCTGGCTGCGTGCCGGCAACCACGAGATACGCGTAGCCAAGTAACCCGCTGACACCTGCCGGCACCACCGCCGGCATAGATACGACAAGGCCGAAGCCCGAGACCCACTGTGTCTCCTGCTTCGGCCTTTTCATTTCTATGCTTGTCGTGTTGACTACATGATTTTGGGTACCTGGGCGAGATACTGCTGCAGTTCCTCCTCAGAGAGCGAGTAGTTCATCAGGTCGCCGTTGAGATAGCTGTCGTACGACGGCATGTCGATGAGTCCGTGACCACTCAGGTTGAAGAGTATGGTCTTCTGCTCGCCGGCCTCGCGACACTTGAGCGCCTCGCGCACGGTGGCGGCAATGGCATGGCAGCTCTCGGGCGCGGGCACGATGCCCTCGGTGCGCGAGAAGAGTATGCCCGCCTGGAAACTCTCCAGCTGCGGGATGTCTACACCGTGCATATAGCCGTCCTTGATGAGCTGCGACACGATCATTCCGGCTCCATGGTAGCGCAGACCGCCCGCATGGATGTTGGCGGGCTTGAAGTCGTGGCCCAGGGTGAACATGGGCAGCAGCGGAGTATATCCCGCCTCGTCGCCGAAGTCGTATTCAAACTTGCCTCTGGTCAACTTGGGACAGCTCGATGGCTCGGCGGCGATAAACTCGGTCTTTCTGCCGTCGAGGATGGTATGGCGCATGAAGGGGAAAGCCAGTCCGCCGAAGTTGCTGCCTCCTCCGAAGCAGGCTATCACCATGTCGGGATATTCCTCGGCCATCTCCATCTGCTTTTCTGCCTCAAGTCCTATCACTGTCTGGTGCAGTGAGACATGGTTGAGTACCGAACCGAGCGTGTACTTGCATCCCGGAGTCTGCATAGCCAGCTCGACAGCCTCGGAGATGGCAGAGCCAAGCGAACCGGGATTGAGTGGGTCGCGGGTGATGATGTCCTTGCCGGCGCGGGTCGACATCGATGGCGAGCCCTCGACCGTGGCTCCGAAGGTGCGCATCAGTATCGAGCGGTAGGGCTTCTGCTTCATGGTAATCTTGACCTGGTAGACAGCAGCCTCGAGACCAAATATCTTGGCGGCATAGGACAACGCGGCGCCCCACTGGCCTGCTCCGGTCTCGGTGGTGACGTTGGTTACGCCCTCTCGCTTGCAATAATAGCACTGCGCCAGTGCCGAATTGATTTTGTGTGAGCCCAGTGGCGACGCACTTTCGTTCTTGAAATAGATGTGGGCAGGCGTGTCGAGCGCCTTTTCCAGGGCATACGCGCGCACCAGAGGTGTGGAACGGTAGTAGGCATATAGGTCTCTCACCTCGTCGGGGATGTCTATCCACGCGTGCTCGGTATCGAGCTCCTGGCGCGAACACTCTTCGCTGAATATATGAGCCAGGTCTTCAGGACCTATGGGCTGGTGGGTCTGTGGGTTGAGCGGTGGCAGCGGCTTGGTGGGCATGTCGGCCTGGATGTTGTACCACTGCCGGGGAATCTGGTCTTCCTCGAGCAGAAATCTCTTTTGTTTTTTCATGTCTTGTCGTGTTAAGTGATTTGATTTCCGTTTACAAAAGTAGTATTTTCCACGCAAACCACATTACGTTTTGCCAGTTTTTTACACACCGCGGGCTACATTTTGCCATTCCCCACCATCGATACGCCATGCGTAGCTGCCTCAGCCACTCTCCCCACCATCGCCGTCGGGGCAGAGGGAGCAGGCGCCACGCCGCCGAGGGCGCCAATCATGCCCGAGATGACATCGAGAGTCATTTCGTGGTGCGAAACGACTATTGCACGCCGCGATACAATTAAGGCAAAGCCCGAAATGACTATATCCCACCGCCGAATGAACTTTTCGGCCATCGCGACGCAGATTGCGAGGGATGCGGCGAAGACGGCGAGGGATGCGGCGAGGACGGCGAGGGATGGGGTACGGACGGCGAGAAATGGGGTGCGGATAGCAAAGGACGGGGCGACAACAACGGGGGATGCGGCGAGGACGGCGAGGGCAAAAATGGGGGTGAAGATGGCTTCCACAACACGCGCACGCATACATAATTTTAACAAATATGATGCGATTTGTTTTGCAAAATGATTGGTTATGCGTAACTTTGTAGATGATTTTCCCGACAGCGCCCGCTGCCGGACCTCATCAGCATAAGGTGAAGACAACAATAACAAGAAACAATACAAACAAGCCAAACAGAATGAACAAGCTAAGAACCCTTTGCACAGTATTGCTGTCGGCAGGGATGGCCATGATGGCCTACGCCGGGAGCAAGACCGAACCCGTAGATTATGTAAGCACGCTGGTAGGCACGGCATCGTCCTACGAGATATCTACCGGCAACACCTATCCCGCGATAGCCATGCCTTGGGGCATGAACTTCTGGGTGCCTCAGACCGGAAAGAACGGCGACGGCTGGACCTACACCTACTCAGCCAACAAAATCCGTGGCTTCAAGCAGACCCACCAGCCCAGTCCGTGGATCAATGACTACGGCATGTTCTCGCTGATGCCCGTCACCGGACGCGCCATCTTCGACGAGGAGCAGCGCGCCAGCTGGTTCTCCCACAAGGCCGAGAAGGCACTGCCCTACTACTATCGCGCCTATCTGGCCGACTACGATGTGGTGACAGAGATTGCACCCACCGAGCGTGCCGCCAGCTTCCGCTTCACATTCCCCGAGACCGACTCTGCCTTCGTGGTGGTCGACGCCTACCACAACGGCTCTTACGTGAAGATACTGCCCCAGGAGCGCAAGATAGTGGGCTATACCACCTGCAACCACGGCGGTGTGCCCGAGGGTTTCCGCAACTACTTTGTCATCACCTTTGACAAGGACTTCACCTATACCGCCACCGTAGACAAGGGCGTAATCAGCCGCGGCATCGCCGAGACTGCCAACGACCATGCCGGAGCCATCATAGGCTTCAAGACCCGCAAGGGAGAGGTGGTCAACGCCCGCGTGGCATCATCATTCATCAGCGCCGAGCAGGCTGAAGTCAACCTCGGAGAGATTGGCAACCGCTCATTCGACGATGTGTGCAAGGCCGGACGCCAGCGCTGGAACGAGGTGCTGGGTCGCGTCGAGGTCAAAGACCAGAGTCTGGACCACCTGCGCACCTTCTACAGCTGTCTGTACCGCTCGGTGCTCTTCCCCCGCGCCTTCTGGGAGGTGGTAGACGGCCAGCCCATGCACTACAGCCCCTACAACGGCAAGGTAGAGAAGGGCTATATGTACACCGACACCGGATTCTGGGACACCTTCCGTTCGCTCTTCCCACTGCTCAATCTGCTCTACCCCTCGGAGAACGCCAAGATGCAGGAAGGTCTCGCCAATGCTTACCGCGAGAGCGGCTTCCTGCCCGAATGGGCGTCGCCCGGCCACCGCGGCTGCATGGTGGGCAACAATTCGGCATCGGTAGTGGCCGACGCCATCATCAAGGGAGTGCGCACTGCCGACGCCGAGACGCTGTGGCAGGCTGTGGTACACGGTACCCAGGCGGTTCACCCCGAGATAAGTTCTACCGGCCGTCTCGGATACGAATACTACAACAAGCTGGGCTATGTGCCCTACGATGTAGACATCAAGGAGAATGTGGCCCGTACCCTGGAGTATGCCTACAATGACTGGTGTATCTACCAGATGGGCAAGGCACTGGGCAAGAAGGACAAGGAACTGCGCCCATTCAAGCTGCGCGCCATGAACTACCGCAAGGTATTCGACCCCGAGACCCGTCTGATGCGCGGCAAGTTGAAGAACGGCGAGTTCCAGTCACCCTTCAACCCGCTCAAGTGGGGTGACGCCTTCACCGAAGGCAACAGCTGGCACTACACCTGGAGCGTATTCCACGACCCGCAAGGACTTATCGACCTGATGGGTGGCAACGCTACATTCAACCAGATGATGGACTCGGTGTTCACCGTACCTCCCGTCTTCGACGACAGCTACTACGGCTTTGTCATCCACGAGATACGCGAGATGCAGGTGATGAATATGGGCAACTACGCCCACGGCAACCAGCCCATCCAGCACATGATATATCTCTACAACTACTCGGGCCAGCCCTGGAAGGCTCAGCAGCGCGTGCGCGAGGTGATGGACCGCTTCTATACGCCTAACCCCGACGGCTACTGTGGCGACGAGGACAACGGACAGACCTCGGCATGGTACGTATTCTCTGCTCTGGGCTTCTATCCCGTATGTCCTGCCAGCGACCAGTACGTGCTGGGTACGCCATACTTCGACAGCGTGACGCTCAATCTGGAGAACGGACGCAAGGTGACCATCAACGCCCAGGGCAACGGTGCCGACGCTCCCTACATCAGCAGCATGCGTATCAACGGCAGCGAATACACCCGCAACTACATAGACCACGCCACACTCATGGGCGGCGCCAACATCGACTTCAGCCTCAGCCAGAAGCCCAACTTCCAGCGCGGCACCAGTGCCGACGACGCCCCCTACTCGTTCAGCCGTGAACTGAAGAACAAGAAGTAACAACTATATCAATCATGAGAAAAACCATTAAAACACTGATGATGCTGGCAGCACTCACCCTGCTGCCGGCTCAGACATTCGCCATCAAGATTCTGCACGGGCCTTACTTGCAGAGCGTAGGCGAAACCGAGGCCACCATCGTATGGACCACCGATAGCATGTCGGTAGCTTGGGTAGAACTGCTGCCCAACGACGGCATAGAGTTCTATGCCCAGGCGCGTCCCCGTTATTATGACACCCATATCGGCATCAAGCGCACCGACCGCATCCATGCCGTCACCCTCAAGGGACTCAAACCCGGCACCACCTATCGTTACCGCATTTATGCGCAGGAGGTGTTGAGCCATCAGGCCAACAGGGTCATCTACGGCAACGTGGCAGCCACGGTGGTCTACAAGAAGGCTCCGCTGGCGTTTACCACACTCGATGAGCGCAAGGCGAGCACCTCCTTTGTCGTGGTCAACGACATCCACGGCAAGAGCGACGTGATGGCGCGTCTGCTCGGCAATGCCGGCTACAAGGACAAGGACCTCGTCTTCTTCAACGGCGACATGCTGTCAATCCTCGACAAGGAAGAGAAGATCTGGAACGGATTTATGGACGAAGCCGTCAAGCTCTTCGCCTCGGAGAAGCCTCTCTACTATGTACGCGGCAACCACGAGACCCGCGGACAGATAGCCGACCGCTTCCAGCGCTATGTGCGCCCCAACGACGACAAGCTCTACTTCGCCTTCCGTCAGGGTCCCGTGTACTTCATCTGTCTCGACACCGGCGAGGACAAACCCGACAACGACATCGAGTATGCCGGCATCACCGACTATGACAACTACCGCAACGAACAGGTGGAATGGCTGCGCCAGGTCATCGCTTCCGATGAATACAAGCGTGCCCCCTTCCATGTAGTGCTGGGCCACATCCCTCCCCGTTATGACAAGGAAGCCTGGCATGGCGATATTGAGGTCAGGGAGAAGTTTATCCCCGTGCTCAACGAAGCCAACGTCGACCTGATGCTCTGCGGCCACCTCCATGAGTTTGCCTACACCGAGCCCAATGCCCGTCTGAAGTTCCCCATACTGACCAACAGCAATGTAGCCATAGTCTCGGTCAAAGCCGAAGGCAACAAGCTCGACGTCAAAGTAATAGAGGAAGACGGCAAGACCTCATTCCACAAGACCTACATGCAGCGATAAGCTGACAGCGTCAATAAAGACTCGATACGAGAGAACTCTCAGTCCTCCAATGTTCACAAACAAAACAGACGGACTGAGTATTCTCTCGTATTTTGTTAATGTCATGAAGCCTAATGGTATATAATAGACTGTCAAACAATAAAAAAACGCCATTACCCGCCATTGTTTAACTGATAATTTGTACATTTGCAAACAATAACTAAGACCTTACGGATATGAAGCATGTTGCTTTTGTCTTGCTTGCAATAGTATGCGCAGCCATTTACCTCTGCAGTTGTCAATAAGAGGATGGTATCGCTATAAATCCTAATGAAACTGTTCTGATGCTTTATCAATTAACTCTAAAATAATGACACAACGATTTCTATCCACCGTCCTTCTCTTCCTGTACATGAGCATGACAGGCGCCCAGACAACAAGCAGCCAATGGATGCAACGCATTGCCGCGTACAACGACACCATATTTGGTGTCAAGACTATTGTTCCCGATAGTTTTTGGGTCAGTAGCGACAGCCTGACCATGATAGACTACAGCCCAAACAAGACATGGGGCAGCAACAAGGGTGGCAACCAAGGCAGCTACCTGTACTGCGCTACAGCAATTAGCAATGACAGACATGCCATGCTGCTCTACCCATATATCATCTTCACCCGTGGCAAGATTGACAGTTGCGCAGACTACGCCTTCACCCTATGCCGAAGCCAAGTTGACTGCGAATTAGCGGCAGCTACACAAGACGAAGTCAATGGATATGATAAGCACATCATCAGTATAGGTGGGACCAGGGCTAAGCACTGGGGAAACGCTGATTCGGTATATATCGTGGACTTTCCTTCATGTATTCCATGCCTAAAACAATACACCCACTGCATAGGAATATATTTAGCCAAAACCGGACGCACCCCTATCTTCATGAAGGTACTGTTAAGCGACGAGGGCTATGCCAATCGCAAGGACATCATGGACCGTGTGAGTTGCAGCATGACCTTCCTCGACAAACCCATGGCCGAAAAGTCTGCTGCCATTGCAGCTACCAACAGACTGTTCGGCCTGCACAATGGCAGGGTACAACCTCTGCGCCATGGAGAGCGTCAACCATAGGCTATCGCCACCAGACAAGAAGATAGGCACAAAAGCGATGCGGACCGAAGAAGACATTAATGTCTCTCGGTCCGCATCGGTCGTTTTACTGGGTAGGGATAACCATCCCTCCTTATGAATCTCATTGCATACAGAGTCTGCCACATCGCTAAAACAACTTACGGCAGATCCGTCATTTACTGACTATCTCAGAAAGAGCATCTCGCGATACTTGGGCAGTGTCCAGAGTTCGTCGCTTACCACCAGCTCGAGCTTGTCTATCTGGTAGCGTATCTCCTCCATCTTGGGCGCCACGGTGTCGTGGTAAGCCACAGCCTTGGAGCGCTCGTCCTCTATCTTGTTGGCCACCTTGCGGGCGTCTACGAGTTCCTCCACGCCGGTCTCTATGGCCTGGGTGCGCTCAGCTATCTCCTTGATGATCTTCTTGTTGCGCGCAGTGAGTGCGTCGGCCTCTTCCTTGGAGAACACCTCATACATATTGGTCACATTCTTGAGCAGCTGGCTCTGGTAGTGGGTGGCCACGGGGATGATGTGGTTCATGGTGAGGTCGCCCATGACGCGGGCCTCTATCTGTATCTTCTTGGTGTAGGTCTCCCATTTCACCTCGTTGCGGGCTTCAAGCTCGGCGCGCTTCATCACGTTGAGACTCTCAAACATCTTCACGCTCGACTCGTCGAGATAGCGGTCGAAGATGACTGGACATGATGTCTCGCAGTCGAGACCACGACGCTTGGCTTCCTCAACCCACTCGTCGGAGTAGCCGTTGCCATCGAAGTGGATGGGCTGGCAGGTCTTGAGGTCTTCGCGAACCACGTCGATGATGGCGCTTATCTTGTCCTCGCCATTGGCGATGAGTGCGTCTACGCGGCTCTTGAAGTCGTTGAGCGCCTCAGCCACTGCGGCGTTGAGGGCAATCATTGCCGAGGCGCAGTTGGCCTCTGAACCTACCGCGCGGAACTCGAAGCGGTTGCCGGTGAAGGCGAAGGGAGAGGTGCGGTTGCGGTCGGTATTGTCGATGAGCAGCTCGGGGATGCCGGGGATATCGAGGTTCATGCCCTGCTTGCCCTTCATCGAGAAGAGGTCGTCCTTGTCGGCTTTGACGATATGGTCGAGCAGATCGGTGAGCTGTCGGCCCAGGAAGCTGGAAATGATGGCGGGTGGCGCCTCATTGGCTCCGAGTCGGTGGGCATTGGTGGCGCTCATGATGGAAGCCTTGATGAGTCCGTTGTGACGGTACACGCCCATGAGGGTCTCGACGATGAATACCACAAAGCGCAGATTGTCCTCGGGAGTCTTGCCCGGAGCGTGGAGCAGCACGCCCGTGTCGGTCGAGAGGCTCCAGTTGTTGTGCTTACCCGAACCATTGATGCCGGCAAAGGGCTTCTCGTGGAGCAGCACACGGAACCCGTGGCGGCGCGCAACCTTCTTCATGACCGACATGATAAGCATATTGTGGTCTACAGCCAAGTTGCACTCCTCGAAGATGGGCGCCAGCTCAAACTGGTTGGGCGCAACCTCGTTGTGACGGGTCTTGCAGGGGATGCCAAGGGCAAGAGCCTCGATTTCCAGGTCCTTCATAAAGGCCTGAACGCGCTCAGGGATGGTACCGAAGTAGTGGTCGTCCATCTGCTGGTTCTTGGCAGAGTCGTGACCCATAAGGGTACGGCCGGTAAGCATCAGGTCGGGACGCGCGAAGTAGAGTCCTTCGTCTACGAGGAAGTATTCCTGCTCCCAACCCAGGTTGGCCTGCACCTTCTTGACATTGGGGTAGAAGTACTGAGCCACTCCGGCAGCAGCCTGGTTCACTGCGCACAGTGTGCGGAGCAACGGTGCCTTGTAGTCGAGCGACTCGCCGGTATAGGAGATGAAGATGGTGGGGATACAGAGGGTGTCGTCGATGATGAACACGGGCGATGTGGGGTCCCAAGCCGAATAGCCGCGTGCCTCAAACGTGTTGCGTATTCCTCCTGATGGAAAACTTGAGGCGTCGGGTTCCTGCTGGACGAGTAGCTTGCCTGAAAACTCTTCTATCATACCTCCCTTGCCGTCGTGTTCGACAAAGGCATCGTGCTTTTCGGCCGTTCCCTCGGTCAGGGGCTGGAACCAGTGAGTGTAGTGGGTCACGCCGTTCTCCTCGGCCCATTGCTTCATGCCCGCAGCCACAGCGTCGGCTATGGAGCGGTCGAGCTGGGCGCCGTTGTCCATCACATCTACCAGCTTGCGATATACATCGGCGGGCAGGTACTTGAACATCTTGGCACGGTTGAACACCAGCTTTCCGAAATACTCGGACGGACGGTCCTTGGGAGTGGCCACCTCGACGGGTTTCTTGTGGAAAGCCTCTTCTACAGCATCAAATCTCAAATTTGCCATAATCTTCGTGAATTGTAAATATGTTGATAACTTGAATATTCTTTGTTTCAGCGCTGCCGGCGATGGCTCCGTCGCGTGCCGACATGGAGAGCCTCACCGTTACGGTGTGCAAAGTTACTGAAAATCTTGCCTATTCCTTTACTGTTTGTCACTTTTTTTGCGATTTTCATCCTCTCTGCCGTCATCCCATCCATTGGCGCAGTCGCTGCATGGCTTCTTCGCAACTGTCGCGGTCGCCAAAGGCGGTGAGCCGGAAGTAGCCCTCGCCGCTGGGACCAAAGCCCACGCCGGGGGTGCAGACTACCGAGGCGCCGTAGAGCATCTGCTCGAAGAAGCGCCAGCTCTCCTGACCCTCGGGAGTGCGCACCCAGAGATAGGGGGCGTTCTCGCCGCCATAGACACTGAAGCCCATGGCGCGCAGGGCGTCGGTCATGAGTCGGGCGTTGCCCATATAGTAGTCGATGGTGGCTCGGGTCTGTGCCTTGCCGTCGGGGGTGTAGATAGCTTCGGCTGCGCGCTGCGAGATGTAGCTGGCGCCGTTGAACTTGGTACACTGGCGGCGCTCCCAGAGATGGTTGAGCTCCACCTGCTGGCGTCCGTCGGTGGTCACAGCCTTCAGGTCGCGCGGGATGACGGTGTATCCGCAGCGTACACCGGTAAAGCCTGCCGTCTTGGAGTAGCTGTGGAACTCTATGGCACACTTGCGTGCGCCCCGTATCTCGTATATCGAGTGGGGAATGGACTTGTCCTGGATGTAGGCTTCATAGGCAGCGTCGTAGAAGATGATGGCGTCGTTGGCGAGGGCGTAGTTGACCCATTTCTTCAGTTCTGCCTTAGACAGCACGATACCCGTGGGGTTGTTGGGATAGCACAGGTATATCATATCGACACGGTGGTCGGGCAGCGCGGGCACGAAATCGTTCTCGGCAGTACAGGGCAGATAGGTCACGTTGCTCCAGCGGCCGTTGGCGAAGGTTCCGGCGCGGCCTATCATGGCATTGGAGTCGATATAGACAGGATAGACGGGGTCGGTGACAGCCACTGAGTTGTCCCAACGCACTATCTCCTGGATGTTACCCGTATCACTCTTGGCGCCGTCGTTGATGAAAATCTCCGAGGGGTCAAGGTGTATGCCGCGAGGGGCGAAGTCGTTCTTCAGGATGGCTTCGCGCAGAAAGTCGTAGCCATGCTCGGGGCCATAGCCGTGGAACGACTGCTTGACAGCCAGATCGTCTACGGCGCGGTGCATGGCTTCAATCACCGCTGGACACAGGGGCTGGGTGACATCGCCTATTCCCAGACTGATGACGTGGGCATTGGGATGGGACACGCGGTAGGCGTTGACCTTCTTGGCCACATCGGCGAAGAGGTAATTGTCCGAGAGTTTCAGGAAGTGTTCGTTTACTAAAGCCATATTCTTCTTGATGTTGTTAAAGTGGAATTACAGGATTATCTCGCCGTCGAAGACAAACTCGGCCGGGCCCGAGAGCATCACGTGGTCGTCCTCGGCCCATCTCACGTGGAGCCTGCCGCCGTCCATCACCACATCGCTCTCGCGCGAAGTCAGCCCCACGTGGGCGGCAGCCAGGGGGGTGGCGCAGGCTCCGGTTCCGCAAGCCATGGTGATGCCCGACCCGCGCTCCCAGACACGGGTGCGCAGTTCGTCGGTGCCCGTCAGTTGGGCAAACTCTATATTGCAGCGCTCGGGGAAGGCTGGCAGATGCTCGCCCATAGCCCCCACGCGCGCCACATCGATGGCGGCGATGTCGTCGACGAAGACCACACAGTGGGGATTGCCCATCGACACAAACAAAGGATGCCCATACTCTCGCAGGGCATCAAGACCCACCTGCTCGTCATACTGACTGGCTTGGTGGAAAGCGGGTTGGAGCATATCGACGGTGACACCGGTGACCGTAAGCCGGTCGGGCGAGAGAGTCAGCGAGAGTGTTTTCACCCCCGAGAGGGTCTCAAGTTTTATCTCACTGCTATCCGTAAGATGTCGTTCATAGAGATATTTGCCGATACAACGGCTTGCGTTGCCGCACATCTTGGCTTCGGAGCCGTCGGCATTGAAGATACGCATCGAGAAGTCGGCTCCGCTCAGTATCGAGGGCTTCCCGATAAGCACCAGACCATCGCTCCCGATGCCTGTGTGGCGGTTGCTCCACTTCACCGACGCCGTCTGCGGGTCGGAAATGGGGTAGCGGGTGGTGTCGACATAGATGTAGTCGTTGCCGGCACCGTCCATCTTGGTAAAGTGTATCCTGTTGTGCATCGTTTCTCTCAATCTTACGATTGCAAAAGTACATAGTTTGTCACAAACCATGCCCTAAAATATTGTTTTTTTATCTTTTATTTATGAGAAAGTTACGATTTGCAACGCAGAGACGTCATTTTTGCATAAAAATGTAAGCACAAAAGTCGCCAAGACTTATACTTTTGTCACAGAGGTCATCAAAAATACCGTGGAGATGGCCAGGAGCATTGTAGAGGTCATCTCCATGCGCGCATCTGCCATCCCTACGTGGATGAAGAAAATACAAAAAACCTTGGCGTCTTCTGACGGCTCCGCCTTGGTGGCAATGACAGCAATGGCAGCCGGAAAACAAGTTTTCCTTCGTGCCATCACCGTCATCACCACCGTCATGCGCGACATGACGTCAGAAGATACCAAGGAGCAAAAACCCGCCGTTGGCGGTAAAAAAAGCCCGGCTCGCGCCGGAACAAAAGAGATGGTCAATAGGATAGCCGTAAGCAGCGGCAAATCTGAACCGAAGGTCACCGGCGCGGCGCTATGCGGCGCGGAAAGGTAATGGAGTTGCGATTTCACAGCCCAGGGTTGAGGGCGAAGCACGCTACCCTGGGTAACTGCCCCCACTAACCTGGCAACTCTGTAGGAGTTGCGCTTAGCCGTAGGCGTTACTTGTAGTGTATATGCCCATATACCTTGAATATGCTATCGCAAGAAGCTACAAAAAGATTTGTGGCTTTTCAGGGCTTCGCCCTATGCGTCCGTGTGTGTCGGG
>ERZ780033.43-NODE-43-length-43425-cov-7.33221_pt1 | contig 43425 bp, 39 predicted proteins | sample MGYA00511024_ERZ780033 | MGnify/ENA primary metagenome ERZ780033 (study PRJEB29588, sample SAMEA2157043) | human gut metagenome | biome: human gut; feature: human-associated habitat; material: faeces | place: Denmark | collected 2008/2010 ... | reverse complement strand
ATTTCGTAATGAATGTCCTTTCTGTTTTGGCTGCGTATAGCTTCTTTGAAAAGAAACCGTCCATCAACATTGACTATTGCATAGAGAATGTTGACGGACAGCTCGCTGTTATAAAGTAAACTTTATTTGGACTTTACAATTCTGCATTTTTGCTATCCATATTGTTTGGATGGTAAATGTAATATGCATCTGTCGGAACCCCGACATAACAAGAAAAACGACTGTCGCTTATCCCGAACTCAGGTTAATACCATTCTTCCAGCATTTTGGAGGAAATGGGCAGTTGGCACTGACCATAAAAAACTGCCATCAGAACGCGAAGTTTAAGGTTTGTTCTGATGGCAGGTTCTCGCTTGGTTCAACTTATTTCATGGTATTAGAAGCGTAGATGACCCGGCTATCGCTTGTCAGGGATGCCATAGTCGAGCCAACGCTCTTGGGGATAATAGTCTTTAATCACCTTCTTGGTTTCAGTATAAGTTTCTTTGACCGTCATCAGCGTTTCGTTCATGACCTTTACCTTTGCATTGAGTTCTGCACGTATCTTGTCAACTTCTGCATTCTGCTGCTCCAGTGTTGTCAAGTCTTGCTCATATTGGGCTATTGTTCTGTTTGACACTCCACGTTCTCCCATCTCACCGATATGGCGTTTCATACCTTTGAGGAACATGCGACCTTTCTCGAGTTGAGTTTCTATTGCCTTTGTCATTGCTGTAAGTTTTTAGTTGATTCTACATGGCTTATTTTCAATACAAAAATACAAAAAAATAATGTTCATGCGAATCTATATCATGCCATCTTTTTAGATTTTTTAAGCCTATAACGCCTATATAGTTAACATTCTTTTTGTGTTTTTCGTCTCTGTGACGCCTGTGGTTGACGAGGCGGTATAAGGGGATGGCATTGGCAGTTTGTAGTCTCTATATGGAGGTGGCTGATGCCCGTCCCAACGCCAGGCAGCACGTGTGGTCAGGGAGTAGGCCCCATTCCAATTATCCCAAGGGACGGGCGATAGTTGTTACCAGCCTTGCGCTGAGGCGCGGGGTGGTTATGGCGTGTGGCTGATGACGCCGGCAGGTGCTGCGCCTTGCCCCTTACTTCTCATAGAGCTCTATGGGCAGACCGTCGGGGTCGCTGAAGAAGAGGAAGGGCTTGTGGGTGTACTCGTCGGTACGGACGGGCTCGTGGACGATGTGGCGGGCGTCCAGCTCTGCTGCCGCCGCGGCTATGTCGTCGACCTCGAAGGCGATGTGGCGCAGTCCCGTAGCTTCGGGATAGGAGAGGCGCGCGGGTGGAGTGGGGAAGGAGAAGAGCTCTATGACATAGGTGTCGCCGAGGTAGCAGTCGGCCTTCCACGAGTCGCGCTCGCTGCGATAGTGTTCGCTACGGATCTCGAGCCCGAGCACTTCGGTGTAGAAGCGCTTGGACCGACAGTAGTCGCTACAGATTACGGCTACATGGTGTATATGGTTGAGTTTCATCTCTTATGAGTTTGTATGTTTGCTGACCATGTTGCCCCTGGCCTGTTGTTCCCCTGGCCTGTATCGGTACACCCTGACCATCTGGCTGTCGCCGCCCAGCAGTTGGCTGCATCGGTTGAGGCGGCCCGTGTCTACAAATCCGCATTTCTCCATGACCCTCCCCGATGCCGGATTGCCCGTGAAGTGGTCGGCGTAGATGTTGTCGAAGTGCATCACGTTGACGCAGTAGTCGACCATGAGCCGCAGCGCCTCGGTGCAGATGCCCCTGTTCCAGTAGGGGCGCCCCAGCCAGTAGCCCACCTCGCAGTCGTGGGTGCCGATGTCGATGTTGCTCATCGCGTGGGTGTAGTAGCCTATGCAGCCGATGGCTTCGCCCGTCTCGCGGAGCACTATCGCCCAGGTCGAGTCGTTGGTGAAGACGGAGCGGATAATCTCCAGGCTCTCTTCGACCGACCGGTGGGCGGGCCAGCCAGCCCGCGGCCCCACTTCGGGGTCTGAGGCGTACTTGTAGAGCGCCTCGGCGTCGGTCTCCCGCCATCGGCGCAGTAGTATGGTTGCTGTTTCCATATTGTCGTTGATGTGTGGTGTGGGTGAGGGGGCTCTGGCGGCGCCCTCGGTCATTGTGGCTGTAAAGTTACATAGGAAGATTAACACCGCCAAACTATTTGCCTATTTTCTCATCATCCCAAGCCCTTGCCTCACTGTCATGGCGACCGTGGGAGGCGTGGATAGCGGCTCGTAACGTATGACGCGGAGACTCGTAACGTAAGGCGCGGATGCACGTGTCGAACGATACGGATGCTCGTTTCGGACGATACGTGTCGGGCAAGTGGCCCTCGGTATCGGTAGAGGTCATGAGAAAAGTTGACGGGGTCATGAGAAAAGTTGCCGGAGGTCATGAGAAAAGTCGCGGAGGTCATGATAAAAAACATCGGGGTCATGAAATCAGTATTTTAGGTCATGAAAGGAGTGGGCGGGGGCACGAAATATGTGTATGGTGGCATGAAACAAGATATAAAGCCATCAAAAAAGGGCAAAAGCAATCTTGCGGTGATTGCTTTTGCCCTTTCGGGTTGTTTGCCGATGGCCGGCCTGGCGGCGCGGGCGACTTACAGGCGGTAGCCTACGCTGAAGGTGAACGAGCGGTTCTTGGAACCGAGGTCCTTGTGCACCTTGGAGAGTCCCAGGTTGTAGCGCGCGTCGAGCACCACGTTCATATACTCGTAGGAGATGCCCACGGGTATGCTGAAGTCGGTCTTGCTGTAGCCGTCCTTGGACTTGTCTTCATTTTTGGTGACCACCTGGCTGTAGGTACGCACTCCGGTGGTGCGGTTCTGCGTGAAGTCGCATGTGGTGTAGCCGCTCTTGGCCGAGGTGAGCATGCCCACCTGCACGCCAGCCTTGAGCGCCAGTCCCTGAGCCACATATACATGCGCCATAACGGGCACGGCGATGTAGGTAGTCGTGGTAGAGTAGTCGGTGTAGGCAGTGTACTTGATTTCCTCATCGGTCTCTGCCGGCTCTGCGCGCAGTTCGTCGAAGTCGTGATACTTGCTGCCCAGTGAGGTGTAGACTACGCCCGCCGAGAGCGCCACCTGGTCGGTGAGCTGGTAGAAGGCGTCGGCGCCCACGGCAAAACCGGGCTTGGACTTAGACTTGATGGTACCACCGCGCTCGAGCGTCAGGTCGTTGTCGGTGAGGTTGGCGATGGTCACTCCCACGCGTGGCACGAAGGAGAACGAGCCCTGCTTCTGCTGAGCCAGGGCTGCTGTGGCTATGAGTGCGAGCACGAGGCTCGTCATGATTTTCTTCATTTCTTATTGCTTGTTAATGGGTTGTGTAATGTCTTGTCAGTTGGCTACCTCTGAGATGAACTTGATGCGCACCAGGCGTATGTTTTCGTCGGTGTAGTCGCCTCCCAGTTCCTCGACGGCTGTGTCGAGGTCGTCGGTGTCGGCCTCCATAAAGTAGTCGAAGATGTCGTCGATGGCGTCGTCGTCCATTACATCGCGCAGGAAGTAGTCGATGTTGAGCTTGGTGCCGCTGTAGACGATGCTCTCTATCTCGTCGAGCAGTTCGTCGAAGTCGAGTCCCATGGCCGACGCCAGGTCGTCGAGTGCTATCTGGCGGTCTATGCTCTGGATAATCTTGACCTTGACCATGCTGTTCTTGGCTACCGTCTTTACGCGTATGTCCTCGGGTCTCTCGATGCCGTATTCTTCGCAGTGTCGTCGTATGAGGTCACAGAATTCGGCGCCATACTTCTTGGCTTTTCCTGCACCCACGCCCTGTATGTTCTGCAGTTCCTGCAGGGTGACGGGATACATGGTCGCCATCTGCTCGAGCGACTGGTCGAAGAAGATGACGTAGGGTGCGAGCCCCAGGCGCTTGGCCACCTTCTTGCGCAGGCTGACGAGCATCTCGTAGAGCTCGGGGTCGAGCGCAGCTATGGCTCCCTGGGCGTCGTCGTCTTCGTATTCGTCCTTGAACTCGGTGTCCATGACTACCATGAAGGAGTGGGGCGACTTGATGAAGCGCCGTCCTGACGGTGTGACCTTGAGCAGTCCGTAGTTTTCCACATCCTTCTTCATGTAGCCGGCTATCATGGCCTGTCGGATGACGGGGTTCCAGAGCTTCTCGTTGAAGTCCTCGCCCGAGCCGAACTCTTCGAGCTCGTTGTGGTGATGGGATACGATGTCGTCGGTGCCGCGGCCCTTGATGAAGTCGATGACATACTCCTGGCGGAAATTCTCCTTGAGCGCCAGCACCGCCTCGAGGGCTATCACCAGCTGCTGCTGTGCCTCTATCCGCTCCTTGGGGTGCAGACAGTTGTCGCAGTTGCCGCAGTTGTCCTTGTCATATTCCTCGCCGAAGTAGTGGAGCAGTATGCGTCGGCGGCATACCGACGACTCGGCATAGGCTGCCGTCTCCTGGAGCAGCTGCCGGCCTATGTCCTGCTCGTTGAGGGGTTTGCCCTCCATGAATTTCTCGAGCTTGTGCAGGTCTTTGTAGGAGTAGAAGGCTATGCAGATGCCTTCGCCTCCATCGCGGCCTGCGCGTCCGGTCTCCTGGTAGTATCCCTCCAGGCTCTTGGGTATGTCGTAGTGGAAGACGAATCTCACGTCGGGCTTGTCGATGCCCATGCCGAAGGCTATGGTGGCCACGATGACATCGATGCGCTCCATGAGGAAGTCGTCCTGGGTCTGCGAGCGCGTAGCGCTGTCGAGGCCGGCGTGATAGGGCGCCGCCTTGATGTCGTTGGCCTTGAGCTCGGCCGCCAGTTCTTCTACCGTCTTGCGCGAGAGACAGTAGATGATACCGCTCTTGCCCGGGTGCTTCTTGATAAAGAGCACAATCTGCTTGTTGATCTCCTTGGTCTTGGGCCGCACCTCGTAGTAGAGGTTGGGCCTGTTGAAGGAGCTCTTGTACTCGATGGCGTCCTGTATCTCCAGATTTTTCTTGATATCGCTTCTCACCTTGTCGGTGGCAGTAGCCGTGAGGGCTATCACCGGCGCGTTGCCAATCTTGTTGATGGTGGGTCTGAGGTTGCGGTACTCGGGTCGGAAGTCGTGTCCCCACTCCGAGATGCAGTGGGCTTCATCGATGGCATAGAACGAAATCTTGAACGACTTGAAAAACTCCAGGTTCTCGGGCTTGTTGAGCGACTCGGGAGCCACGTAGAGCAGCTTGGTCTGGCCGTTGCGCACGTCATTCATCACCTGTGTGGTCTGCGCCTTGGTGAGCGACGAGTTGAGGTAATGGGCCAGTCCGTTGTGCTCGCTGATGCCATTGACGGCGTCTACCTGGTTCTTCATCAGGGCGATGAGTGGCGACACGACGATGGCTGTGCCCTCCATGAGGAGCGACGGCAGCTGGTAACACAGGCTCTTGCCTCCGCCGGTGGGCATGAGCACAAAGACGTTGTGCCCCGCCATGAGCGAGCGGATAATGGCTTCCTGGTCGCCTTTGAACGAGTCAAAGCCGAAATAGTGCTTTAGTTTTTCCGAAAGATTTACGTTGTCTGTCATATTGATATAAAGCAGTTTTCTTTCCCCAAGAAACTGGGGTGGGGGAGATAGAATTGCTGATAATTATATATCTGATGACGGTGGGGCTGCCCGAGGCGGTCCCACCGGGCAGATTACTGGGCTTCCTGCTTCTGGAAATTGGATTTCTCCATCTGTTCCTTGGCGTAGGCGAGGGTGACCTCGAATGTCTTGGTACGCTTGGAGGGCAGCTCGAACATGGCGTCCATCATGATGGCTTCGACGATGGAGCGCAGTCCGCGTGCGCCCAGCTTGTACTCTACCGCCTTGTCGACGATGTAGTTGAGCGCCGCCTTGTCGAAGGTGAGCTCAATGCCGTCGATGGCCATCAGCTTGATGTACTGCTTGACTATCGAGTTCTTGGGCTCTACGAGGATGCGCTCCAGGGCGGGCTTGTCGAGGGGGTTGAGGTGGGTGAGCACGGGCAGGCGTCCGATAATCTCGGGGATGAGTCCGAACGACTTGAGGTCCTGCGGCGTGACATACTGTATGAGGTTGTTCTTGTCAATGCGTGCCACGTTCTGCACCGAGTTGTATCCCACCACGTGGGTGTTCATGCGCTGGGCTATCTTGGTCTCGATGCCGTCGAAGGCTCCACCGCAGATGAACAGGATGTTGCGCGTATCGACATGGATGTAGTCCTGGTCGGGATGCTTGCGGCCTCCCTTGGGCGGCACGTTGACCATAGTGCCTTCGAGGAGCTTGAGCAGACCCTGCTGCACGCCCTCGCCGCTCACGTCGCGGGTGATGCTGGGGTTGTCGCTCTTGCGGGCTATCTTGTCTATCTCGTCGATGAAGACGATGCCGCACTCGGCCTTGGCCACATCGTAGTCGGCCACCTGGAGGAGTCGGGAGAGGATGCTCTCGACATCTTCGCCCACGTATCCGGCTTCGGTAAATACGGTGGCGTCGACGATGGTGAAGGGCACGTTGAGCAGATGGGCTATGGTGCGCGCCAGCAGTGTCTTGCCGGTACCTGTGCTGCCCACCATCATGATGTTGCTCTTCTCGATTTCCACTCCGTCGTCGTCGATGTGCTGCTGCAGTCGCTTATAGTGATTGTAGACTGCCACGGAGAGGAATCGCTTGGCGTCGTCCTGGCCTATGACATACTGGTCGAGGTACTCCTTGATTTTGCGGGGCTTGGGTATCTCCTTGAGGGTGAAGGCGTCGGTGGGTTTCTTGTTGGCGGCTGCGCTGCCATAGGCTCCGGTCGACTCGGCTATCTCGTAGGCTTGCTTGGCGCAGTCGTCGCAGATGAAGCCGTGAAGCCCCGAGATGATGAGGTTGACTTGGCTCTCGTCGCGGCCGCAGAAACTACATACTTTCTTCTTAGCCATTCTTCTTGCGTGTTAATATAGTGTCTATCATGCCATAGTCCTTGGCCTCCTGGGCAGTCATCCAGTAGTTGCGGTCACTGTCCTGCCATACCTTGTCGTAGGGCGTGTGTGAGTGCTCACTGATAATGGTGTAGAGTTCCTTCTTGAACTTCTGAATCTCCTTGGCCTCAATCTCGATGTCGGACGCCTGTCCCTGTACTCCGCCGAGGGGCTGGTGAATCATCACTCGGCTGTGGGTGAGTGCCTGTCGCTTGCCCTCGGTTCCGGCTGTGAGCAGCACGGCAGCCATCGAGGCAGCCATGCCGGTGCAGATGGTGGCTACGTCGCTCGAGATAAACTGCATGGTATCATAGATGCCCAGTCCGGCAGTGACGCTGCCGCCGGGGCTGTTGATGTAGATGGAGATATCCTTCTCTGGGTCGGTAGAGTCGAGGTAGAGCAGCTGGGCCTGCAGGGTATTGGCGGTATAGTCGTCAATCTCGGTACCGAGGAAGATGATGCGTTCCATCATGAGTCGTGAGAATACGTCCATCTGGGTGACATTGAGCTGGCGCTCTTCCAGAATATAGGGATTGATGTACTGTGCCTGCGACTTGATGACATCATCGAGTGCCATGCCGTTAATGCCTAAATGCTGGGTGGCATACTTGCGAAAATCTCTATTCATGATAATAATAATATATGTAATGAATGAAAACAAAGAGAGGTTGCCTACTCTTTTATGCATTGTTCTAAGAACAAAGATACATAAAAAAGTTGACAACCTCCTTATCTTTAAGAAGTTTTTTTTTAATTTCTTTTTATGCGTCGAGTTTGTTGAATTCGTCGAGGGTCACTTCCTTGACGTTGAGCTTGACAACGCCCTTGAGTTTCTCGGTGAGCTTGCGGTCGATGGCGCGCTCAACAAACGACTGGATATGCTCCTGCTTCTTGAGCATCTCGGTGGCGTAGTTGTCCAGGTACTCGTCGGGCACATTGTTCATGCCGTACTGTGCAAACTGGGCGCGGGCAGCCTCCTTGGCAGTCTCCTTGACGTCGTTGTCGTCAATCTTGATTTCCTGGGCGGCAACCAGCTTCTCTCTGATGAGGTGCCATGTCAGCTCGTTGATGCTGGCTTCGTAGTTCTTCTCTACAAACTCCTCACCCTTGTCCTTGTTGTTGGCGAGCATGATGCGCTTGAGCAGGGCGTCGGGGAACTCGAGCTTGCCGACCTTCTTCTCGCAGTGCTTGCGCACGTCCATGAGGAAGCGGAAGTCGGTGTTGACCTCAAACTGAGCCTTGAGGTTCTCGGCAATCTTGGCGCGGAAAGCAGCCTCGTCGGCCACGTTGCCCTCGCCGTATACGCGGTCGAAGAGCTCCTGATTAACCTCGTGCTTGGTAAAGTGGTTGATTTCCTTGACCTGATAGCTGAAGTCGCCGGTGTGCTCGGCTACCTCCTTGCGGTCTATCTTGAGGAGTGAGGACACCTCGGCGTCGTTCTCGGGATAAGCCTTGCGGGGAGAGAAGGTCACTACGTCGCCGGGCTTAACGCCGTCGAAGAGGTTCTTCTGGTCCTCGACCTTGATGTAAGAAGGCATAATTATGGCGTCCTCGACTACGATGCCGCCTTCCTTGGTGTTGCCAGCCTCGTCGAGCTCGCGCAGCTCGCCTTTGAGGGTGTCGTTCTCCTCGTAGTGGTCGCCGGGAGCGTAGTTGCCAGCCTGTGAAGCGAACATATCTACCTGACGGTCGATGAGCTCGTCGTCAACCTTGAGCTGGTAGTAGTCTACCTTGTCGCGGCCTGTGAGCTCGCACTTGAACTCGGGGGCGATGGCGATGTCAAACTTGAAGGTGTAGGGACCGTCCTTCTCCAGGTCCTGGGGCTCCTGTGACTCTGATGCCATGGGCTCGCCCAACATCTGGATGTTGTTGTCCTTGATGTACTTCTGCAGCTGCTCGCCTACTAACTTGTTGATGGCGTCCATCTTGACGCTCATACCAAACTGGCGCTTGATGAGGCTTAATGGGGCCTTACCTGGGCGGAAGCCGGGGATATTGGCCTTCTTGCGATAGTCTTCGATTGTCTTGTTGACATCCTTCTTGATGTCTGCCTCTTCAACCACGAGGGTGAGCAGACCGCTTACTTTGTCAGGGTTTTCAAATGAAATATTCATCTCTGATACTATTTATAAATTTTTGATTTTCCGAATGAGTCGCAAAATTACTCATTTTTAGCGACATTACCTAATAATCTTGTGGAAAAGTGCATCCGCGGGCGGCTGGTGGCCGTCTGCAGATGGGTTTAGTCGCGGTGCATGGCTGCCGCGGCCGCTGCTGCCTGCTCGTCTTCCTCGGTGGGGGTGAAGCGGGTCAGCTGGAAGTTGTCGGTGAGGTAGTTCTTGCGCACCACGGGGTTTGACGCCAGCTCTTCGGGCTTTCCGCTGAAGAGGATCTTACCCTCGAAGAGCAGGTAGCCACGGTCGATGATGGCCAGGGTATCGCGCACGTTGTGGTCGGTGATGAGTATGCCGATGTTGCGGTACTTCAGTCGCCACACGATGTGCTGGATGTCGGCCACAGCCACGGGGTCTACGCCGGCAAACGGCTCGTCGAGCATCACAAACTTGGGGTTGATGGCGAGGCAACGGGCAATCTCGGTGCGGCGGCGCTCGCCACCCGAGAGCTGGGTTCCCATGTTCTTGCGCACCTTGGTGAGGCGGAACTCCTTGATGAGGCTTTCGAGCTCTCTAAGCTGCTCTTCATGGCTGAGCTGCGTCATCTCGAGCACGGCCATGATATTGTCTTCCACGCTCATCTGGCGGAACACGCTGGCCTCCTGGGGCAGATAGCCTATGCCTGCCCGGGCGTGCTTGTAGACGGGGTAGTTGGTGATGTCGATGTCGTTGAGGCTTACGCGGCCCTCGTTGGGCACTACCAGACCGGTGGTCATATAGAACGAGGTGGTCTTGCCTGCACCGTTGGGTCCGAGCAATCCCACGATTTCTCCTTGCTTCACATGGAAGTCGACCTTGTTGACCACCGTGCGCTTGCCATATCTTTTTACAAGACCCTCTGTGCGGAGGGTCATCACCATGTTGTCTGTATCGGCCATAAATAGCTATTGTTTATCGTGCAAAATTACAAAAAAATAAGACAATTACACTGAGAATACTAAAAAACTATTATATACATGGTAGTTTTTTGACCTTTTTTGGTTACTTTTGCAACGTAAAACGGACATTAAGCCTATGTTGATAATCAAATTGTTAAAGAAATATCTCACCACTTTCGGCAAATACCTCATCCTGATGGGGCGCTCGTTCAGCGTGCCCGAGCGGATGCGCATGTTTGCCAAGCGGTATATCAAGGAGATGTCGCAGTTGGGCGTAGACTCGATACCCATCGTGCTGCTTATCTCCTTCTTCATCGGCGCCGTAATCTGCATACAGATGAAGGTGAATATCCAGAGCCCCTGGATGCCGCGCTGGGTGTCGGGCTATACCACCCGCGAGATTATGCTGCTCGAGTTTTCGAGCTCCATCATGTGTCTCATCCTCTCGGGCAAGGTGGGTTCCAACATCGCCTCTGAGTTGGGCACCATGCGCGTGACCCAGCAGATAGACGCCCTTGAGATTATGGGCGTCAACTCGGCCTCGTTTCTCATCCTGCCCAAGATAGCGGGCCTGATGACGATGATGCCCACCCTGGTCGTCTGCTCGTCGGCGATGGGCATCGTGGGTGCTTATGGCACAGCCTATATCGGGCACCTTTTGCCGCCAGATGACCTGACCTTAGGACTGCAACACGCCTTCAATCCATGGTTTGTATGGATGAGTATCATCAAGAGTACCTTCTTTGCCTATATCATTGCCAGCGTGTCGTCGTTCTTCGGCTACACCGTCGAGGGCGGCTCTGTCGAGGTGGGCAAGGCCAGCACCGACGCCGTGGTGTGCAGTTCGGTACTCATCCTCTTTTCCGACGTTTTCCTTACCCAAATCCTGAGTTGATATGATAGAAGTCAAGAATCTTACCAAGTCCTTTGGCGACAAGACCGTACTGCGTGGCATCAATGCCCGCTTTGAGACCGGCAAGACCAACCTCATCATCGGCCAGAGCGGTTCGGGCAAGACGGTGCTGATGAAGAACCTCGTGGGACTGCTGCACCCAACCTCGGGAGAGGTGCTCTACGACGGGCGCGACTTCGTGGGCATGACCAAGCGCGAGCAGGTGATGATGCGCCGCGAGATGGGCATGATTTTCCAGGGCGCCGCACTCTTTGACTCGATGTCTGTGAGAGACAATGTGCAGTTCCCACTCGATATGTTTTCCTCGCTCAACTATGCCGACCGCGTGCGCCGTGCCGAGGAATGCCTTGACCGTGTCAACCTGGTGGAGGCAGCCAACAAGTATCCCGACGAAATCTCGGGAGGTATGCAGAAGCGTGTGGCGATAGCCCGAGCCATCGTGCTCAATCCCAAATACCTCTTCTGCGACGAGCCCAACTCCGGCCTGGACCCCCAGACGTCGCTCGTGATAGACCATCTGCTCTCCGACATTACCCACGAGTATGGCATCACCACTATCATCAACACCCACGATATGAACTCAGTGATGGGTATCGGCGAGAACATCATCTTTATATATAAAGGTACAAAGGAGTGGCAGGGAGTGAGCGCCGACATTATGGGCTCGACCAATGAGCGGCTTACCGACTTCATCTTTGCCAGCGACCTGCTCAAGAAGATGAAGCGCACCGAGATGCAAGGCTGAACCTGCTGACCTCGGACTCGATAGAAAGCGAAAAGGGCAAATCTGCGGATTTGCCCTTTTCGCGTATATGCAGTGCAGTGACCAGCGTGTCAGCGCCCGGCCATCACCCGGAGCTCCTTGACGAAGCGGCGGTAGAAGAGTATGCCGGCAATGGTAAGACCTATGGGGAAGGCGGTCCAGATGCCGTATATGCCCCAGCCTGCCACGAAGCCCAGTACGTAGCCCACTGGCAGATTGATGCAGAAGTAGGCGATGAAGGCGTAGTACATCATCGGCTTCACGCAGGCTATGCCGCGCAAGGCGTTGGCGTAGATGTACTGCATGCCGTCGCCAAACTGGTAGATGACGAGTATCCATATCAGATGCGCCACCGTGAGGCACGCCTCGTCGTTGTCGGTGAAGATGAAGCCGATGTCGTGGCGGAAGAGGATGATGGGCAGACTCACCACGGCAGAGAAGACCAGCAGCATGCGGAAGCCGTCGGCCGCGCAGCATCGCATGGCGTCATACTCCTTCTGCCCCATGAAGTAGCTGATGCGGATGGATATGGCTGAGGCCATGCCCGATAGCACCAGGTAGAACAACTGGGAGATGGTAATCATTATCTGGTGAGACGCCAGTGGAATGGTGCCCAGCCAGCCCACCATCACGCAGCTCAGCGTGAAGGCAGCCGACTCGGTGCCCAACTGCAGCGCCACGGGCCAGCCCAGACGGTTCATCTCTACAAAGTCGGCACGCGTCACAGTGCTCTGCTTCAGGCTCTGGCGGTAGCGGATATAGCCTCTGCCGGTGAAGAATATCACCACGAGGGCTATCGACATCACCACGCGCGACCCCATGGTGGATATACCGGCTCCGAGCAAGCCCAGCTCGGGGAAGGGACCTACGCCGTAGATGAGCAGCCAGTTGAAGAGGATGTTGACCACGTTGCCGCCAATCATTACCCACATCGGCACCTGCGTGCGGGTGATGCCGTCGAAGAACTGCTTCAGGGTGTTGAACATGCCCACGAAGGGGATGCTCACCAGATTGACCAGGAAGTAGGGGCGGATGATGGGCAGCAGCTCCTCGGGCTGGCCGATGTTGTGCAGGTTCAGGTAGAGCAGCGTCATCATTGCCATGAGCAGCAGCCCCACCACCATGTTGGCCACTATCGAGTTCTTCACCTTCTGCCCGATTTCGTCGGTGCGGCCCATGCCGAAGAGTCGGCCCACGATGGGGGTAAGTCCGTAAGAGAAACCGAGATAGAAGAGCAGCCCCAGGGTGAAGATGTTGTTGACCAGTCCGGCTGCACCCAGCTCGATGGTGCTGTGGTGGCCTATCATCAGCGTGTCGGCAAAGCCGAGGATGATGGTGCCCAACTGTCCGATGACGATGGGCACTCCTATTTCCAAGAGGGGTCTATAATGGTGTCGTTGTGTCTGTTGCATTCTTGATTTTCGTTTTACTTGTTTTCGTTTACGGTCTTGTCACGTTGAGGGTGCCGGTCAGCCTGATGTCCTTTGACGAGGCGCCCACCATCAGGGTGAAGTCGCCCGGCTCGACCACAAAGCGCATGTCCTTGTCCCAGAGTGCCAGGTCGGCAGGCCCGAGCCTGAATGTCACCATCTGGCTTTCGCCCGGCTTGAGGCTGATACGCTCGAAGTCACGCAACACCTGGGTATAGGTAGTCACCGTGCTGACCTCATCGTGCACATAGAGCTGCACCACCTCGTCGCCTTCGCGCGAGCCCACATTCTTGACCTTCGCCGTCACGGTCACGCTGTCGGTGGGCAGCATCGTGGAGCGCGAGATGACAAGGTCTGAGTATTCAAAGCGCGTGTAGCTCAGTCCGTGGCCAAAGGGGAAGAGGCAGCCCCAAAGCGAAGACTTGTTCTCGACGTCTGAGCCGGGCTTGAAGGGGAAGGCGTAGGGGATCTGGCCCACGGTGCGGGGCGTGGTACAGGTGAGGCGGCCTCCGGGATTGTAGGCGCCGAAGATGACCTCAGCCACAGCCTGTCCGCCATACTCTCCGGGGAAGCAGGCATTGATGATGGCTGGCACGTGACGGGCGGCATAGTTGACGGTGGTAGCCCTGCCCGCCATCAGCACCAGCACCACAGGGCGGCCCGTAGCCACAATCTCTCTGAGCAGCTGTTCCTGACGGCCGGGCAGATTGAGCGTAGTGCGCGAGTTGCCTTCGCCCACGGTCTTGTCGTCGTCGCCCAGCACCACGATTACCGCCTCGGCGTCGCGTGCCACGTTGACGGCAGAGTCCATCATGAGCCTCTCGTCGCGGGTCATCTCAAAGTCACACACCTCGCTCTCGGGATAGTGGGGGTCGCGTATCTCGCAGCCCTTGGCATAGACCACCTCGGCCTGGGGCAGCAGCTGTCTTACGCCGTCGACCACCGATACCACGTCGGCACCCGCAGGACCGTAGCGGCTTATGGGGCGGGCGTCGGCATTGGGACCTATCACCGCCACACGCTTCATCTGCGCGTTGAGGGGCAGGGTGGCGCTGTCGTTCTTGAGCAGCACCATCGACTGGCGGGCTGCGTCGAGCGCCAGCTGGCGGTGGGGCTCGCTGTGCACGATGCGGTCTACGCGGGCGGCGTCGCCACGGTAGGGCTGGTCGAAGAGCCCCAACCCGAACTTCACCCTCAGCACCTCGCCCACGCGCTCGTCGATCGTCTCGCGGCTTATCTTGCCGCTCGCCACAGCCTGGCGCAGAGGCGTGATAAACTCCGAGGGTTGGGTAAACTGTGTGCGCACGTTGAGACCGGCGTTGACAGCCAGTGCGCAGGCGTCTTCGTAGGAAGCAGCCACATGGTGCTTGGTGTAGAGAAACTCGAGGGCTTCGCTGTCAGACACCACGTAGCCCTTGAAGCCCCATTCGTGGCGCAGTATGTCGGTGAGAAACCGGCGGCTGCCAGTGATGGGCTCGCCGTTGTAGTCGTTGTACGAACTCATCACACCCAGCGCGCCGGCCTCAGCTATGGCCTTGCGGAAGGGTTCGAGGTAGAGAGTGCGCATCTCGCGCTCGCCCACATGGGGGTCGGTGCGGGTGTTGCCGTCGCGGCCTCCCACTGGGATGGAGTACACGGCAAAGTGTTTGGGGGTAGCCACCAGCCCGTGGGCTTGCAGTCCGATGACCATCTGCTTGCCCAACTCGCCCACGAGATAAGGGTCTTCGCCATACGACTCCACGCAGCGGCCCCAGCGGGGGTCTTGGGCTATGTCGAGTATAGGCGAGTAGATGTTGGTGTAGCCCAGCGCCACGGCTTCCTTGGCTTCTGCGTCGGCTATCTGCCTTATCAGCTGTCGGTTCCATGTGCTTCCCTGACCTGTCTGGTTGGGGAAGTAGGTGGCGCGATAGTGGCAGAGACCGCGTATGCCCTCGTTGGTGAAGTCGACGGGGATGCCCAGTCGGGTCTGTTCGACAAACCAGCGCTGCACGGCGTGGAGGGCGTCGATATGTCGCTTGAAGGGGAAGGCGTATTGGGCTCCGAAGCGGCCCACGCCGTTGTGCTGCTCGTCGATGTTGCCGATGCCGTCTTTCCACACCTCGTTCTTCCATCCCTCGGTGGGCAGGGCGTCGGCGAGCACGCGGCCCGAGCCATAGAGCGTAGCCAGCTGGCAGGTCTTTTCCTCTATGGTCATCTGCTGCAGCAGGTCGGCCACGCGGGCATCAATCGGTGCGCGGCTGTCTTCATAGACATCCATGCGCCCGTTCTTGTTGAAGTCTATCCAACCTTTGTGGTAGATGCGCTGGGCTTCTGCGTGCTGTCCAGACAGAAGCGCCAGCATCAGCGCCAGCGCCACAAGGACAGTGCGCCGGCTCTTGTACATAGTTTGTTTGGTCATATATAGTCAGTCCATTGTCGGGCTGATGTGCAGCAACCCTCCCGGGCGCGTTCAGCCGCTATATATATAAAAGGTATCGCGCGCGAGGCGATGCCGTCAGCCCCGATGGTGCTTGCGGGCACAGTCGGGGCAGATGCCTTTGACCATGTAGTCGACGGTAGAGACCCAGAAGCCGTCGGGCACATCTATCTTGGGTATGGCCACATGGTCCAGGCAGAATGTCTTGCGACACTCCTCGCAGTAGAAATGGGCGTGGCGGTCGTCGTCGACGTCATGATGGTGGCTGCGGCAAAGTTCGTATTTCACCTCGCCGTTGCCACCCTCGATGGCGTGTACCAGCTGGCGCTTGTAGAATTCGGCCAGGGCGCGGTAGATGCCCGACTTGTCGATGGTGACGATGCTGGCTTCGAGCTCGCTCATCGACATGGGTCTGCCAGCCCGGTCCAGCGCCTCGGCTATCACGATGCGGTTGGCTGTGGCTCTGATGCCGTGTTTGGCGAGCATCTGTGCATAGTCGTCCGGTTTCATCTGCGAGGTAGGGTGGTTAGCGTTCAAACTCCAGAGTGCCGAAGAAGTCGGGACGGTGGAAGTTGGGCGAAGGCAGGTCTATGCGGTTCCACGACAGGAAGTGGGGAGTCTGCAGCTTGTCGCCACACTTGTAGAAATTGGCTTTCATGCGGGCTCCGTCGAGAGTGGCTATCTGTGAGTGGAAGGCTGTGCCTATGGGGATGATGAGCGCCATGTGCCATGTGGTGGGCTCTATGCGCTCGGCAAATGGTGTGCGCCCCAGCGACGACCAGCGGCTTATGGCGTTGAGCACCTCGGCGGGAGCGGCCTCGCGGGCCTCGCGGGTCTCGCCGCAACCCACCAGCACCGTGCCGGCACAGTTGGTCTCTACATTATAATACACGTTGCCGCCCTCGGGCTGGAAGAAGAATTCGCAGCAGCTGTCTTCCCACACACGGCCGTTGTCGTGGGGAGCCACGGCGGCCACCGACTGCTCGCTCACGCGGTATTCTATCAGCACGGCATCGCCCTTGTGGGCTATACGAAACTCTACCTTGGGGGCATAGGGATAATCGGCCGCCCAGTCTACGCAGTCGATGGGCTGGAACTCCACTCCCTGGGCGTCGAGAAGTGCCGGAACATCCTCGGCACGAGCCACGCTGGTGGCTATCTTCTTTACACTGAGATGTTTCATATCTTTCTTCGGGTTATTTACACTGGTTGATGAAGTCGCGCATGTATTGCTGCTGAGCATATACTTCGCGGAAGAGCTGCAACTGGTTGCGAGTGCGCACCAGATTATGCTCAGGATACTTAATTTTGTAATATGTGTCGCCATTGATGTAGTCGGTGAGGAATCTTACGCATTGCATGTAGGGGAAGAGGGCGACGGCGTAGGGCAGATTGTCGCGCTCAGCGGGGGTGAGGAAGGTGGCTAACTCGAGGTAGCCTCGGGTGAAGGCTTCGAAGATGTCGCGGCGGAAGGCTACACGCTCGATGGCAGGGTCGTCCTCGGCCACGGCGTTGGCACCGGTGCGTAGGAAGTCGCCATAGTCAGAGAAGACAAAGCTGGGCATCACCGTGTCGAGGTCGATGACGCAGAGCACGCGGCCGTCTTCGTCGAACATCATATTGTTGACCTTGGTGTCGCAGTGGCAGATGCGCTTGGGCAGCACGCCGTCTCTCCCCATCTGTTCGGCCTTGCACATCTCCTCGGCATGGGTCTCCAGCTCGTCCACCATGTCCTTGACCTCTGCCAGACGGCCTACGGGGTCTTGGGCCACGGCGTCGCGCAGCTGGCGCATACGCAGTTCCATATTGTGGAAGTCGGGGATGGTCTCGCCTAAGGGCTCGTCGAGGTCCACCAACATGGCTTCAAAGTGGCCGAAAGCCTTGCCGGCATAGTAGGAGTATTCGGGGTTGACGGCCTCGAAGGTCTTGGCACGGGGGATGAACACCATCACGCGCCAGTAGCGGTCGGCATCGTCGTGCCAGTAGGTCTTGCCCTCGGCGGTGGGCACAAAGCGGAGCACGCGGCGGTCTATGTCGTCGGCACCTTCGGCCTCGAGCTTGCGGCGTATGTGGGCGGTCACAGCCTCGATGTTGTGCTGCAGCAACTCTACATCCTGGAAGATGGCGTTGTTGATGCGCTGCAGCACGTAGTCGGGCGCATCGCCTTCGGTCGTCACCTTGTAGGTGTCGTTTATCAGTCCGTTACCCAGGGGAGCCACCGCGATGACGGGCGCCTCGACCTCAAATTGAGCTACAATAGCTTTCAGTTCTTTTTCGTCCATGTCTTCATGATTTGTAATTGCTACAAAATTACGACATTATTTCTCCAATGCCAAATATTTCAACCACTATCTCTTCTGCCGTCCTCGTAAAAACCGCCGCAGCCCCGTCTCCAGCCCTGTCGGTGGCGACGATAGGCCTGTCGGTGGCAATGACGGGTAGGGCTGTGCGGCGAGGAATGGCCGTAGCGAGGCGGGATGGCGCCGCCACCGTCTTCAAGTCTGTTGCAAGTCGCGAAACGGTGAAATCATGGTTTGCCGTCATCATTGCAGGCCGCGCATCGGCCAATTCGCAGTCCGCAATGCAGATAAATGTCGTCTCGGGCGTGTTTGCAACCCGGTTGCATGCGAAACCTTGTACCTTTGTCGCCGTAAACATTAAAAGCAATACTGTATGTCACATCATCATCACCATCATTATAGTGGTTCTTGTCGCAAGGTGGCTCTCATCCTTGCAGCATCACTGCTGCTCGCCGTTGCAGCGTGGGTAGAGCATGCGCTGTCGCTGCCCACCTGGCAGCTGCTGCTGGTCTATCTGGTTCCCTATCTGCTCGTGGGCGCGTCGACGCTGCGCGAGGCAGCCGAGGGCATAGTGCATGGCCGCGTGTTCAATGAAGACTTTCTGATGGCAGTCGCCACCATCGGTGCCCTCGCCATCGGGTTCATGCCCGGCGCCGACACCGAGTTTGCCGAGGCGGTCTTTGTGATGCTCTTCTTCCAGGTGGGCGAGCTCTTTGAGGGCTACGCCGAGGGCCGCAGCCGCGACAGCATTGCCCATCTCGTAGAGGTGCGCCCCGATACCGCCCATGTAGAGCGCGGAGGGGCGGTGGAGACCGTTGCGCCCGATGAGGTGGCTGTGGGCGAGACCATCGTGGTAAGCCCCGGCGAGCGCGTGCCTCTCGACGGCGTCATCCTCTCTGGCCAGGCTTCGCTCAACACGGTGGCTCTCACCGGTGAGAGCATGCCGCGCGATGTCGGCGAGGGCGACGAGATAGTCTCTGGCTGCATCAATCTCTCGGGTGTGCTCCGGGTTCGTACCATCCGCTCCTTTGGCGAAAGCACCGTGTCGCGTATCATCCATCTCGTCGAGAGCGCCAATGAACAGAAGTCGCGCAGCGAGTCGTTTATCTCCCGCTTTGCCCGTGTCTATACCCCCATCGTGGTCATCTCTGCCGTCATGCTGGCTGTGGTTCCGCCCCTCTTCTTTGGCGGTATGGCAGTCTTCGCCCAGTGGCTCCACCGGGCCCTTATCTTCCTCGTCGTGTCGTGTCCCTGTGCGCTGGTCATCAGCGTGCCTCTCACCTTCTTTGGCGGACTTGGCGGGGCGTCGCGTCGCGGCATACTCATCAAGGGCAGCAACTACATGGACACCCTGGCGCGGCTCCACACCGTGGTCTTCGACAAGACGGGTACCCTCACCCACGGCGAGTTCTCGGTGGTGGCTGTACATCCCGAGGAATGCGACGAGCGCGAACTGCTGCATCTCGCCGCCCATGTCGAACACTATTCCACCCACCCCATAGCGGCGGCGCTGCGCGAGGCTTTCCCCAGTGAGGCCACCGACGGATGCCGCGTCGAGGCGGTTGAGGAACTGAGCGGTCGGGGCATCCGTGCACGGGTAGACGGTCGCATCGTGTGCGTGGGCAATGCCAAGATGATGGGCGACCTGGGCGTGGAGTGGCACGACTGCCATCTCGTGGGTACCATCATCCATGTGGCTATCGATGGGCGCTATGCCGGACACATAGTCATCAACGACCGCGTCAAGGCCGACAGCCCTCAGGCTGTGGCAGACCTCAAGGCTCTGGGAGTGGGTCATACCGTGATGCTCACGGGCGACTGCGAGGCTGTGGCTGCCGATGTGGCGCGCCAGACGGGCATCGACGAGTATCATGCCCAACTGCTGCCTATCGACAAGGTGTCTCACGTGGAGCGTCTGCTGGCTGCGGCTCCACGGGGTGCCACTCTGGCGTTTGTGGGCGACGGCATCAACGACGCCCCCGTGCTCAAGCGTGCCGATGTGGGCATCGCCATGGGAGCCTTGGGCAGCGATGCCGCGATAGAGGCAGCCGACGTGGTGCTCATGGACGACTCGCCCGCCAAGATCGCCACTGCCGTGCGCATCTCGCGGCGCACCATCGCCATAGCCCATCAGAATGTGTGGTTTGCCATAGGCGTCAAGGTGGCAATCCTTGCTCTCGCCACCGTAGGGTTGGGCACCATGTGGATGGCTGTCTTCGCCGATGTGGGCGTCACCGTCCTGGCTGTGCTCAACGCCATGCGCGCCCTCATGGCTGGTCGCGCCCGGTAGCTGCAGGGCTCCGGCTGCGCGCAATGTATTATAGGGAACAGCGCAGGAAACCTGCCTGAACATAATAGGCCCAAGTCAACGCGCGGCAACGGTCTGCGGCGTCGCGCGGGCCATGGCGGTTGGACGGTGAGTCTCTTCGCCCGACATAAGAAATCCCCATAGCCGCCCCGGGTGGGTGGCTATGGGGATTGATGTTATTGCTGTCAGCCTGGACGGCAGCGGTTACTTGCTGAACTTCTCTACCTGCTGACGTATCAGCTCCTGGTCGTCGAAGTAGTTGATCTGCATGGCTGCGCGCACTTCGTCCATGGTCTTCGCGGCGGTTTCGCGTGCGGCCTCCGAACCCTTCTTGAGGATGTTGAATATCTCGGGGATATCCTGTTCCCACTCGTGGCGACGGGTGCGGATGGGGTCGAGCATCTTGTTGATTACGCTGTTGAGGAACTTCTTGCAGGTGCCGTCGCCGATACCTCCCTGCACATACTGCTGCTTCAGGGCTTCGAGGTTCTCAAACTCAGGCCAGAACTCGGCAAAGTCTTCGTCGGTGCTGAAGGCTTCGAGGTATGTGAATACGGCGTTGCCCTCGAGGTGGCCGGGCTCTTCCATGCTCATACGTGGCTCGCCGTTGGACATCTTCTTGACCTTTTTCCATACAGTTGCCGCATCGTCGCTCAGATAGATACAGTTGCCGAGGCTCTTGCTCATCTTTTCCTTTCCGTCGGTACCGGGCAGGCGTCTGCACACGGCCTGCTCGGGCAGCAGGATATTGGGCTCGACGAGCACCTCGCCGTAGGTCTGGTTGAAGCGGCGCACCAGCTCGCGTGTCACCTCGAGCATGGGCTCCTGGTCTTCGCCTGCGGGCACGGTGGTAGCCTTGAAGGCGGTGATGTCGGCGGCCTGAGAGACAGGGTAGCAGAAGAAGCCGAGGGGGAGGTTGACCTCGAAGTTGCGCATCTTGATTTCGGTCTTAACCGTGGGGTTGCGCTGCACGCGCGACACGCTGATGAGGTTGGAGAGATAGGTGGTGAGCTCGGCGAGCTCGGGTATCTGGCTCTGGATGAAGAGCGTGCACTTCTGTGGGTCGAGTCCACATGAGAGATAGTCGAGCGCCACCTCTATGATATTCTGTCTTATCTTCTCGGGGTTGTCGGCATTGTCGGTGAGCGCCTGCACGTCGGCCATGAACACGAACATGCGTTCATAGTCGCCTGCGTTTTGCAGCAACACCCTTCTGCGGAGTGAGCCGATGTAGTGTCCCAAGTGTAATTTGCCGGTGGGACGGTCGCCGGTAAGAATGATTTTTCCCATTGTCGTTATGTGATATTCTTAGAGTTACTAATCCATGATGCCTATAAATCGCAGCACGTCGTTGAGGTTGGCTACGACCATGAGAAGTACGAGTATGCCTATGCCGATGTATTCAGCCCATATCATGAAGTTTTCCGAGGGCTTGCGGCGGGTTATCATCTCGTAGAGCAGGAACAGCACGTGTCCTCCGTCGAGTGCGGGGATGGGCAGGAGGTTCATGAAGGCGAGGATGATACTCAGGAAGGCGGTCATCATCCAGAACATGTGCCAGTCCCAAGTCGGGGGGAAGAGGCTGCCGATGGCGCCAAATCCACCGAGGCTCTTGACGCCGTCGGTTGAGAATACGTACTTCATGTCGTTGACATAGCCCTTGAGGATGTTGATGCCGTAGCGTGTGCCTGCGGGGAAACTCTCAAAGAAGCCGTACTCTACCTTGACGGGCTCGTAGTAGGAGAGGAGCGAGGTGAGGCCCACGCCCATCTTCATCTCGGGGGTGAGCACCAGCTGGGTCTCCACGGTGTCCTTGGCGTTGGCGTAGGTGATGCTTACGGTGCGCAGAGCGAGGCTGTCGCTGCCGGTCTTGGCGTCTTCGAGCTTCTTGTTCAGCCCGGCCATGATGTCCTGAAACTCGTTCCATGTCTCAATTCTGGTGCCGTTGAGGGCGATGATGCGGTCGCCTTTGGCTATTCCTGCCTTCTGCGCGGGAGAGCCTTCCTCGGTGAGCGCCACTTCTGAAGGGATGAAGGGGGCGACAAACCGTGGCGACTGCTTGATCATATCGAGCAGATTGAGATTGCCGGGGAGGTGAAGGCTGATGTGCTTGCCGTCGCGGATGATGTCTACGCGGGTGGCTTCAGAGAGTTCGCGCACCAGGTCGATGTTGAAGTCCTTGAACGTGCCGAGGTTGGTGCCCAGCAGGATGTCGTGGTCGGCAAATCCCAGTGCCTTGGCCTCCTTGTTGAATTTCATACCCATGGTCATGTCCTTGGTCGGGACAAACTGTTCGCCCCAGGCGAAGAGCACCATGGAGTAGATGAAGAGCGCGAGAAGGAAGTTGACCAGCACGCCGCCAATCATGACCAGCAGTCGCTGCCAAGCGGGTTTGGAGCGGAACTCCCAGGGCTGGGCAGGCTTTGCCATCTGCTCTTTGTCGAAGCTCTCGTCTATCATACCGGCTATCTTGCAGTAGCCGCCCAGTGGCAGCCAGCCTACGCCATACTCGGTGTCGCTGGTCTTGGGCTTGAAGCTGAAGAGCTTGCCCGACCACTTGCCGATACTCATGTCGAAGAAGATGAAGAATTTCTCTACTCTTATGCCGAAGAGCTTGGAAAAGAACATGTGTCCTCCTTCATGCAGGAAGACAAGCAGCGAGATTGCCAGAACGAACTGGAGCAGTCTGATTAAAAATATTTCCATTATGATGATTATAACAATTTGTTTAACTGAGTAACTGGGCAGCCACACGGCGGGCCTCGGCGTCGGTCTGGATGTAGACGTCGTAGTCGGGCGAGGCGTCGAAGGAAACCAGGTTCATGGTGCGCTCGATGACGTCGGCCATCTGGAGGAATCCGCAACGATCGTGGCGGAACGCCTCGTTCACCACCTCGTTGGCGGCATTGACGATGCAGGGCATGTTGCCACCCTTGCGGATGGAGTCAAACGCCAGGGCAAGACACTTGAACTTGCGTATATCGGGCTCGTAGAACTCGAGGCTCTTGCCATAGAGGTTGAGCCTGTCGCCACGCAGGGGGAGACGGTCGGGGTAGGAGAAGGCATACTGGATGGGCATGCGCATATCTGGCACGCCCAGCTGGGCTTTGACCGAGCCGTCGACAAACTCTACGGCGCTATGCACGATGCTCTGCGGATGCACGAGCACTTGGATGCGGTCGGCTTCGACGCCGAAGAGCCACTTGGCTTCGATGACCTCGAAGCCCTTGTTCATCAGCGAAGCCGAGTCGATGGTAATCTTGGCGCCCATGGTCCAAGTGGGGTGTTTGAGGGCGTCGGCGGCAGTGACCGAGCAGAGCTGCTGGTCGGTGAAGGTGCGGAAGGGACCGCCCGAGCAGGTGAGCAGTATGCGCTCTATCTCGTTGTTGCCCTCGCCGACGATAGACTGGAAGATGGCGCTATGCTCCGAGTCGACAGGGAGAATGGGGGTGTGGTACTGTTGGGCCAGATTGCATATCAGCTCGCCTGCCACGACCAGGGTCTCCTTGTTGGCGAGGCATATCTTCTTGCCGCTCTTGATGGCGTGGATGGTGGGGGTGAGCCCGGCAAATCCTACCATCGCGGTGAGCACCATGTCTATGGGCTCGGCTTCTACTATCTGGTTGAGGGCGTCGCGGCCGGCATAGACCTTGATGTCGGGCTGGTCGTCGAGCAGCGCGCAGAGTTCACCGTATTTGTCCTCGTTGGCTATGACCACGGCAGCCGGGTGGAACTTCCGGGCCTGCTGAGCCAACTCCATCACGCGGTTGTTGGCCGTGAGGCAGTAGACTTCGTAGAGGTCGGGATGCTGTTCGATGACATCCAGCGCCTGGGTACCTATCGAGCCCGTACTGCCAAGTATGCAGATTTGTTTCTTCATTATTATATTATATATCCATGATGCCTTCGGGCAGCCGGGTCCAGATGGCCCGAGCCTCGGCATCTACCTTTTCTATCAGTTCTTCGTGGGCGGGAATGAGCAGAGAGTCGCCCGCTGGGGTGGTGATGTCAAACAGGGTGTTGATGGTGCTGTCGTCTACGTGGTCGATGGTGCCCACCTCTCTGCCGGTGGTGCTGTCGATGAGTTTGAAGCCTACTATCTCGCTCCAGCCGAAGCCGGCCTCGTCGCTGTCCGAGAGCTCACGGGGGAAGTAGACCTTGGCGCCGGTCAGGCTGCGGGCTTGCTCCTGGGTGTCGATGTCGCAAAACTTCATCAGCACGGTCTCGTCGCTCTTGAAGCGGTATTCCTCCATGAAGAAGGGAACGAGGATACCGTCGAGTTCGAGCAGCAGATATTCGGCGTTGACGCGGTCAAACACGTCGTCGCTTATCTGGAAGGTTATCTCGCCCTTCACGCCGTGGGGTCTGCCCAGGCGTCCTATCTGGAATACGTCGTCGGGGGTTATCATCAGCTTTCGATGCGTTGGATGTGGGCGCCCAGACGGTTCAGACGGTTTTCGATGTCCTCATATCCACGGTCTATCTGGGCGATGTTGTCTATACGGCTGGTGCCGTTGGCACTCATGGCGGCTATGAGCAGCGCTATTCCGGCACGGATGTCGGGACTGGTCATGCGGCCGGCTCTGAGCCTGCGGGCGTGGTCGTTGCCGTTGACTACGGCGCGGTGGGGGTCACAGAGGATAATCTGCGCGCCCATGTCGATGAGCTTGTCTACGAAGAAGAGACGGCTCTCAAACATCTTCTGGTGTATCAGCACATTGCCTTTGGCCATCGTAGCCACCACGATGAGCACCGACAGGAGGTCGGGGGTGAGCCCGGGCCAAGGGGCGTCGGCGAGGGTCATGATAGAGCCGTCGATAAACGAGTCTACCTCGTAGTGGGGCTGCTCGGGGATGAACAGGTCATCTCCGTCTTCCTCTATCTTGATGCCCAACCGTCTGAAGGCGTCGGGTATCATGCCCAGGTTGGGCAGCGACACGTTCTTGATGCGTACACCCTTGCCCACCATGGCTGCCATGCCGATAAACGAGCCTACCTCTATCATGTCGGGCAGTATGGTGTGGCTTGTGCCGTGCAGCGAGTCCACTCCCTCGATGGTGAGCAGGTTCGATGCCACGCCGCTGATGCGGGCGCCCATGCTGTTGAGCATCCGGCAGAGCTGCTGGATGTAGGGCTCGCATGCCGCGTTATATATAGTGGTGGTGCCCTCGGCCAGCACTGCCGCCATGATGATGTTGGCAGTACCCGTTACCGATGCCTCGTCGAGCAGCATATATCTGCCCTGCAGCCTGTCGGCCTTGATGGTGAACACGTTGCGATGGCTGTCATGGGCAAAGTCGGCCCCCAGTTGCTTGAAGCCGATGAAGTGGGTGTCCAGACGCCTGCGGCCTATCTTGTCGCCGCCAGGCTGAGCCACCGTGGCTTGCCCGTATTTGCCCAAGAGTGGGCCGATGGTCATCACCGAACCTCGCAGCGACGCACTCTTGCGCACAAACTCGTCGCTGGCCAGATAGTTCAGGTCTATGTGGGCTGCCGTGAAGGTATAGTCGTTCTTGGCGTTGCGCACCACGTCGACACCCATGTCCTGCAGCAGCTTGATGAGATTGCATACATCCAGTATCTCGGGGATATTGGTTATCCTTACCGGCTCGGTGGTGAGCAGACAGGCGCAGATTACCTCCAGAGCCTCGTTCTTGGCGCCCTGCGGGGTTATCTCTCCGTGCAATCCATGTCCGCCCTCGATGATAAATGACTCCATAGACGTTTGGGGTTGGGGTTATTTCTTCTTGTTATTGCGTTTCTTCTCGGTAAACTCTCTGACGTCAATCTTCTCAAACTTGAAGGTGCTCAGGTCGAGTTGTATCTTGCCGTCGGTAAACTTGGCGAGGTCCGACGCCACCTTCTCGTCGTCCGACGAGCCATGGCTCCACTGATAGAGGCAACGCTTCATCTGGTTGGCGGTGAGCTTGACGAGATTGTCGCGTTCCTTGCCGGGCTCCATAGTCTTGAGTTTGGCGAAGAGCTCGAATATCATGTTGCCGTAGTGTCTTACCGGGATGTGCTGCATGGGATAGTCCATGGGCTGCGGCTTGGCGTCCACGGCGTGGGCCTGCTTGATGTCGTAGGGCCAGTCTATGTCGAGCTCGAAATGGCTCATGATGGCCAGATGGTCCCACAGCTTCTGCTTGTAGTCGGCGCTCTCGCGGTTGGCGGGATACATGCGGTCCATGATGGCGATGATGGTTTGGGCACACTGCTGGCGCTCTGCCTTGTTGGGCAGTGTGATGGCGTGCTCCACCATCTTCTGCACCTCGCGGCCATATTCGGGCAGTATCAGCTTCTCCCGCTGGGTGTTGTAGTCAAGTCCTTCTATTTGCATAGTCCTTACTTAATGTCTTGGGTTGGGTATATGTCGTGTCTCAGAGCAGCTTCTTGGGCATCTTGGCCACAAAGTCCTTGAGATAGAATGGCACGAAGTAGGCCACGTCTTCGGTCTGGCCCTGGGCGATGCGGCGCTCAGCCAGAGGGAACATGTTCTTGGCCAGGGGCTCGATGCCGTCGATGTAGTGGGCGTTGGGGTGGGCGATGACGTCCATACACTTGGCGGCGCCGTTGCCGAAGAAGTAGACGGGGCGCTCGTCGAGATACTCCCTGTAGGTGTCGGCGTCTACCACGTCGGCCTGGATGGGACGCACCTCGTGCAGGGCGCGGTCGAAAATCTGTGCATAGACCTCCATGCGGCGGGCGTCTATCATGGGGCAGAGCAGCGCGTTCTCCTCCTTCACCATCTCCTGCAACAGCACGGGCACACACATCAGTTCGAGAGTGGGTATAGCCACCAGGCTTACACCACGTCCGTAGCACACTCCTTTGGCCATAGACGTGCCGATGCGCAGACCGGTATACGAACCGGGGCCGCAGCTCACAGCCACGGCGTCGAGGGGTATGGCATGGCTCTCGGCAAAGGAGAGCGCTTCATCGACAAATTTACCCAACCGCTCGTTGTGGTTGGGGCCGGTGTGGTCTTCCTGATTGAAGATACATGCACCGTTTTCGCTCACCGATACAGAGCAGACATTGGTGCTTGTTTCAATGTTTAATATACACGACATGAATTTTAATTTACTAAATAACTGCAAATTTACGGTTTTTTTCCTACATTTTTGTTACTTTTGCAGAAATTTAACGTGTAACTACTATGATACAGTCAATGACGGGCTACGGAAAGGCAGTCCTTACTTATGGAGAAAAGAAAATCAACGTCGAGGTGAAGTCGTTGAACAGCAAGACGATGGACCTCTCTACCCGTATAGCGCCACTCTATCGCGAGAAGGAGATGGAGATACGACAGATGCTTACCCGCAAACTGGTAAGGGGCAAGGTCGACTTCTCTATCTGGATTGAGAAGGACGAGGTGACCGACGCAGCCACCATCAACGCCGCCCTCGTAGACAACTATTACCACCAGATTAAGGACATTGCCGCCAAGACGGGTATTCCTGAGCCTCAGGACTGGTTTTACACGTTGCTCCGTATGCCCGATGTTACCTCTCGTGTCGAGGCTGTTGTCCTCGAGCCCGAGGAGTGGGCAGTGGCATGCCAGGCTATAGACGCCGCCGTCGGTGCGCTCATCGACTTCCGCCATCAGGAGGGTGCTGCCCTCGAGCGCAAGTTCAATGAGAAGATAGACAACATCGAGCGGCTGCTCGCCAGCATTGAGCCCTTCGAGAAAGCACGTGTCCAGAAGATACGCGAGCAGATCGTCAAGGGCCTCGAGCAGCTCCCCGAAGCCAGCTACGACAAAAACCGCCTCGAGCAAGAGCTCATCTACTATATCGAGAAACTGGATATAAGCGAAGAGAAGCAGCGCCTCACCAACCACCTCAAGTACTTCCGCGAGACTATGGCCGAAGACCAGGCCAACGGAAAGAAGCTGGGATTCATCGCACAGGAGATGGGACGCGAAATCAATACCACCGGCTCCAAGAGCAACCAGGCTGAGATGCAGAACATCGTGGTCAAGATGAAAGACGAGCTCGAGCAGATCAAGGAACAGGTACTCAACGCACTCTAATCATGACAAAGCCAGGCAAACTCATCATATTCTGCGCACCATCGGGCTCGGGCAAGAGCACCCTGGTGCAGTGGCTCATGGCCGCACATCCCGAGCTCCATCTCGCGTTCTCCATCAGCTGTACCTCGCGCCCGCCGCGAGGCACCGAGCAGAACGGCGTCGAGTATTTCTTTATCTCGCCCGACGAGTTCCGTCAGCGCGTGGCTGCCGACGAGTTCCTCGAGTACGAGGAGGTCTATGAGGGCCGCTTCTACGGCACCCTCAAGAGCCAGGTAGACACCCAGACACAGCGCGGAGAAAACGTGCTCTTCGACGTCGATGTCAAGGGCGGATGTAACATCAAGGACTTCTATGGCGACCGTGCCCTGAGCATCTTTGTCCAGCCCCCCTCGATCGACGAGCTGCGCCGCCGCCTCGTGGCGCGTGCCACCGACACCCCCGAGGCCATCGAGCAGCGCGTGGGCAAGGCTGCCTACGAGCTGACCTTTGCGCCGCGCTTCGACCATGTCGTGGTCAACGACGACCTGGAGCGTGCCAAGGAGGAGGTCTACCGGCTCGTGAGCGGTTTTGTGAACCGATAGCCCCGCCCCCCATCCCTTCACCCTCATTCCCATGACCCTCTCGACCAGACAGATAGGCATCTTCGGCGGTTCGTTCAACCCCATCCACTGCGGACACATCGCCCTGGCGCGCCACCTGCTCACGGCGCTCGGGCTCGACGAGATATGGTTTGTCGTGTCGCCCCTCAACCCCTTCAAGACCCAGGCCACCGACCTCCTGGCCGACGATGTGCGCTACGCCATCACCGCACGCGCCCTGGCCAGCCAACCCGGCCTCAGCGCCAGCGATGTAGAGATGACCCTGCCGCGCCCGTCGTATATGTGGAACACGCTCTGCCACTTGTCAGAGCTGCATCCCCATACCCGCTTCACCCTGCTCATCGGCGCCGACAACTGGCTGGCGTTCGACCGCTGGGCCCACAGCCAAGACATCATCACCCACTACCGCATAGCCGTCTATCCGCGGCCGGGCTATGAGGTCGATGCCGCCGCCATGCCGCCCTCGGTCACCTACGTCCATTCCGACCTGTACCCCGTGAGCAGCACCGAGATACGCCGCCGCATCGCCGCCGGCGAGTCGATAGAGGGCATGGTGCCCCAAGACATCCAGGCAATGGTAGAGCATTACTACCGCTAACCCGCCACCATCGCCGCGCCAGCTCAATTCAACGCCGTTCTAATTCTCTTCCTCTCCGCCTGCGCTCAGCCCATCTCCACTTGCGCTCAGCCCATCTCCGCTTGCGCGCAGCCCATCTTCACCCACTCTCCGCACCTCGCTCCACCATCCGCATCCATCGTGGCAGCCACCCTGGCTGCTTGCGATACCATGCCGCTGCTTCTCGTTGAGGCTCAGTTATTCTCAATCTTGCTCTTCATCATGTTTATCTTGGTTTCGTGCCATGATACAGTCGTTTCGTGCTTTGCCGTCACGATTTCACGCCACGATTTTATCGTTTCCCGCTTTGCAATAAGTCTTATATGGCCCTCTGCGCCTTTGGCCAGCCGCGCGGATGTCGGGGGAACCATCTCCAGCGGCGTGGAGAGTACCTTGGGCGGCGTGGAGGGTACCTTGGGCGGTGTGGAGGGTACCTTGGGCGGCGTGGAGAGTATCTTGGGCAGCGTGGAGGGTACCTTGGGCGGTGTGGAGGGTACCTTGGGCGGCGTGGAGAGTACCTTGGGCGGCGTGGAGGGTATCTTGGTCGACCTGCAGTCGGTTCCCGCCACTACGGCGACAGACGCCAGAGCCCCCGCCTTGTCGCTCCATCGGGTGGAGTGGCAGAGCGGGGGCTCTTGGGATAGGGATGCGACGATGGGGGCTTATCGCTTCAGGCTCTCGGGCAGTGCGGGCATCGCACCGTGCTGGGTGCAGACATAGGCGCTCACCTCTACGGCGTGCTTATGTGCCTGGGCGATGGTCATTCCCTTGAGGATGCAGGCGCAGAAGGTGCCGGTAAACGAGTCGCCGGCTCCCACGGTGTCGGCAACATCCACCTTAGGAGTAGACTGGAACGACTTGCAGCCGGGGGCGAAGACGTAGCTGCCGTTGACACCACAGGTGAGCACGAGCATGTCCAGATTGTACTTGCCGAGTATGAGCCAGCACTTGTTCTCGATGTCCAGACCGGGATAGCCGAAGAGGCGGCCCAGCGTGATGAGCTCTTCATCATTTATCTTCAGTATATTGCAACGCTTCAGACTGTCGCAGATAATCTCCTTGGTATAGAAATTCTGACGGAGATTGATGTCAAAAATCTTGAGACAGTCGCTGGGCGTGTGGTCGAGAAACTGGTAGATGGTATCACGGCTCGCAGCGCTGCGCTGGGCCAGTGAGCCCCAGCATACGGCACAGGTGTTGGCAGCCACGTTGCTGACGGCGTCGGTGAAGGGTATGTTGTCCCACGCCACGCCCGTCTTGATTTCATAGGTAGGTACACCCTGGTCGTCCAGTTCCACCTGTACGGTGCCTGTAGGATAGTTTACGCGGGGCAAGAGATAGTCCAGGTGTTTCTCTTCGAGCTGGCGGATAGCCTCGTCGCCATAGGCGTCGTTGCCCAAGGCACTCACGGCTATCGAGCGCAGACCGTGCTGGCCGGCATGATAAGCGAAGTTGGCAGGGGCGCCACCCAGTTGGGAGCCGGAGGGGAACACATCAAACAGCACCTCACCCAGGCCCACACAGTATTTGTTCTTGAAATCGGTATTCATAGTCTTGTCTTTGCTGAGTTGTTACATTTTGATTTTACCAATATATGTGAAGAGGTAGGCCACGCCTACAGCCATTACCAGCACAGCGCCTATCTGGCCGATGGCATCGCTGGCAAAGCCCATGAGCAGCGGGAAGACGGTGCCACCAAAGAGGCCCATAATCATCAGGCCGCTCACCTCGTTCTTCTTCTCGGGCAGCGCAAGCAGCGCCTGAGAGAAGATGATGGAGAAGACGTTGGAGTTGCCGTAGCCTACGAGTGCGATGGCGATGTAGAGCATCTCTCTGCTCTCGCTGACAAACATGCCTACCATGCTCAGCGCCATCATCACGATGCTGATGGTGAAGAACGTGCGGGGCTTCATCACGCGGAGGAAGAATGAGCCGGTGAAGCAGCCGATGGTGCGGAAGATGAAGTAGAGCGATGTGGCTATGGCAGCCTCGTTGAGTGTCCATCCCAGGCGCTCCATCAGCAGCTTGGGGGCTGTGGTGTTGGTGCCCACATCGATGCCCACATGGCACATGATGCCCACAAAGGAGAGCAGCACGATGGGGCGGGTCAGCAGGCTGATACATTCGCCCATGCCAGAGGCCTTGCCCTGGGGCTTCTCTTCATCGATAGGAGTGCCGGCGAGGAAGATGGAGGCGCAGATGCCTATCACCATGTAGATGGGGAACAGCACACGCCAGCCCATGCCCAAGGAGGGAACAGCCCCGATGGCTCCCCACATGGCGATGTATGGTGCCATGAACGAGGCGATGGCCTTGACAAACTGGCCGAAGGTGAGGGTCGACGCCAGGTTCTTGCCCGTGGTCACAGCCGATACCAGCGGGTTGAGCGAGGTCTGCATCAGCGCGTTGCCGATGCCCAGGAGGGAGAACGAGGCCAGCATCACGCCGAAGCTCTCACCCAGGATGGGCAGCAACAGCGAGACTACGGTGACCACCAGCGACAGCAGCACTGTCTTCTTGCGCCCGATGCGGTTCATCAGCATGCCCGTAGGCACCGAGAATATCAGGAACCAGAAGAAGACCAGCGACGGAAACAGGTTGGCTGTGGCGTCGTTGAGGTTGAGGTCTTCCTTGACATAGTTGGAGGCAATGCCGACCAGGTCTACAAATCCCATGGTGAAGAAGCAGAACATCAATGGGATGATGGTGAGCTTGGATGAAGTCTTCATAATTATAGCGCGAGTTTATGTACGTTGATGTTGTTGAATTGTGCCTTGCCACCCTCGGCGTAGAGCTTCACGTTCTCGTAGGGGGCAACGGGGAATACGAGATTGGTCATGGCGATGCGGCCGCCGTCGACGAAGAGCTCGATGGATGACTTGTCGACGAAGATATCTACGTGGTAGGTCTTCTTGCCGGCCTGGCAGAGTGAGAGCGGAGCCCATGTGGCCAGGGCGAAGTCGTTCTTGTAGTTGATGGCATTGACCATGCGGGCGGGCTGCTTGCCCTCGGCTGCGCGCTGCTTGTCCCAGGCCTGCTCGATGTCATGGGGTACAGCCTGCTTGCCAAAGTCGGTGAGTCCGCTTTCGGTGCGGTCCATCACCACCTTGCCCTGCTTCATGTCGAAGTAGATGAGGGTGCGCTCGCGCTTGTTGTTGGAAATCTCGATGCCGGCTATGCCGTTGGCGTCGGGGGTGATGTCGGCCTCAATCTCGAAGGCGCCGTCCATGCCGGCGGTCAGACTGGCAAACGCCTTGGACTCGTCGACCGTCTCGTTGGCCAATGTGCGGGTTGTCTTGCGCAGAGCGTAGACCTCGGGGGCAACATCTTCAGACAGATAGTACTTGCCGTTGTTCTCAAAGAGCTTCAGCTCGCGTGGCAGACCATTGGCGCCGCGGTTCTGCTTGAACGGGGTGAGGTTGGCGTACTGCCAGTTGCTCATCCAGGTTATCGCCAGCACTCTGTCGCCGGTATTGGAGAAGGTAACAGTGGCATAATGGTCCTTACCCCAGTCCATCCACTTCACGTCTTTGGCATCGGGGCAGGTAAACTGCTTGCCGTCGAAGTCGCCGACGAAGTACTCGGTGGCGCTGCCGCCAAACCAGCATCCAGGGTTGATGTTCATAGTCATCACCCATTTCATGTTGTTCTTGTCGCCATTGACGGGCAGCTGGAAGAAGTCTGGGCACTCATACTGACAGGGCTGCTGGCCCAGTCCCTTGCCAAAGGCGCTCACGTAGTCCCATTTCTTCAGGTTCTTGGACTTATAGAAACGGGTCTCCTTGTCGGCAGAAACAATCATATACCAGCACTTGCCCTTCTCATACCAGAACACCTTGGGGTCGCGGAAGTCCTTGAGACCGTCAAAGGGAGTGAGCACGGGGTTGCCCTCATACTTGGTGAAGGTGCGGCCATTGTCGTTGCTGTAGGCGAGACACTGTACCTCGTCGTGGTTTACACTGTTGTTGGTGTAGATGGCTATGATGGCGTTCTTGCCAAATCCGGCGGTATTCTTCTTGTCGACTACCGAACTGCCGGAGAAGATGTGGCCCACGGGGTCACGTGCGATGGCTTGGTCGAGATGCTCCCAGTGTACCAGGTCTTTGCTCACGGCGTGTCCCCAGTGCATATTGCCCCACTTACTGCCATAGGGATTGTACTGGAAGTAGAGGTGGTACTCGCCGTCCTTATAGACCATGCCGTTGGGGTCGTTCATCCAGCCGTAGAGGGGAGTGAAGTGGTAAGCGGGACGGTAGTAGTCGGTATTGGTGGTATCGAAGGTGTTGCTCAGCTTCATCAGGTTGAGGGCGAGGGCGTCCTTGGCGAGGCCGAGTATCTTGACGGTAGCGGTCTTGCCATGTCCCAGCGCGAAGGGCACATAGTAGTCGGCGCCGTTTTGAGCCAGGCGCACGTCCATCCAAGTGTCTTCCTTGGAGCCGGTATCGAGCAGCACCTGCGCTTCATCTTTCTCTTCCTGGATAGGCAGCAGGATGTACTTGGTGGGGTTGTCTACACGGATGATGGTTGTGTCGCCCTTGTGTTCGATGTTCATCTTCTGGGCGGTGGCGGTGGTGGCAACTGTAGCCATCAGCATGAGGCATGCCGCCTTCATTATGTTGCTTGTTCTCATTGTGTTGTTGTTTAGTTATTATATTAACGGTATATTTGTCTGTTTCTTGTGTGCCGACAACCCTATACCTATTATTATATAGGGTTGTCAGCGTGTGTGTGAAGAGTGAGAGTGATCAGAATTTGAGAGATGCGGTAAACTCTACGGTGAACGGGCGCAGATAGCTGCCAGTCATGATCTGGTTCTTGATGTTCTTGGCCTCGTCCTTGGTTATCAGCTCGGCGCCGGCGATACTGCCCTTGGCTCCGGTCTGGTTGAGGAAGTTGACAACAGTACATCCCAGGCTCAGGCGCTTGCTTGCCTGCCAGTTGACGCCACCGAATGTCTCCCAGTGGCCATTGAAGTAATATGCCTCGTTGATGTTGGCGTAAGTCTTGCTGAAGTAGCGGAAGCTGGTCCACAGCTTGATGTCCTTGGTGACCATGTAGCTGGGGTCGAGCTCGATGAGTATCTCTGGGATTTCGGCTACGATGTTGCCAGTAGCATTGATTTTGCCCACATAGCCATCGTTGAAGGTGACAGAAGTCTCAAACTTCTTGTATGTAGGCTTCTGATAGGTGAACAGGAAGTGGAAATCGAATCCCTTGAAAGGATGAGCCACAGCGTCGGTAGTCCAACCCCAGGTCTGGATGTCGTAAGCCAGAGGAGCAGCCTTAATCTCGCTGCCGTGCTGGAGGTTGAGCGTAGAGTTGTTGTTGGTCTTGGAGATATACGAGAACAGTGATGTGAGGCTCAACCATGAGTTGTTGTAGTATATACCTGCACGGCCGAGTGGTACGGATATCTTGTCTGTATTGGGAAGGGTAGCAGGAGCGAAGGCTTCAAACTTCGGGTGCTGCACGATGTAAGTGAAATCGCCGGTAAAGCCAAAGTTGTCGGTGAGCTTATAGGTTGCGGCTACCGAGAAGTCGTAGTTCAGCCAGTTGTAGGCCAGGTCGACGGGCGCAATCTTGGTTCCGTCGGCAGCCATGGCACCGAGGTGATAGTCAGCGAAACGGCCTACGAAGTTGCCTTGGGCATTCTTCACAGCGGCGTTCTCTCCCTTCAGGCGCTGCCATTCCACGCGGGCGCCGTAGTAGAGGTTGAGCTTCTTGGTTACATCCCAGTCGTGGGTGAAGTAGAGTGCCAGCTTGTTCTCGCTGCCTTTATAATATTCTGAAGCGTTCTTGTTGAAGTCGTAGAAGTAATCGCTGCGCTTGTTGGCGTCCCATACACGGACGGCATAGCTACCATCGGCAGGCACACTCTGGTCATACATGGTCGTATTGGAGCAGTAGTCGATGTGGTAGAACCACTCGTTGAGGCCCAGGCGCAGGGTAGAGGTCTTGAACTTCTTGTTGAGCTCGGTGGTGAAGAGCGCCTCGTCTATGGTACCGGCATTGAGACACGACATGCGGGTCTGCACGTACTGGCCGTCGTATGCCTTGGTCTGGCCGTCGATGTCGCGGTACATATAGTTATACAGCCCGTGGTTGTCGGCACTGTTGAGGTCGACGATGGCCATCGGGGTCTGGTAGACCATGGCTCCGCGCGAGTGGTCGTACTTCAGCGTGGCCTTCCAGTTCAGTCCGTTGTCAAAGCGGTAGCTGTTCATCAGCGTCACCTCACTGGCCTTGTTCAGGCAGGCGTCGTAGAGCGTGGTCTGGGCCAGCTTGCCTGTGCGCATGTCACAATAGGTCATCTCGTTGTCGATGGGCAGATACGAGGTGGTACCCAACTTGAACTTGCCGTACTCCTTCACGCTTCCGTCGCCCACATAGATGAACGGGGCGCTCTGTGTGGCGTAGTTGTAGACATTGTGACTGTTGGCATACTTATACATGGCGGTAAACTCGCCACGCTCGTTGTTGTACTTCTTGGTGAGGAGCGCCTTGTAGATTTGCGTACGGTCCTGGTAGGGCGTAGACTTGATTTTGAACGTACCGGGGTCGAAGTCCTGGTACATGTTGACGCTGTAGAACCAGTCCTTACCCAGGTCACCGTTCATGTTGAGCGAGAACTCCTGCAATCCGAAGTGGTTGCTCTTGTAGTTGAGCGTTCCGTTGAAGCCCTTCTGACCTTTCTGGGTAAAGGAGTTGACGGCGTAGCCGATGTTGCCGGTGGTGATGGCAGTCTCAGCAATCTTGAGCAGACCCTGGTGGCTCAGGCTGGCATCGCCGCGCCAGATGGTGTTGACCGAGTGGGGATTGGTGGCATAGGTAACGGGCAGGCCGTTCTCCAGCACGTTGACATCGGCAGATGGCAGACCAATTTGAATCTCTCGAGGGCCGTTGGCGCTGGCTGCGTTGAGCATCACGTTGCGGTTGCCCTCTTCCTTTGCGTTTGCATTTTCGTCCTGTGCATACGCTGCTGAAATGTTTACCATTGAAAGTGCAAGCACCATGGCTGCGAGCTTTCCTTTGAATAAGGTATTCATAACCGTTTAGATTTTTAATTGTTGTTGATTGCGTTAAATTTCTGCTGCAAAGTTATCCAAACGGTTGGGAGACAGCTATAACTGATGGTTCATGTGATAACAAAAATCGTTCATTGTAACATAATTGTTATACAATGAACGATTTTTGCTGTGGTTGTCTATGCCTGGGTCGATAATCAGGCTATAATTTTTCCATTCCTATATATAAAGCGTGCGGCGATGACGGCTGTCACCGCGTGTCGGGTCATGAGTTGGCTACGTCGCCCGGCAACATGCCGTATTCGTCCTTGAAACACTTGGTGAAGTAGGACGGCGCCGAGAAGCCCACCTCGTATGCCACTTCGGCGATGGTCATGCTGCGGCTCTCCAGCAACCGCTTGCCCTTGGCGAGGCGTGCCTTGCGCAGGATATCGACCACCGACGAGCCCGTCATGGCTTTGACCTTGCGATAGAGCTGCACGCGGCTCAGACCTATCTCCTTGCCGATGTCCTCGACGCCGAAGTCACAGTCAGCGAGATGCTGCTGGATGATGGCGTTGAGCTGCTTGACAAACTGCTTGTCTCGGGCGTTGAGCTGTGTGGCCTCGACCTCGGTCTCTACATCTGCGGCACGCTGGTATACATGCTTGAGCAGCTTGCGCTGCTTCAGCAGATTGTCGATGCGTGCCAGGAGCACCTTGCCGTGGAATGGCTTGGTGATGTAGGAATCGGCGCCATGCTCATAGCCTTCTGCGCGGTGTTCCTCCAGGTTCTTGGCGGTGAGCATGATGACCGGGATGTGCGAGGTGGCGGTTCCGGTCTTGAGCTGCTCGGTAAACTCGAGTCCGTCCATCACCGGCATCATCACGTCGCAGACCACCAGGTCGGGCACCTCTCTGCGCGCCACCTCCAGACCCTCCTTGCCGTCGGCAGCCTCGATTACGAAGTAGGTGTCCTGCAACAGCGTGCGCTCATATTGGCGTATGTCGTTGTTGTCGTCGATGATGAGTATCGTGGGCTTGTCGGCCTCTTCGCTCACCAGCTGCTGCACCTTGCCCTGCTGCTTGTCGCCGTCGTCGATGTATTGCAGCGCTGCCTCGTCGGCGGTCGGGGTGATGGTGTCGGTGTCGTCGGCTATCGGCGCGCCGTCGGCCTGATGGCGGGGGATGACCACGATGAAGTCGGCGCCCATTCCGGGGCGGCTCTCCACCCTTGCCTCGCCGTGGTGGAGTTCGGCAAACGACTTGACCAGAGCCAGTCCTATGCCCGTACCGCTTGCGGCGCCCTTGAGCTGGAAGAACCGTTCAAACACCTTGTCGACCTCGCTGCTGGCGATGCCCTTGCCCGTGTCGCGCACATCGATGCGTATGTTGTCGGCCTCGGCGGCGAGCGTCACATGGATTTCGCCTCCTGCCGGAGTGTATTTCAGTGCGTTGCTGATGAGGTTGAACACGATGCGCGCCACTTTCTCCTTGTCGGCGACCATCATGCGGTCGGTGTCGAAGCCTGTGGAGGCACAGTCCATCCTTATCTTCTTGCGCTCGGCAGTCAGGCGGAAGTCGTCGGTCCACACCCTCATCGCCTCGACGATGTCAAAGCGGCTGAGGCTAAGCTCCATCTTGCCGTTCTGTATCTTGCGGAAGTCGAGGATGTTGCCCACGAGCTGCTGCAGAGCCAGTGCGTTGCGCTGCACCATCTTGAGCAGTTCGCGGCTCCTGCCCTTGATGCTGGAGTCTTCGAGCATCATCTCCACAGGGTCGGCGATGAGCGTGAGAGGCGTGCGCAGTTCGTGGCTGATGTTGGTAAAGAACACCAGGCGCGAGTGGGTGAGCTCCATCACCTCCTCGTTGAGCCGCTTCAGCTCCTTGTTCTTCTCCTCCAGTTCTCCGTTGGCCTTGGCGAGCTGCTCGTTGAGTTTGGCCTTGATGATATATCCTCTGAAAATCATGGCGGCGGCGGTGACGCATACCAGGAGGAACGCTCCGAGGCCGATGAGCATCACCTTCTGCGCATTATAGTCTGAGAGGTATTGGTTGACCTGGTTGTGGAGCGTCTTCAGATTGCGCGACTGCCTCTCCGCATCGCGCGCTTCCATCAGCGTGAGCTCGGCGTTGGCCTTGGTGATGATGGATGTACTCAGATAGTTGTCCTTGTCAAAGGGCTTGTGGGTAAGTATCTTCATGGCGAGCGCTATCACCTGGTCGCCCTTGGTGGGGTAAAGGTATGACGCCTCAAGCACGCCGTCGCGCACCAACTCCAGACCTCCGCCCTCGGTGGCGAGCCCATCCACGCCCGTATACTTGTATCTCTTGCCCACGCCCATCTGCTGCGCTGCCACGTAGGCACCCCAGGCGAGTCTGTCGTTATGGGCGTAGACATAGTCGAAGTCCTGCGTGCGCTTCAGGATGCGCTTCATCGCCTGGATGCCGCTCTCCTCCTTCCAGTCGCCACCCTCCGACGCCACCACCTCTATGCCGGGATAGGACTTGACGGCATCCATAAATCCGCGATGACGCTCCAGGGCGGGCGACGAGCCTTCGAGTCCTGTGATTTCGACGATACGGCCCTTGCCGTGCAACTGCTGGGCGATGAACGTACCCATAGACTCGCCTATCAGATAGTTGTCGCAGCCGATGAAGGCAGTATACTTGTCAGAGTTGGTCTTGCGGTCGTAGAGTATCACGGGGATGCCCTTGTCGTAGGCTCGCTCCACGGCCTTGGATATCGGGCTCAACTGGTTGGGCGACACCACCAGCAGGTCGACGCCCTCGTCGACAAACTGGTTGATCTGCTGGTTCTGCAAGACATTGTCGTCGTTAGACGAGGCGAGCTTCACGATGATGGAGTCGTTGAGAAACTCGCCCATCTTGAGCTCGTCGTTCAGCTTGTTGCGCCAGATGTCTTCAGAGCATTGCGACACGCCGATGACAAAAGGTCGGGGCTTGCCGGTGCAGGCTGCGAGCAGCACCACACAGGCAATAATCAGCAGGGGGATGGTGATGAGATACTTCTTCATGTCCAAAAGGGTATAAGTATATAGTTGCCAGCTGCAAATATACGACAATTTTCAGAGATAGAGACGATTAGGACGAGAAAAGGGTGGCCCCCGCCGATATCGGCGATGGTCAGCCTGTGGGTAGAGGTACCCTCCACGGTCTCCGAGGTACCCTCCACGGTCTCCGAGGTACCCTCCACGGTCTCCGAGATACCCTCCTGCTCGCCCAAGGTACCCTCCACGATTCCCGAGGTACCCTCCACGGTTCCCAAGGTACCTTCCAGCGTTCCCACGGTATCCTCCACGCCGCTGGAGTTACCCTCCCTGTCGCCGACCTACGCAAAAGCCTCACCCTGGGTAGTATGCTGCCATTGGAAGGCTGCCGGGCTGGGCGTCCGGGACATACTGCTCGAGGTGAGGCTTGACTGCTATGGTCTCCGGTCGCGTCTTCATGACGGTGGGCCGGACTTGGGGGCTTCTGTTACTTCTTCTTTATCTCGTAACCTATCTTTCTGAAGGCGGCGACATAGTCTTCGTACTTGGCCTTCTTGCCGTCGTAGATGATGGTGACCCGCTGGTCGTCGACCGAGGTCTCTATCTTCTTTGTGCCCTTGACAAAACGGATGTTGCTCTTGATTTTGTTCTCGCATTTCTGGCAGTGCATCTGCGGCAGAGTGGTTACGGTGAGCGTGTCGGCCGGTGCCTTGGCAATCATGTTGCCCGCTGTCGCAAGCAACCATGCCATTAAAAGATACTTCTTCATGTTCTATAGTTTTTTGAATGATTTGTAGCGTTATAACTTTTCCAGTTTGAACCTCAGCCCTACATAAGCCATCGCTCCGGTTACCGGTCCCCACACCTGAGTGGCGTCGAAGCCGGCATCCCAGGGATGGTGGGCACCCTGGATGGGGTTGGCAATCTTGTAGTTGTTAAGATTTTCGCCACCGACATAGAGGCTGAAGTTGCGGAATTCCCTTGTAATCTGCGCCTGCAGCTGGAAGTAGGCGGGGTAGCGGCTCTGGTCGTAGAGGCGTCCGCCTCCATTGAGCTGGCCCGTCACATCAAACTGCCAGAGTTTGAGCGGAGTCTTGTAGGAGAGCGTGAGCAGCCCCTTGTAGCGCGAAGTGAGCGGCTTGGCTTGCCTTACTCCGTCGTAGGTACAACGGACATCGTTCAGGCGGAAAGCGGCAGTGGCCGACATGCCGTCCCAGAACGGATAGGTGGCATCGACCTGCAGCGTGTGGCTATAGCTTCTGCCGTCAAGGTTCTCAAACGAGAGCGTGTGGGCACCCCGGGCTCCGTCGAAGTTGATGACCATCTGGTTCAGGAAGTCGGTGTAGTAATACTCTGCGTTCAGTTCGAGTGTGCGGTCGGCCACGGGCAGGTTCAGACCTATGGATAATCCCATGTTCCATGCCTCCTCTTGCTTCAGGTCTGGACTTACGATGACCTCTCTGCCACTTGCCAGCAGCGCGGTGTTCTCTGCCAGCGCATGGGGTGACCGATAACCCTTGCCTACCGATGTGCGGAGGGTCACCACGTCGGATGGAGAATACTTGAGGTGCAGTCGGGGCGTGACGAAGTTGCCGTAGAGACTCGAGTGGTCCCATCTCACGCCGGGCATCACCGTGAGGCGGTCGCCCAACTTATAGGTGTACTGGGCGTAGATGCCTGGAGTGGTCTCGCGGGTCACCCGGCTCGCGGCGTCGGGCAATGTGCCGAGCGGGTTGAAACGCTCGTCGTAGTTGTCGTGGTTGAGCGACGCCCCGACGCTGATGTTGTGATGGTCATCGATGTCGGTCTCAAACATCAACTGTGCATAGCCGTTCTTCTGGGTCACGTCGTAACGGGTGAGGCCGAAGCCATAATCGGCGTCGTGCCACGAGCCGTGCAGCATGAGGGCTATCGACGTGTTGTGGTCGGCGTTCAGGGTGAAGCCATTCTTCCACTGCATCTCGTATCGGTCGGTCTCTACCGCTGTAGTGTAGAGTGGCGCTGATGAGATGGTGGCGTGCTTGGCGCTCTGGCCGCCTCGGCGCTCGTCGTGGAGCCCCCGCAGCAGCAACTGGCTAATCCAGCGCGGCGAGACATACGCCCAGCGGTGCATAAGGTTGTATTGGCGCAGCTTGGGCATATCCATAAATCCGTCGCCATTGCCGTCGTGGTCCATCTGTCGGTTCTCGAAGTGCAGCAGAGTGGCTGTAGATAGTCGGCTGTTGAGGTGTATGCTTCCATCGAGGTTGACCTCGGTCTTCAGTTCACTGTCCTGATAGACATTGGCCCTCACGCCATCGGTACCCTGTGGCTTGAGAAACTCTATATTTATCTGGCCCGTGGTGCTCTCATATCCGTTTTTGACGCTCGATGCCCCCTTGCTCACCTGTATCGACTGCATCCAGGGTCCGGGCACATAGCCAAGACTGTAGGGGAGTGCTGCGCCGCGCAGATTGGGTATGTTTTCGGTGAGCATCTGGACATAGGTGCCGCTGAGTCCAAGGAGTTTTATCTGTCGGGCTCCCGTGGCAGCGTCGCTGTAGCTTACATCGACCGAGGGGTTGGTCGTGAACGACTCGCCCAGGTTGCAGCAGGCGGCACGTATCAGTTGGCCCTGACCAATGAGGTCGGTATTGTCCACGCGGTAACGTGCCTTGATGCCCTTGGTGGCTTTGACCACCACCTGCTTGAGGTCGTGGGTCTGGGTGGTAGTGTCCTGCTGCGCCGAGAGGGTCTGGGTCGCCAGCATACCTACCAGTAGTATAATCAATGTTCTTTTCATCTGTGTAGTCTTTTTCCTTACTAACAATCTCTTTATCCTTAATGCCGGTATCTATACCTTATTATAATGCATCGAGGGCAGTACGCCGGTGTATCTCCAGCTCGCGAAACTCCCGAGGCGTCATCCCCGTCACCTGCTTGAACTGCGAAGACAGATAAGTGGGTGAACCGTACCCCAGCCGGTAGGCTATCTGGCTGGTAGTGAGGCTGCTGTAGCATAGCAGCTCCTTGGCGTACTCGACGCGATGTTGGATAGCGAACCTCTCGATGGTGATGCCGCGCACCTCGGAGAACAACTTGCTCAGGCTGCTGTACTCCCGATGAAGCCGACAGGACAGATAGTCTGACAGCTTGGGTCGCACGGAGTCCATCCTTACCCATGCCTGTACGGCTATGCGTATCTGCTCGACCAGTTGGCTGCGAGGGTCGTCGAGGAGTTCAAATCCTATGGCGTGCAGACGCTCTGCCACGGCATGGCGCTGGCTGTCCGAGAGATTTTCTGCCGTCTCCGCTTCTCCCAGAGTTATCGACATGACCGTCAGGCCTTCAGACATGAGTATATCCTTGACTGCGCTGATGCAGCGAGGGCATACCATATTCTTTATCAATAGCTTCATCGATGTCTATAGGTGCTTCTGTTCTTATTGTGTGCAAAGGTAAATCTTTTCGCGTTAATATTTGTACAAAATTAAGGATAATGTTTTCAATTTTTTGAGCATCAACACATCAGCACAAATTATGGAAGTGGTGGAGTCTGCATCGAAAGACAATACATTTGGCTATAAAATACATTGAAAGACTTAGATAATCTCGCAACTCCTTCTGTCTCGCTGTGTCAACATCATGGAGGATGATGGTGCCCTGGCACCGATGCCTCTCCTTCAAATATGGCTTCTATAAAGGCGCAAGACGAATGAATCTGCTGGACTCTAACGAGGTCCGGAAGATTCGAGAAGTGTGTAAATTTGAGGTGAATGGGATTGAGGTATATACTTTACATTTGTTTATGAAATCAAGACTATAGATAGAATCAAATAGCCCTCCATTCAGGATTAAACCATTGGCGTTGTTCTTTCCATTGTTTTGCAGCTTGGAGCGCATGAGACTTAAATTGGTCAAAATCAATTGCAATTGGATATATTCTGTCGTTGTTGTCTTTTTCAGAGAAGACATACTTTTTATTGGGGTTATACTTCGGTTTATGTTCGTTGCGGGCGGAACTTTTCCGCCCGCAACAGCTTACTGCTTCCTCAAGGTAGGCAATGCTCCTTTAAGTTCGTAACGCCACTCTG
>ERZ780033.35-NODE-35-length-46874-cov-35.9943_pt1 | contig 46874 bp, 53 predicted proteins | sample MGYA00511024_ERZ780033 | MGnify/ENA primary metagenome ERZ780033 (study PRJEB29588, sample SAMEA2157043) | human gut metagenome | biome: human gut; feature: human-associated habitat; material: faeces | place: Denmark | collected 2008/2010 ... | reverse complement strand
CCTGAGAACAAGGGCAAGAAGATTGTGGCGCTGCTCCCCGATACAGGCGAGCGATATCTAAGCACTGTACTCTATGCTTTCGAGGAGTATCCTCTGTAATTCACAATCGGATATTTCTGAAAAAGCAAAATCTATCATAATTTCCCCAACCAGCTTTCATATAGCGGGTTGGGGATTTTCATTTCCCAGAACTTCATATATATATTTGCAAATGCGATACCACCGCCCTAACTACCTATTTTTATATAGTTAGGGCGGTGCTATCGCTAAAATTCGAGACCATTTACCGCATAGAGCGGTACATTCGTAACCCAATCTTCCTGCTGATAATCATTCATGGAGATGCGATAGGCCTTCTTTGACTGGTTGTCTGCAACAAACTGGCGCAGGCTCTTTGCCTTGGCATTCGTCTCGGCTTTCACCTCCAACGGAACAATCTCATCCTCCTCATCCTGGAGCAGGAAATCAATCTCCTGAGTACTGTTGGTCTTGGCATAATAATAGGGTTCATACCTGAGAATGAGCTGCTGCAAAACATACTGTTCCGTCAACGCACCTTTAAACTCGGTAAAAATACTGTTGCCAGCCACAATTGTCGTTGCCTTGAGATTAGACATCGCACCTAAAAGCCCGACATCCAGGACGAAGATCTTGAAGGCCGCCCGGTCTTCATAACTGGCAAGCGGCAGTCGGGGAGCCTTTACATTATATACCTTATATATCAGTCCGGCATCCAGCAGCCACTGCAAGGCTAACTCATACTCCCGGGCTCTTGCTCCCTCACGCACCACTCCATAGATAAACTTCCTGTTTTCCTTACTCAACTGGGCTGGCAAGGATTTCCACAAATCAGTAATACGGGGAATAATTTCCGATGGAGCATGCTTAGACATATCCCTCTGATAACTGTTCAGAATGTCCTTCTGTATGGCTCTCACCTCTTTCCAGTCACGATTCTGGCTAAAGCTCAATACGGCTTCAGAATAGCTGTAAGAATTCTTTGGATATTGAAGTCCTGTTCAAAGAGATTCTGCAGAATCTTCATCTCTTCAAAGTTCACATACGCCAGCTGCTTGTAATTCTGGCGGGCAAACTCCTTCACCAGCCAAGTCTTTCCCACCTGTCTGGCACCCTCAACAATAAGAGGTTTACGATATTGTTTATTCTTCCATTTCAGAAGTTCATTGATAGCTAATCTTTCCATAATCCGTATCTTTAAATCACATTTTATGAGGGAACATCCTACCTCTCAATCACATTTTATGAGGGAATAATCACTCTTCCGCCCACATTTTATGAGGGAATAACGCTACAAATATACACATTTTATGAGGGAATCCTGTAACTTTCCCACACATTTAATAAAAGAGCACCCACTTTTTAACTGATTTTAAAGGATGGCATTCCTATACTCATGGGGACTGTATCAGTCATGAAAACGGACATTAAAATGCATCTTTCCTCCTACCCTGCATCACAGGGCTGATTCATATTCTAAATAACGAAGGTGACGCAGCGGGAAATCGTTAAATTTCAACACGTATGAATAGTCATTCTATGAATGAATTAAGAGACTAAAACAAGTTTAATCTTAAATATCCGTAAAAAAATTACGGCATATTGAATTTTTATATATCTTTGCAAAAAATAACTGCATACAGCAATCAGAAAGAACTTTTCATTTGTGCTCGTCTGCAATAACATTTCGTTTATATTTTAACAAAGATATTATGTTAGTAAAATTTGCCGTTACGAATTATAGAGGATTTGCCAATCGCATAGAATGGGACTTGTCGGAACCAAGTAACTATTCGTTCAACACATTTGCCATAAAAGACGGAATCATCAAGAATGGCATCGTGTATGGACCTAACGGTTCTGGCAAGTCGAACTTTGCATTGGCTATCTTCGATATCACAAATCATCTTTCACTGAAGTGGAAAAGAGCGAACTATTATGACAACTTCACTTATACAGGAAAGGTGAACTTCCCTGTAGATTTTGAGTACACCTTCCAGTTGGGAGATGATCTGTTGCAGTATTCTTACTGCAAATCACCAGAGGGAAAATTAGTGGCAGAGAAACTTGTGGTGAACAACAAGCTGATATTCTGCAACAAGGATTCTATCCTGACATTGGATGAAGAAGAATTTCAGATGGAAGCAACCGTGAAGACCAACTTAGCCAACAACGCCAACAACGTATCCATTATCAATTTCCTTCTCACCTCCTACCCATTGGCAAAAGAGCATTATCTCCTTAAACTACAGAAGTTTGTCAACTCCATGTTGTGGTTCCGAAGTGTGGAGAAGAATGAGTTCATGGGCTTAGCTACAGCTCCAGCAAACCTTGACGAATATATCATCAAGAATCATCTGACAGACGATTTTGAGAATTTCATCCATCGTGTGAGCGGACAAGACTTTGAGTTTCAGAAGCCGAATGATGACGACAAAGAACTGTATTGCATATTCGGCTTAGGTCGCATTCCATTTGATAAGATTGCATCAACAGGCACCCACTCGCTGATGTTGCTCTACTATTGGCTCAAGCAGATGACAGATGCATCATTCGTTTTCATTGATGAATTTGACGCTTTCTATCACTTCAAGCTTTCCTTCGAGGTTTGCAAGACACTCTTTTCCCTTCCATGCCAAGCTTTCACGTCATCCCACAACACTTACCTGATGACCAATGACTTACTGCGCCCTGATTGCAATTTCATCTTGCAAGACAACAAGATCAAGCCATTGAGCAGCTGCACCCAGAAGGAACTGAGGTTCGGCCATAATATAGAAAAAATGTTTAGAGGTAACGCTTTTGAAGTATGATATTATTTGTTTTTGAAGGAATAAAACGTGAGCCGGATTTATTCCGCACCATCCAACGATTGTACTTTTCCAACCGGGAAGAGCAGATAGTTTGTTCCTACAACAACAATATCTATCAGCTTTACAAGGATTTGCAGGAGTACGATGGAGATGGAGATATCGTGTCTTTACTGATGGAAAAGTTTGCCTCCCAAAAAGACAATCCTCTAAAAGACATAGATAGATCTGCCGACATTTCCGAAATCTATCTTTTCTTCGATTATGATTTTCACAACAGGAATTTATCACTCGAAGAAATCAACAGACAGGTAAAAGAGATGTTAGAAACTTTTGATAATGAAACAGAATACGGAAAGCTCTATATTGATTATCCGATGGTAGAATCTATCCGCTATACCAAGTTCCTGCCGGATGCAAACTATTGGACCTATACGATATCCCGCACAGATTGCAGCAGATTTAAGGGATTATCAGCAGAATTCTCAGCCTATCGAAGTTTCGATTTTATCCTTCTAACAGAGAATCGGGAACCTACAGAAGATGAAATAGAGGAAGTCAAGCAGAACTGGGTATATTTGAAAGAACTGAACGTGAGCAAAGCAAACTTTCTTTGCAATGGCGAGAACGGAATACCAGCATCAAAAGATGACATTCTTCAGGGCAAGATATTCGATTCACAATTAGAAAAATATGTGAATACCGAGGATTGCAAAGTGGCAGTACTCAATGCTTTCCCGCTATTCATATATGATTACTTCAAGTAGGATTAGAATACAAAGTAAAAACTTATTTTGGATAGAAGATTAGCAAAAAATAAATGTCCACAGCAATTTGCCTGATTTGATATCAGACAAATGTTGTGGACATTTCCATTAGTTATACGATAAACGATTATTTGCTCACAATTAGTTTCTTACCATTTACGATATAAATACCCTTCTTAACAGTATTCACTCTGCGACCTTGCAAATCGTAAATCTTATCAGAAGAACCATCCATCAAGATGGGCTTAATACCCGTTGTAACAACGTTTACTGTTGATTCACTATCACTTGGGTAATATTCATTTTCAGCAACATCCGCCAAAGTGATGTTCTCCAACTTCAGAGTGTAATCTCTAATAGCCAATTTATCATCAGCTTTTAATGTAATGTTTACCACGGCACCACTGGTTCCCTTTATACTCTTGTTGGCAATGGAATAAACTATTACACGGAAGCGATTAGGTTTAACCAAGTTGGAGCCTAACGAATGAGTCTTTGTGAAGCGGCCTGAGAACAAGGGCAAGAAGATTGTGGCGCTGCTCCCCGATACAGGCGAGCGATATCTAAGCACTGTACTCTATGCTTTCGAGGAATATCCTCTGTAAAGCAGGTTCATTTATAAGTTAGCTAAATAGCGAAAAGGGAGATAAAGGCTTGATAGAAAGTCTTTGTTTCCCAATTTTTTAACACACCGAACTTTCCGATGTACGGAAGTTCCATATACATTGTACCCCTTATCTAAAAACATAACAACGTTTTTATGCAAGACCTTTTGATCCCAACAGTGGCGTTTGATTTACTCATCCCCCTTATTTTTCCATTACTTTTAAAAAATCAAGCCATAATTCTTGCAACTTTAAAAACTTTTATTTATCTTTGCAATGTTAAATGTTATATCTTGCTGAAAACCCTGATTGGGAAGAGGCGGGATTGACGCATATAGATAAAATGGCGTAACTGTACGCTTTTGTTTTGACGTATTTGAATCTCGCAAATTCATCTGTTAGTCAAAAACAAAGCAACGAGAACGTCCCGTAGTGGTGTATTTTATATACAACCCTAATTGTTCCATTTCGCAAAAGCATTATGGGCTTTAGGTAAACTATATACTTACACTGGCATGGGGGCTTTCAGTGTTGCTCGTTTCGACTAACAGGGCAATGCGAGAACCCAGATACGTGGAGCGAGTGACAGACTGGCTCTACGCTTTTTTATATATATGATAAAAGGAAATAGAAAATTATAACTTGCCTTGATTGGAGCCTAAAAAGGCGCATCTTTTTACCACATGAAAAATAAGTTTAGTTTATTAGGGTTCATAGCAACTCTTTTGTTCTCTGTTTTTCTGGGAGCAATGATGATTTCGTGCAGCAGTTCTTCTGATGACGAAGAACCTGCAGGAGAATGGCAAAACTGGTCGACGATGAACCTTTGTATCGCTTTAGACCAAAGTAATTATGAGGAACACTGCCGATTGTGGCTTTAGAAAGCTGTTTCTTTGCTTATAAATAACTGATAATCAATGATTAAAAAGAAGATTTCAGCAAATTGGTAGTATCGCCAATTTCCTAAATAATCGTAAAAATATGCCGTTGGTGGCTGTTTTTATGGTATATTTTGGTATATTTGGGCGCATTTTTCAGCAAATAATAAGCAAAGACAAAGCAAAACAATATGGCAAAATCAAATATTAGACTTGACACACGTAGGGCATTAAAAGATGGTACGTACCCGGTGCAAATCTGTGTCGGCTATGGTACAAACATCTATATAGCAACAGGCATATTTTTGAAGTCAGACGAATGGGATGCCACTACAAAACAATGTATAGGCAAAGGCGCACGTAAAATTAATAGCGTGCTGCAAATGCTATTGACGCAAGTAAGTAACCGTATATTGGAGTTACGAGAAAAGGGGCTTTGGCAAAAACTTACGCCTCCCCAACTTCGCCAAATGCTTGCTAATATGGATTTGGATGTCCCAACGGTAGGCGTTCCAACTTTAGGCGCAATGTTTAGAAAGGTGATCGACACAAAAACAGGTGGTACAAAAATGTTATTTGAACAAACTTTGAAAAAAGTAAATTTGTATTGTGGGGATGCCGATTTAGTCCATTTCAACGAGATTAACAAAACATGGATAATCGGCTTTCAAAATTCGATGCCACGGCTTTGCGTCAATAGTCGTGCTATGCACTTACGTAACTTACGCAATGTGATAAACTTTGCAATAGATGATGGTATTACCCAAAACTATGCTTTTCGTAACTTCCACATACCAACAGAAGAAACAGCAATGAGGGTTGTGCCAATTGACAAACTGCGCCTAATGATGGGTTTGCAGCTTAACAAAACAGATAGCGAATATCGAGATATGTTTTTACTTATTATTTATTTGGTGGGTATTAACATGAAAGATTTAGCTAACTTAACACCTGCAAACTACATTGATGGTCGTATAGAATACCGTAGGGCAAAAACAGGTAAACTTTATAGTATTAAGGTTGAGCCAGAAGCGGCGGAAATAATTGAGCGATATAAGGGCAAAAAGCATCTTCTTTCACCGTTTGACCGCTACAAATCACATACCAATTATCTGATACATCTAAATGAGGGCCTAAGACGTATAGGTCCCATTGAGGTAGATGCCAACGGCAAACCAAAGTACACAAAAAACCATTTGCCAATAATGAAACCAATAGAAAAAGAAATTACATCATATTGGGGTCGCTATTCCTGGGCAACGTATGCTGCTGATTTAGATATACCAAAGGACACTATAAGTGAAGCCCTCGGACACGTTCACGGCTCTAAGATTACAGGTGTTTATATAAAGTTTAGCCGTGATAAAATAGACGAAGCAAACCGTAAAGTGATTGACTATGTATTGGGTAAAGCAAATCGCCCGGGCTAACCTCTCGGTCGGCTCCGGGCTTGAACTATTAAGAAAACAGATTTTATTTTTTTCTCCGTAGATATAAGAATATAACGTAAATAATCGCTGCTACGCAACATAAAAAGCCAATATGGTAAATTGTACGCTGATACCATTTTAAGGCTTTCACGCCTTGTTTCTGTGGCTCTCTATTGGCTTGTTTGTTGTCTCGGCTCTGCACCCCATTTGCTTGCAGCTTATGGGTGTCGGTGCTGTCCTTGCTCTGGGTGATACTCTCGGCTTTCTTCTGGGTGGCTTTCTTGCCGTGTTGGTATGACTTAACGCCATCGGCTTTCAGGTTGCCCAAAGTGTCGATCGTGAGCGTACCGCCGTTATTGGCAAACTCGATGTACCCCCAATCGCTAAAATACGTTAGCGTGGTCCGGCTGTCGGTTTGGATAGTACCTACGTGGATGCTATCGGTTGCTAACTTGGTGGTGTCGGTTTCCTCTCTTGTAGTTGTGGATGATTCCGATACCGCCTTTTTTGTCGTCTTGCAGCCTATCAGCCCAAACAAGGCTAACAGGCACATACAGATAGTTATAAACTTCTTCATCGGCTCATTATTTAATGTCTTTGTACTCCTTAGTAGCGTCAAAACTTGGGCACGCCTTGGCCGCAAAGTCTCGGTGTCCGTGGATTGTAGCGTTAGGGTAACGGTGCTTTAACTCTGTAAGCAACTTTACCAAAGCCGCCTTTTGCTCCGGTGTTCGGGTGTCCTTTGGTGTCTTCCCATCGGATGCCAAACCGCCCACATACACCACACCAATACTATTAGCGTTGTGTTTCAGGCAATGTGCCCCCACCTCGCTTTCTGGTCGGCCTGGTTCTACCGTTCCGTCCAAATCTACTACATGATGGTAGCCGATTCCGTTCCAACCTTTAGCCTTATGCCAACGGTCGATGTCTGCCGCCTTAAAGTTCTTGCCCTCGGCGGTTGCCGTACAATGTACGATGATCTCATTAATCTTTCTCATATTAATAACCATTTTGTGGGTCACGCTTAACGCAACCCTTAATTACACACTTATAGCGTTGTAAGTCTAATTCTAACTGCGCCTTTTCCTTGTTGAGTTGCAAAATATCTAAATTCTGCTTTCTCACTAAATCGGTCTGCTCTGCAAATCTTTGCTCTTTGTCTTTGAGTTGAGTTTGCAAAAAGTCCATAGCCTCACGCAAAACGTTAAATTCCACGTTGTCGGCCTCGGCTTCCTCCTTTCGGCGGTTGGTCTTTCGATTCATTACATATTTAATCATTTCCCAACCACCCAAAGCGGTAATAACCGATACTACTATTTCAATTATCTGCATGATGCTCGATGCTGTTAAGTTCGTAAATCACTTTGCCGTCTCGCTGCTCGGTCACTACTACATACCTTGTAAGTAGCAATCTAAATAAGTCCATATCTAACCTATCGGATGATAGGGTAATGGGGGTCTTTATCAGTAGTCGCCATTTCTAATTCTCTGCATTGTTTGATACCTCAATTTATGTTTGTTCTTAATTGCCAATACCTCGTAGTGCCCTTTGATGTACACATATTCTTTAAATACGTGTGGCTCGATCATGTTAAGCACTTTGCGACGTGTGGCGTACTCGTTGGTATGTCGTAGCAAACCTAAATATGAGTTGATGCTACATACTGCGTGTAATACCTGACGCTCGTTGTTTGCCTTGTTTAGTCGTCTGACCGCTGCGACAAAGTTTGTTATTGTTCTGTTACAGGTATAGACACGTCCGGGTTTGACTATTGACCCGGTAAACTCCACGCCTTTGCTGTAATGTTGCAAATAAAACTTCTTCTCATTCAGTCGTAAACCTAACTTGGCTAATAGCTCACGTATCTTAGGCATTAACGCCAATAGCTTTTCTTTGTCCTTATGGATGCAATAGAAGTCGTCCACATACCTGCCATGATGTTTTATACCCTCATTCTCGATATACCAATCAAGCGTATTAAGTAAGAAGTTTGCGAATATCTGGGCAAATAGGTTGCCGATGGCTACGCCCTTGCCCTCACCATTTGTAAATAGTGATTTGTTCTTATCCAACTTCTCCCAATAGCTCAAAGGGCTGTGCCGTTCACAATTCTTTTCGGGGCTGTGTAAAATAACGACACGGCAAAGGTAGCGCAAATCGTCTATGTCTTCGCCCTTGTAGTACCTGACTATAAAGCGATCTACCATTTCAGCCAATAACTTTTTGTCGATGCTCATAAAGAAACCTTTTAAGTCAAGTTTCATAATATGGCAATCTTCCGTATAATTATTGCTGCACTGCTTTATATCTTCTTTCAGCGTATTAATACCATAAAGCTGCCCTTTGTCTTTTCTACAATTAAATGTACGCTCGCTAAAGATGTTTTCAAATAACGGCGTTAGGCGCAAAGCTATGTAGTGGTGTACGATTCTATCCTCAAAGGATGCTGCAAATACCTCTCTGTATCTTGGGCGTGTTACGACAAAGCAAATAGACTTACCCGGTTGGTACGTTCGGTTATTGATTCTATCACGCAAAGCAATCAAACGGCTTTCGTAGTCCATTTCGTAAACAACTGCGCTTGCTGTTTGTCTCTTGCTATGACGGCAATCAAAGTAAGCATCTAAAAGCCACTCTGTCGTTACCATTGTATATTATCATTTGTCACGTTTCTGTCTTCTGTAAATAGTGCTGACACTGCCCTAACTCTGTTCGTGTTGCTGGCCTTAGTGTTCCAATTGTTCGTATTACCGTCGTTGAGGTTCAGATTCCATGCGTTGGTAGCACTGTTCTCGGTGGCCGCAATCTGTGGTTTATTATCTTGTTCTTAGCCGTAAATGACGGCATAAACCCCATTTATTACGGAAAACTGCGCTCTCGGTCTGTCGTAACATTCCGATTCTGACTACAAAGCGTATTAACTACTTTGTTTTTCCACGCTGACGATTGTTTACCTATTTCGTCCATTAACTCGATAATATTTGCAAACTTTCCTCTGCCTTTTATCCACTCCCTTTCTCCGGCAATTCTCATTAGCGTTTTCATTGTCTCAAACTCTGCCTGAAACTCGGTTAGGTGCTTTACTGTCTCGGCTTTGTCCTTATTGATGTACGCCGCCGCTATCTCCTGCATCAGATTAACGCCAATTTCTTGCAGCTTTGCCCCGATGGTGAATTTGTAGGCACGTGGGAAATTGGGCACTATATCCAAAATGATGTCTAACAACTTGCGTGCATCTAAATAAATCTTTGTACTTGAAACTAATTTTACCGCCATTGCTTGTTTATTAAATTGCCTTATAATGGTACGGCTTTCGCCGTACCTAAAGGTTAAAGACTAAGAAATTAAGAATTAAACAATAAATGCTGACACTGCCCTAACTCTGCCCGAGTCGCTGGCCTTAGTGTACCAACGGCCCGCACCGTCGCCGAGGTACAGATACCATGCGGTGGTAGCACTGGTCTCGGTAGAAGTCCAATACCAATCTTCAACTAACTGGGTGGCTCCGGTAATTAGGGACAAAGCATAATTGATTTTTGTCATGTTGGCGTAAATCATAAACATTTCGCCCAACGATGGCAACCACCATTTACCTGCTGTCAAACCCTTGCCGTTAGCGTTTGCACGGCTATACAGATTGCAGTAGCCCGGTGCATACTGCGCCGTATTGGTGATTGCATCGGCTTTGCTTGCCTTGATTGTGGCCGCCGTGTTCGCCTTACCGTTCCAATCGTTCATCGCTGTGACACGATCGGTTGTTGTCGTACCGCCTCCGCTGATAGCTGCGCTACTCCACGTTAGTTTAGAAGTTGATTCGGTAGGGGCTACGACTAAGATTTTGCCGCCCTCAACTACCACTACGCCGTCGGCAATTTCTCCGCTGTTCTGTAACGATGTCCACTTATGAGGCTTAACCATGCGTGGGTAATCATCGCTCTTACGGTGGTACATGATAAAGATACCATCGTATAAGCCGTTAAGGTTCATACCTGCCAACAAAGCGGTTTTGAGGTTCGCCAATGAAATAAGCATAACCTTTCCGTTTGCGTCCGTTACCGGAAATTTCTGGTCGTTGTTGATGGTCGTTACTGTTGCCTGACCGCTCAACTTTTTTGTTTTCTTTACTGCCATAATTACTACTATTTTAATATGTCAAAATCTGACCCATTATAAATTATAAAATCAAAGCTGCCATCGTTTCGGCTTGCATCGTCTGATACGACTACATCAAAGTAACCGTTACCCAATGAGTGCATAGTGGCTTTTACTGGGCTACTTGCACCATAGCATACACCTCGCCCGGTTAATATTACACGGCAATTACTTGTATAAGTAAACCACGTACTCGGAAAATATACCCGGTAAAGCCCTTCAGATTGTCGGACTACCGTTAGTTTGCTGCCATCAAACGTATTGCTCGTTATTGATGTGTTGCTACTACTGTTTCCCCCCGATACCGTGCCAAATGCCAAAGCCTTTAAACAATGTCCATATTTTTGACTTGTCATTAAGTCAATACGATTTAGCACGATCCAACCGTAGAACTCCGTGGTAGTGCCGTAGCCTATCATTTCCACAATTTCACGGCTAACTTTTAACTCGCTTTTTCGGATTCCGTCCTCAAAGAAGTATTTGCCACTTGGCGCACTAATAGCGGCTTGACCTTGCGCCATTGTGCCGCCCCATTTGTAGTTTACAATGGTTAGTCGTCTTCCATTCTGGCTTACGTCCCACGGCATAGAATAGGCATCTAACCAACCGCCACCGCTGCTAAGCATAGCCACATTATCGCTGTAATCAACATCAAAGCTATCATTAGCCAAATTGAAAGGATTTCGTATTGAGCCGATAACCTTTACATTTGTGAACGTGCCATTTGTGAACGTACCGCTATTGCAAGTAACGTTTCCGTCTTTTGCCTGAAAGATAATGTTACCGTTAGCGTCTTTCATGTCGATAGCCTCCACACCCAAATTTTTGACTAAAGCATACTGCGCTAACAGTATCTTTGTAGCCACCATTTCCAGTTTGTCGGCTAACTTCCAAAGTCCGCTATTGGTGTCTGTTGCACTTCCTGGGTTATTGCTTGCGGTCTTGGTGTGCGATTTGATGCAAGAATAATAGTTATTGCCATACAAAACTATGTCCTTGTATTCCTCGCCGCTTGCACCTGATTGGAACACATAGCCTACGGCGCAATCGCTCCACGCTTGTGGGCCTCGTAGTGCCGGGCCTCTGTCGCCTTTGGCTCCAGTCTGCCCATCGGCTACGGTATTTATCTTTATATTTCGGGTAAAGGTTTTGTTTCCAACCTTAATTGTGACTCTGATGCTCGTATTAGGGGTCTTGTTAGCCTCTATCGAAATATCGTATGTATAGACGTTTCCGCTTAGACTGCCTTTGTAAGAAAACCCCGATACCATAGTAGCCAACCCCGAACAACTAAAACCATCGTCTCCGTATGATAGGGCGGTATCACCTCTATATACTTTAATATTGACTTTATAGGTTGATTTGGTTGTGGCTTTCTTGTGCAAAATGTTCTCCGGCGATATATCAATGGTTATTGCGTCCACGCCGTCGTTTCCGTCTTCTCCATTCTCACCACTTGCAATGTAGTATAGTGATTGAGCCGTTATTATAGCCCGGTTTGTGTCTATTGCCGTTACTTTAGCGTAAAGACTGATGGTAATACTTTTTTTGTCCGATACCGTGCCATTAATAACCATCGTGTCACCTACGGAAAAATCAGATACATTTATGATTCCGTCCCAATTGACTGACCGCCCACTAAGTCCGTAGAACTCCGTCCACTCCTTGTAGGTATAGTTATGTACGTTTCGGGATTGGGCGACAATTACGCCCTTTCCCTTGCGTATAAACTTAACTATTCTTGTTATTGACACACCCATAGGCTTAACTTTCTGATGTTATCGTTACGCTGATGTCTCCACCATTCTGCAAACACATAGCACGTGTTACGGCATAGCTTGCAACTGCCGTTTTTCGCTCGCTGTCACTATTCAGGTAAACACCTGCTGCATCTTTCACGACAAAGAAAAACTTAGCGTCTTTGATTGCTTGGGTGTTCGTTCCACGCTTGACGATCCACGGCGTGTAGGTTACTTTGCCGTTGCCGCTCTCATCTTCGCTTATCGCTTCGTCTTCTGGTGTCGGGCGTGCGTCGATGTCGTAGGGGTCGGATGCGTCCATAACGCCCTGTATGTCCTTACCGATTTCGACACCACTACGATTAACAGTTGCTCGATACTCGCCGTATGTGTCTATACTGCTGCCTGACACTGTAAGCGTCTGGGCGGTTTGGCAGTTGATTACCTCCCACCCACTGGTTCCCATCTTCTCCCACGTATAGGTTAAATCTTTGGTGATTTCCCCGTAGTTCTGGTATGCCATTGCCTTTAAAACGCAACTGCCGCCCTTGTCGGTAATAACAAAGCCCTTGTTATCTCCTGCGACGATGGTAACACGATAACTTGTACCTGTTGCTTTCTGCACTGGGATTGTATAGGTAGCTTGGATATTATCGCTTTGTTTGCCATAACTGATAGCTGCCACCATCTTGATAGTTACCGGGGCAAAACCTGCGATTTCCACCAAATTCTTAACAATCTGCAAACCATAGTAGATGTTGTCGCCGCTTGGCGCAAACTTCTTAAAGTAGCCTGCAAAAATGCCGCTTGACGTATCGCCGTTAAACTCGATTTTCGTACCGTTAAAAAAGTACTGCATACTATCGGGCGTTGCCACTCCCTCGGCTACTCGGCTACTCATGCAGACAAAGTTAAGTTTCGGCTTTGTCTGTTCAAAGTTAGGGAACACCTTAGTAACGTCGGATTCCGTGCCCTCCCATTCTTGGTAGATGTCACCATCTGGGCACATGATCAATGCCGTATAAGTTCCTGCTTTCGCAATAAACTTAATCGTTCTGGTTGTACTCGCTTTGCTCATAGTTCCTTACTTTTTGGTTTTACTTTCTGTTTGCTCACTCTCTGACGCTTCCGGCTGTTGGTCGCCCTCCGCATTTTCCTCGTTGGCCTGGCCCTCGTTGCTGTTGCCGCCATTGTCGGTGCTCTCTGTGTTCTCACCCTCACCATCTGCGCCCTGCTCGGTGTTGGTGTTGTCGCCTACGATAGCATCATTAACGTTAGCCTTAATAGGCTGCTGAAAACGTGCATCGGTTGCCATTGGCAAAGGTCGGCAAATAGTACCGTCCTGCTCACTTCTCGCCTCATGTGGCATAAGTGCAATGCCTCCAATCTTAACCAATATGTCGTTAAGTTGGGTTAGTGGACCAAACTTCAACATATCATTTTGCCAGAAAAGATAGTTGCCATCACTTACCATGTTACGGTCATTCTCCAGTTGCAAGTATCGTGCAACCAATGGATTTGCTTTAATGTATCTTGCCATAATCTTATATTGATTAAATTGTTATTTGATTAATATTACGTTATCGTCTGCATCAACGAATACTGCGCCGTCGCTATCTTCCCATGCACACGCCGGGCCTACGTCCTTAACGTCCAAACCATAAACGCCGCCTAACGTCTGGCTAACCTTATCGGTCGAAAGCGTCGGTGTCATTCCGTGCGCTATAAGCGAATAGTTAAGCGTTCCTGACTGGGCGTTTGTCGCAACATACCAAAGCGGCAATAACTCACGTTCCGGGTTGTCGATCATGCCGTTAGTGTTCCAAATCTTCGCCGTCGGCGCAATCTCTAACAAACCGCTTGGTAGGTTGGTAGGTAGTTCGCCGATGTCGTACTCAAATTTTGGGATTCTGCGAATAAATGCCACTAACTTAGTTGGGGCATTGTCCGATAGGGTTACGCTGCTTGGGTTTCCGTCTGGGCTATACTTCGCCCTGCATCGCAAATAGAGTTCTGCACCCATGAGGCTACGATTAACGGTACAACTGTTTCCGTCTGCTGCTACCTCTACGTCATAGTCTAACGTGGTGTCGCTGCCTACGGCGGTAAATGTTCCGTCTTCTCTCATTACCTCCCAAACGAACAAACGCTTATTCTCCGGGCACTCATTAACGCCTAATCTCAATGATGCGTGTACCGTCTGCGTGTCCGGGTCGCTCAATGGGTTGTAGATAGTTTGGGCGGCGGCATCCAATACCAGAAGTGGCGTATATGTTGTGGCGTTCTTGCACTGCACTTGGTACGGCTTGATGATGTGGTGTACCTGATTAGTACGTGGGTCTTTGTAGTCCGCTTCAAATCGTAGATTCATAGGTATCTGCGGTTGGGCGTTCTTCTTGATCCTAATACGTCCTGCTTTTGCACCCTTGCTGACTATCTCAAAGTCCGGGTTAGTGCTATCTATCAGGGTGTCGGCTGCCCCTTTGTTCACCTCATACCAGACTACGTTAGTGAGGTCTTGATTAATCAAGCCCGGCGTTAAAACCTCGTCTTTGTCAAGTCTGCCGATATTCGGCTGCACTATCAAGTTAGATGCGTCTATGGTATAATCTGGCGTATATGTGTCGGTGTCTGCGTCGTAGTTCTGACTATCCGATACGCCGCCCTCAACCACCATGCTAACATTAATTTGCAGTGGCTTAAAGTTGATATCAAATCTTTTTGTCTTCATAACTGCGCTATGTTTAAATTAATACTCGTAACTGACTGCCGCCGTTGTTGCTTCGTTGCCCATGCCGTCACGTAAAGTAACGGTAGCCGTAAAGCGTATAACTTTAGGCATATAGCCGTTAAAATCCATGTCATCGGCTGTGAGGTGCAAAGACTTTCCGGTATTGGCGTGGCGCAAACTCCAAACATTGTCGCTTGCCGTTCTCTCGTTTCCCTCTGCGTCCTCGCTGTATCTCGTCCACATTACGTCTGCGTCCAAAATATCGTCTGTGATATTCATATTATACAGGGTCGCCACGATGGTTAGCGTGAGGTCTATTTTGTCCGGGTCTAAGATACTTTCAGGCTCTTGGAAATCTACGGCAAAGTCTGGGTTTCCCTCGATCATCGCCCAATCGGTATTGTTCCATGCCGGGGCGGTCGCTGTGAGGTTCTTGCAACATCTGTACTTGCAGCCATTAAACCAAACGTCTGATGTCTCATACTCTCCGGTGTCCGGGTTGATGGCATCACAATAGTACTTACCGCTTTGCATCCACGCCCCACGATCCACATACGTAACCAACGGCTTACCAGTCCACTTGTTAAGCCTGATAATATCCATTGTGACGATACCCGGTATATACATATAGTCCAAACCGTCACGTATTGGTAATGGGTTGCCGTTATCGTCCAATAACTCGTACACAAATTCGGGCAAACTTCCGAAAGCTGCACCATAGTTGGCGTTATCCAAAATCGGCTTAGTCACTCCCTTTAGCTTGGCGATTCGCCCCTCTGTGCTCGACAGGTACAAACAATCTTGGCGTTTCGTGTCCGTTTGATTTCCCCATCGTGCAATCTTCATCATTTCACACGGTGGGTAATTTTTGCCGCTCGGTACTTCGGTGTCCGGGTACTGCGTCACCTCTATGTAGTTGTTAGCGGTATTAACGCTATTAACCCTAAACCATGCCGTGTAATACTTTCCGCTACCTTGCGCCAAAGTATTGATGATACCTTTTAGCACATTGTTTTCGGCTTGGGCGGTAAAATATCCGTCCCATTTGCTTCTAAGGTGCAAACCAAAACAACCATTGCCCAAATCGTCCACGCTCTCGATTGTGTCCGCCTCCGTTAGAAGTTGGTCGCCCTCGATTGCTGACAATCGGTTTACTATCAATTCCAGACACTCAAAGTAGCTGCGCACTCTTAGGCTTTCCACTTCGGCGTTACCTTGTGCGTCAATACCTGCGCCCTTACCTGCATACAGGGATTTGACGAACTCGCCAAAGTGTGCGCCGTCCTTGAATATTGCCAAACCGATAGCCGTTAAACCCTGCTGAAAAGTAATGTGCCCTTGCGCTATGTCGGCGGTAATCTTCGACAAAAAGCGGTCGTTAATCGGGCTATCCTCTGCAACGTCTCCGGCTAAATCGGAATAGGCGGCACGGCTCGCATATCCGGCACGGTTTGCGTACTCGGCTTGCTCTGCGTGCGTTGCTATGTCGGCTTTGGCTGCGTGCTTGGCTTCCTCGGTCATTTTGCCGATACTTCCATAGCTGCCACCTCCGGTGGATGCTCCACCGCTGCCGCTGTTCCTGGGTTTCGCTATCTGCTTAACTTCGATCATGTGCCAATCTCCTTTAATGTGAGGTCGGCACGTCCCTCAATAAGGTTTCTGCCGATGCCCTGCACGAAAAATTCTTTGCCCAAAGCCTCGTGGCGATAATGGTTAAACAGACTAACAACATTATCAATGTCCCTTAGTTTCTGCTCCATCACGATACGTGGCTTATGGTATTCAGTATAATAACTATCCACGTAGATTTGTTCGGGCTTTGCCCTAACGTTGCCGTTTCGGTCGTACACCTCTAACACTCCGTCCCCGGTTGATATATTCAACGGTGTGGATAACTTCACCGTATTGCTAACTCCCAACTGGGCGCACTCCGTGGCGGTCAATGCCGAATTTATCTTAAACTCCAAATCGTCCTTTTTATTCACAAAGTTTTCTTTGGTGTCGCTCATATAGATAATATCGTTATCATCATTGCCATTGCTGATTAGTCCATTATCGCTATAAACTTTAACCTCAAACGACTTAATCAGGATGCTACTAACATGGGCTAAAAGCGGTACTGATGAGCTGCTCCACTTTGTATGCCTGAAAAAGGTAGGGTGGCGGCGTGTGATAACGTCCCATGTAGCATTAACAGGGCCTAATATCATAAACCTAACCTGCCCACTTATCTTGTCTTTCTTCTTAATAGCTATGCCCGTTCCCTCTGCGTCGATTCCAATTGTATAGGAAAAAGTCTTTTGCAAATCAAATTCCTGTCCTATTATCTTGTCACCTCGCTTAGGGTCTATGCCAATAGTAAACGACTGCTGATAATATTCATCATCACTACTACATTGCTCACGTTCCTTGTATGGCTTCCACACAAAATTTTTGTAGGTTTCTTCCTCTTTATCCGTGTATGGAATAGGTTTGCCGTTCTCGTCTGTATCACCTTGATCATTGTCGGGCGTCTTTTCCACTACGCATTTATCGCCGATAATCAGCATACACGCCAATACTGCAACCTTACTTATCTTGTCGCTGCCGTCCCCAACTGCGCTATAATTGAATTCGTACTCCTCCGGGCCTTCGCCTGTATATGGATAAAAACCGTTATTGCCGCTTTCGTTCCATGTTACTTCCTCGCTTGGTCTTTCGGCTCTCCAGTAACGACGTGTATAATAACGCCCATCTTTGTTGTTGCGGCTTGGTACGGTCTTGTGCCAAAAATACATTGGTGGCGATGTTGTTCCGCCTCCACCTCCGCTACCTTGGTACGGCGGTCTGTCCCCCATCTTCTCACGCATACTGGAAAAATTACCAGTAGTCGCCATTATTGGATTTAAAATAAGTTTGCCGGACAATACTATATAGTTAGTAGTGTCTTTGTCTGACGGCGAAAAAACGCCACCTGCCTTATTACCAATGTAAACCGCATACGGTATATTTTTCTGTATGTCGGTAACATTAGGGTATGTTTCTGCTTCCTTGTTGTTTCCATTACCATTAACCGACACAACTAAATAGTTAGTCATGTTTACCTTAGATGTCGGGCTATTATCGTCGTTAGCGGTATTAATCTTAACACTACCCAAACTCATAATAGCTGCACCCGGTGCCTGCCCCAACCACATAGGCAAATTATGTTGGTTCGTTCCGTCGCTGCAAAAGTAGTCCACTAAATCAACCTCGGTGTTTCCTTTCATCGGGAACGTCCAATACTTATTATGCCATACTTGCACAAACCAATCAGTAATAGCACCTCCACCATAGGTAGTGCTTTCATCATTCACCATTGCTTTCATTGCATAATATGCGGTCTTTCCCTCTCCGTCGCTTGAATACTCGGTGAGGTACTTTTGCTTATTGATGTATGGGCTAACCAACAAATCATCGTCCAATGGGCTTTCTATCACGCTTTCGATGTCTTCCACCTTGGCGGTTAATAGAAGTTGGTTATATACGTCGCCTATGCTTATCGTAGTATCGCAATCGGCTACGTTAGCCAAAGCGATTGTTACGGCTTGCTGTGCCGTTGTCTTGGTGCTGTTGGCTACAATGTCATGCCAAATAATCTTATCAGGTGTCGCCTTGACGGATTCCCACGAAAAGATATAGAAGTTAAAGCCGTCCTGCACGATATGTAAGTTAAGGTACTTCAAAAGTTCCTCCAACACTTCGTCTTGCTGCCATACGTCGCTTTCATCATCGCCCATAAACAACAAATCAGATATAGAAAGCTGCCTAAACACTTGGTTTCTGTTTGCGGTCTGCGCATCAACTGCCTTGCTGCCATCATACCAGAATTTAATATTTTGGTTGCCCAATATATCCAGTCCCTCGGTAACACCTTGCAGTATCTCGGTAGCAATATCGTAAAAACTACGCTGCGCTGCCTCTGCCTTGACGAAAGTATAGATAACGCCCAATGCGCCCACATTCTTATACTTGCTATACTGCAAAGCACTAAGCGCATCAATGCAATTTAATTCCAGTTCGTCCCATCTGTCGTTATATGGCTGCGACAAAGTTTGTGGCTCAATGAACCCGGCAAAGATACACGTATCGTTTTTATAGATGTTTACGACTGCATCACGGCATGAGGTACTAAAAAGGTCTTTAATCAGGTTGCCGCAAAGCAATCTTATTTTAGCCGAATTTCTCAAAAGCACATCGAAAGTGTCGTTTACCTCGTTTTCGATTTCTGCCGGATCCTCGCTAAAATACACATCTGCCTTTTCCGTACCTATTTCAATAGTCTGCGTGCGATCGTTCCCGGTAACGATGTGTACCGTTATCGTATCGCCCTGCTGACTTAGAAAACTGCCGTGTATATACATATTAACTGAATTTTATTTGTTACACATTATAGTTCTTGCCGCTCTTTTTCGCCACTCGCTTAACATCTATAATCATGTCAAGTATCTTGCGTGCGTTGGCATTCATATTGATGTTTACCTCCGTGGCTGTCGGTTCAATGTCGTTTGTTATGTTCTGCATCGTTACCGGCTGTAACCTCCGCTCCGTAAAGGTAGGCGGCTGAAACTTGCCGTCAATCATGCCGAACAATCGGGCTTGCTGAAACTTGTTTAGTATCATCTCGCCGCTGTTCACTCGGGCAAACTTCTTGTCTCCCGATGTAGAAGTACCGCCGATAACACCACCAGTGGCAAATCCCGAAACTGCTGCGAGTGCCGCGATAACTGCCGCCACACCTGCCGCAATAGCCACCAGGTTCAAAGGGAACGGCATTTTTGCACCGCTCGCCGTGGCATTTGCTACCGCTTCGCCGCTCTTGGCTGCCGTGTTGGCTGTTGCTGCTGCCGCTTCTCCTGCCGTTGCTGCTGCATCGGTAGTGGATGCCGCCGCATGTGCTGAGGTCGCCGCCGTGAGCATACCGAACAACTCCACAATACCCTGTATGCCCTCGGCAATGGAAATGAAGCCGTTAATAAGTCCCGTCACCTGCTGCCAGGCATCGCCGTTGCCCTCCAGCGCATCACTTATGCCCTGAATGCCGTTGCCTACACCTTGGATGCTTCCCCAACCGCTTTTGATGTCGCCAAACACCTTGTCAAAACCCTTGCTGTCAAATTCAATCTTTATAGGCTTCAATCCGATTTCTGCGAGTTGTCGGTTTATCTCCTCGATCTCTTTCAGTGCCTCGTCCTTGCCAATAATTCCTATCTCGTAGTCGGTTTGTATGCGGCTTGCCTTATTCTGGGCGTTGCTGTGGCTCTGTCTCTTGTCGGCTGCACTTCCCTGCACGATGTATGCCGGTTCTGTCTCTGCCTTGATAGATACCTTACCCTTTGTAGCTTCGTCTATCTGCCGTTGTATGTCATCTATCTTGGCATCGGCTTTCACCCTTGCATCTATTGTGGTGGCTTCCTCAAACTCCTGCTGCGCGTCGTGCAACTGTTCTTGCAGTTCCTCGATGTAGGTTTTGAAATGCACCTCTATCGGCTTAACGCCCAACTTTTCAAGCTGTTTGTTAATGTCGGCTATCTGCCTTTCGGCATCTTCCTTGCCGATAAGTCCTATTTCAAAGTCCTGCCTTATCCGGTCTATGTTGTGTTGTGCATTGGTTCGGCTCTGTCGTTTGTCGGCATCGCTTCCCTGCACGATATATGTTGGTTCTGTCTCTGCCCCGATGGATACCTTACCCTTTGTAGCTTCGTCTATCTGCCGTTGTATGTCGGCTACCTTTGCATCGGCTTTCACCCTTGCATCTACGGTCATGGCGTTGCCCATTTCCTTTTGTGCCGCCGCCAACTGCGCCTGTAGTTCCTCTACGTGGGTTTTCGGTTCCTCTTTCTTGTCAGTTGTCTTTGGTGTCGTGGTCTTGGTCGGTGTGGTCTTGGTCGGTGTGGTCGGGGCTGTCTTGCTGTAACCATCATACTGCTTGTATGTGATTTTGGCATTTTCCCTTACCAGACTTTCCATTTGCTTTCTCACGACTTGCTCCTTCCTGTAAAGGTCTGTAACCTTGGCGTTGGCTTTCTCGTAGTCGCTTGACCCCTTGACCTCCACATCTGCATACTGTGGAATAATCTTGCCGTCCCCCGCGTCCACTTGCCCTATTGCAACCTGTCGGGTCTTGCGCTTTTTGCTGAAACGGCGTGTCTTACCGTTGTCGTCGTGGGTGAAGTCGTGCCGTTTCTGCTGTAAGTCCGCTGCCTTGTTAGCCAAATCCCTAATGCGTATCTCGTTAATCATCTGATTACAGTACGCCTTGGAGTTGCCGACAAGTGCCGTGTACCACTGCGCCACGGTGGAATAGTAGCCCATAGCATCACCGTAGGTATTGTTCATCTCGCCAACAAGTTTCTTTTCTTCCTCCTTGCTGCCCTTGAACGCCTTTAGCTTGGCTATGTTGATGTCTATTGCCGCCGAAATCTCGACCATCTGCTGCGCCTCCTGCTGTCTTGCAGCTTGCGCCGCCTCTTCCTCGGCTGTCAGTTGCTTGGTGCTTCCTGCCGCCTTATCCGATGAAGTGGCAAGATACGAAATTGCTTCCGTCAATGCCCAGACTGCCACGCCCACCCCTGTAGAAATAAGCAAAGACTTAATGGCTACCTTTAGGGTGGTCGCTCCGATGGTCGCCCCGGTAAATGCCGCTTGCATCACTCTCGTTACGGCTGTCAAGCCAACAACGGATGCTCTGAAACCTATGCAAACGGCATTCACCGCCTTTGTCGTTATGCCGAAATTGGCGATAACCATTGTTGCGCCCTTTATGCTGTTGCCTAACGAAATCATGGAATTTACGATAGTCAACGCCTGTGCCGCAAATGTAATCTTAGGCAACCACTTGGAAACCAATTCACCGATTTGTACCTTAATGGCTGCAAACTGCATCTCGGCTTGTTTCAGCTGTCCTGCATCAGTCTTGCCGAGTTGGGCGTTCATGTGTCCCACATTATCGGTGATAATCTGTGCCAACATGGCGGCACGCTGCTGCTCCGTGCCGTACTTCATAATGTTTTCTTGGGCCTCGCTGAACGTGATACCCACACGCCTTAACGCCGATGTCTGCCCAGTCATGGCCTTGCCCATGAGGTTTGCCACACTTCTTGCATCCTCCTGCGTGGCGTTCAAACCTTTCTGCTGTGCCAAAAGGTCGTTCATGGCTGGTATCAGCTGCTCCAACGTGCCTTTCTCTTTCAAAAAGGTTGCTATCTGCTGTGCGCCTGTCTTCTGTATCGTACCGCCGATAACACCCAACTTGGATTGCGCGCCGATAACCTCATTAACCTTTTTGATGTCCTCCTCGGTTGCGTCCATACGCTGACGCATTACGGTAGTAAGCTGTGTGTTGGCCTGCTGCACGGCATTGTAGCTTGCCGTTAGCCCTGCCATCATGTCACGCAAACCATTTATGGCACTCGAAGCGTTTTGCAAAGCAACAACCGTCTGGTTTACCGTAATCATCTTCTCCCGGAACTTGGCGGCACTGCTCTTGGCGGCATCGAGATTGTCGCGCAGTTCCTTTGCCGATGTTGAGGCGGTAACTAACTGCTCTTTGCCGTCAATAAGCAACTTAATGTTAAACTTTATTTCTTTTGCCATATTTTCAGCGTATAAGTAACTAAGTAATCAATATTTTTTGTATCTTTGTGGCGTAAACCAATGGGTTAGAAGTATGAGACAAAACAGAAACATATCGGCAAAAAGGCAAACCAAAGAAAGAAAACTTTGGCGAAACATCACTATTGCCTCTTTCGCTGCTGTTGTCGTTTCGTTGCTGTTCCTTGGTTGCATTGCCTTTTTGGTTAGTATTCTGTTCATGCTCGTAGCTTATGGGCAATATGATTCACACAAACCATATAAGGATGGTGGGCATACACCTTGGTACTACGGCGCACTTTAGCCGTTTCCCACTTTTCCCAACACTTCCTCAAAACGCTTTAACGCATCTTCCTTAGATACTGCCGGGGCCGCTTTCGTATGCTCCGGCTTTTTCTTCTCCCATGGAAAGGGTAGAAGTCCGTGGGGCGTTAGCCCTTTCTTTGCATACGGCTGTATGGTTATTGCCGCAAGCATACGCATACGTTCCCAACTGTCTTGATACTGCGCCGTCCGCTCCTCGCTGTACGCCTTGTATATGTGGCTGAACTCCTCGGGCGTAAGGGCGCAAAAATCATTGTAGGGCAAACCGATGTTGCCAACGGCTATGCCCAGAATGTCGAAGATGCCTAACTTTTTTTTTCGCCCTCCGTGTCGGTGTCCTCGGATGCCTGGTCTGCCGTGGCGTTCACGGTGTCCGTCCACTTGTTGAGGTCTTCGGGCGTGAGGCTGTCGGCAAAATCCATAAGTGCCATATCGAATTTTACGCCATCGTGCTTACAGGCTGACGCCACGCAACAAAACAGATAGGCGCACATATCCGATAGGCTGTTGCCTAACTCCGTCACCTCCTTGCCAGTTTCTTTCTTAAAGCGAAGCATAGCCCCCATAGTCTGCCTACAGGGGTATGCCTTGCCGTTGATCATGATTTCAATCTTTGGCATAAATCAACAATTAACTAATAATTCAACAAATCAAACATTTATATTAAATACAATATGGCCTTTATTCCATGTGGGCGTTACTTGCTCACTGCCTTGCCGGTGTCGGTTGCCTGCGTCGCTGTCGCGTCCTTGCCGGTGTCGGTTGCCTGCGTCGCTGTCGCGTCCTTGCCCGGGTAGGTCTCAGGCTCGCCGTCGTTCTCCAAAGACACGCTGTAAGTAGCATCGTCCTGCGCCGGGCTTGTCTCCTCCAATGAGGCGATAACAAAGTTCCCCTTTACATAAGGTGTCTTGTCGCCGCCTCGCTTGAATGCCTCAACCTCCACACTTGCGCCCTTGCCCCAAAGTGGCGCAATCTGCTCGTGTCCGTTCTCGGTCTCGCCATAGAAGCGCAAACCCTCGGCACTGATAGAGATAGACAAACCAGTCACTCCCTTGCCCTTCCAAAGTCCGCTGCTCTTGGCGGCATCAGCTACAGGCTTGACGGCACGGTCTTTTGTCTCGCTGTTGAAAGTGAGTGTGTGGCTTGTGCAATGTCCCACCGCTTTGCCTCCAACCTTAAGCAAAAGGTCACTACCATTGATATATCCAGTATCTTCCATAACTATAAAAATTAGATTGTTCTAAATTACTTAAATTCTGACTTGATAAACAAGCTGCTGCACAAAAGCATCATCCTCGTAGCCCTCTTCACTGTCGGCAAGCGTACAACTGCGCATCTTCACGCCATCGCGTTCTCCGCTTGCGTAGTCGAGTGCCTGGCGCACCGCCTCGGCAAGTTCCACGCCCTCGGCATACTTTGCCGTATAGCAAACCACCTCCATAGTCACGGTGTCGGCTCCCGGCGTTCCCTGCTTAGTGGGATTGTGTACCAATGCCGCACGGCGATATAATATATAAGGTAGTTGGGCGTTGTCTATCACGATGGGGAAAACCTTGTTTGTTCTCCGCTTCACTTCCTCGTTAGATAGAAGAATATCGCGAATAATGCTGCCCGCGCTTAATGATGTCTTTTTCAGTGCCATAGCTATATTTTATAAAAGTCCCTGCTTTCTTGCCGCTTTTTCCACGTTGTTCTGCAAGTTGTTGAAAAGGTTGGTTTCCACGCTGTCGGCGGTCTGCTGCTCTGTCTTAGCGAGAAAAGCGTAACGCCTCATCTTGCCGCGGCTCGCACCACCTCGTAGATACTGCCTTATTTTCTTGCCCGTGAACCTGCTTTTACCGAAAAACGATGAAATACGCCGCCCTACATGTCTTTGGCGTGTTCCGTCCTCTGCCCACATCAAAACAGGCTTTTCCATGTTCTGACGGTTGAGGTGGATGCCCTTGCGCCTACCATGTGGCTTAACGCTTACCATGAAGCCCAGGCCATAGCGATCGGGGTAGGTACGCACATAGATGCCGCTTGAAAGACTGCGCTTTGTGCCACTGCCAATGCCACTTTGTCCCAGATTGGAGACTGCCGCCTTTTTCAGACGGTTGCCCTCCCTGCGCATGGCACTTCGCATAGCCTTGCGTTGTTCTTTCACGTCGAGTGCCTTGTAAACATCGGCAAACGGCTTGTTGATGTCGGTAACGGTTTCTTTCATCGTTCTGGCTGCATATACATTAAGAAAACAGACTATTGCAAAATCTGACTACTCGTTTACTCGTTCACAAACTAAAGTGTTCATACCTCTATCAATGTTTGGGATGATGGCAACCACCGTATAAAGATAGCCACCCAACTGCTGCACTCTCCAGTTTTCTTTTACTGGGTGTGCGTCCCTCACATTAAATTCGGCTCGATAGTCGGGGAAATGTTCGCCCACTTCCTCGCTACGGTTTCCGCTCTGCTTCTTCCTCTCTGCCCACACGGTACGTATAGGCTCGTAGGTTGTCACTTCCTCGCCGTAGTCGTTTGTTGTCGCCGTAGGCTTCAACAACTGCAAACGATATTTCATTTCTCCTGCTCTCATTCCGCTAATTTCCGATAGGGTTTAATTAAGGCTTGTAGCGAATCAGGCACGGCGTGCATCTGCACGCTGCTCACACTTTCACGCTGATTGTACCAATGTGCGCCCAACATCATTATAGCGTGTTTTATGGGGGTAGGTACATCATGTCCGTTACCCATCTGCGCCAATTCCTCTTGGGTTCTATTGGTCGCCGTGATAACTGCGCTCTCTGCTGTATCTAATAGATGCTGCAAATATTCGTCATCATCGGCGAAATCATCAGCCCTTACGTGCTTCTTAAAAAGTGCCAAACTCACTACTGCCATAACGTTATAACTTTATAAATTGTGATTACTTCTTACCGCCGACTTTGCCCAACTTAAAGGCCTCTGGGCGAATTGTCTTAGTAGCATAGTCCGTGTTGAGCACGAAATCTACGCTATCTTTGCGTGCCTTGCTGTATGGATCGACGATAAAGCGCAAAGTACCAAACATACCCATAGGCTGATAACGCCAATCACCCAAACCGATAAACTCCGTACCTGCGATAATCTTAACATAGTCGCCTGACTTCATGCCCGAAATGTTCTTAACATCGTCGGCACTTGTCACGGTGTACTTAGCGGTGGCCTTCTGTGGGTCAAAGTCTTCTGCTGCCGCCCACGCTGTGCCGCTATACTTCTGGTATGATACCTTAGTGTCACGGATAACATTTGACGTGTACACTGGCAAACCGCAAAGGGTATCGTTCTGAATCGTAGGTAAGAAAATACCCTTTTCGTTGATTGGTGTGCCCTCCAAAATTGCCTCCATGCTCTTTGTCATTACCCAACAAAGGTTGCTGCCGTCGATACCTGTTTCAAGTACTGCGGCTTTCATCATGTTAAGTTCGTTAAAGGTTGGAACGGCTGAAAGCAATACCGGATTGTCTTTGAGTGCCACAAATGGGCCTACCAAATTAGTAGCACCATTAACCTTATTTACGCCGCAAACGATTTTGTTCAAAAGAAGACGGATTGCAAGCGGCATAACCTCACGCACGATCATTTCCAAAAGTCCCTGTGACTGGTTGAGCGACTGGTTAGTTACCGGGATGGCGATGCCCATACGCTCCGGTGCGGCGGTCATTTTGCTGAAAGGTATTTTGGTATCGCTAAGTTCTGCGCCCTCACCTGCTAACTCTGCCTCAACCATTTCGTACATAGGCCAAACAAAGTCACCTGCCAAACCTGTTGGCATTGGCAAACCTACCTTATCCAAAATAAAGCCCTCCTGCAAAGGTTTCAAAATGTCCTGAACGTTAAGTGGCACGATTGCACCCTTTGCTACGTCCTGCACCATCATCATATCACGCAAAAGCATGATTTCGGTACGCTGACCGGATGCGGCGTTTTCACGGATGATCTTAATTGCGTCTTCCTGGGCGTTTGGATTTTCACGCAAATGCTCGGCGGTTGCCGCCTGCATCTTCATTTGCAACAACTGATTTTCACGCATGAGGGTTTCAAACTCGGTGTTCTCTGCCTCGTTGCGCTCACGCTGCTCTTTCTCGCATACGTCCGCAATCTCTGTGATGCGGTCGCAATTCTGCTGATACTGGTTAATCAGCTCACGAACGTTAATTGTTTTCTTTGTCTTTTTGTCCATGTCTGAAAAATTAAAAATTAAATGTTATACTAAACTGCGTTTTGCAGCGTGGCGCATTTCACGCAACTGCTTTAACGCTTTTTCTTTCTGCTCGCTTGTCTGTGGTTGAGGCTCCGGGGTCTTCTGCTCTCGCTTCAACTCATCGGTAAACTCTCTTGCCTCTACGCTCGTATCTGGGTAATACGGATCAGCCGCCAACGTAAAATCAAAGATACCTGTAATCGCTTTGACACGATAGGTAATATTGTTAATGCCGTTAGCCGCTACTTTGCTTTGACGCTCTACAAAATCGCTATCATAGTAGCGTGTTGAAAACGCAAAGCTGCAACCGCTTATGTCGCCACGGCGTACCAATTCCAAAGCCTTGTCACCGTCCACGGTATTAGGTGCGTCAAACTCAAAAGCCACGCCCTTTTCATCTACTGTGTACGAAAGTGTACCGCCGCCCTTATTGCTTCTTGCCAAAATCAATTGGCGATTGTGAAACATCGTCATTTTGATGTCTTGGCCGTCTAAGAGTTCCTTTGTAACGGCTTCCGGGGCTATCACTTCCCGGGCCTCGCTATCTTCGTCGCTCCACAATGGGGCCGACGGTACGTTAAACAATATGGCATATCCAGTTATTGTGCGGCTCGGTGCTTCGCCCTCTGCTGCCTCTCTGACGTGTAACTCGGTAGGAGTACACAAACACCGTCTTATGATTGTATCTTTATTCATCGTCTTGGTCTCCATCTTTATTTTTATCGTCCTTTTTAGTTTTCTTTGGCTCTGGCTCCGGTGCGTTATTAACTTCTGTCTCGTTGGCAATATCTCTAAGATTTGCCGATACTAAAACCTTGTCGCCGCCCTCGATAGGTGGGCGGTTCTCCACCTTGCGCCAATCGTTTACCGTATAGATACCTGCGGCGATCGTTGCCGCCTGATACTTAACTTTGCTATCCAAATCGCTTGCGTAAAGTCCTCTGCGGTCAAACTCAAATTTACGTTTGCAGCATAGAGTAGGGGCGATTAACTTACGCAACATTTCATTTTCAATATTGCGCAAAAGTGGATTTAACGTATTACTCAAAAACGCCACATTCGCCATTTCTGCCGACTTGTAATTGTTGCTTGTATCGTCAAATACGAAAGATGGATGCACGCCAAAGAAACGGCAAATGTCTCGTACCGTAAACTTGCGGCTCTCCAAAAACTGCATATCAGTAGAAGAAAGCGAAATTTGCTTAAAGTCCACCTGTCCGGGCAAACTAACTATGCGCTCGCCATTCTGAAAACGGCTATCTATGTTTTCGGCTGTCTTCTCCAATTCCTTGTCCTGATACTCGCCAAACCCGGTAGTAGTCTTATCGTTGCTTACGATACCCCTAACATTACCACCATTGGCAAACCGTTTAAGCGTCTCCCTATCTCCGGTTAATGCTATGTCTAACGTCTGCCTTGCATACTCCAGTACGCTAACGCCGTGCTTGCCGTTGCTTGTATGCCCCTTAATGTGGATGATCTCGCTTTCGTCGTAAACTCCACATATACCATTGATGGTATCGGTAATCATGTAGGTATCGTTATACACATCGTGGTTTACAGTATTGCGCCCACACAAAACCAATCGGTCTATTTCTAAAGTAGCCCTGTTGTACACTGGTACGATGTAAGCATTACCCTCTAACAACACATTTTCTACGGCTTCTTTCCAAAAGTCAAACGCCGACTTTGTAAAGTCCGGCTGTACTGTTAGAAGATAATGCAAACGGCTATTCGTGTCCTCCACAAAAATACCGTCTTTCAGTCTCATATACAAAAATGGCAAATTAGCTACACTTTCACTAAGTAACTGCACACATCGGTAAACAGTGGCTACCGACAAAGCGGTATTGCCTGTACCGAAAAAGTTAAAAAACTGGGTATAGTCTCCGGTACGTGCCCCCGGTGTCTGTGGCTCGCTAACTGCGCCCTCTGCATCGGTGCTACGGCTGAAAAATTTTACTATGTTTTGCCAAATACCCATATATAATTATACTTTTTAGCCCCAAAGATACAAAGCAAAAATGAGCCAAAAAAATGCGCCTTGGTGCATCGTGGTACACCTTGGTGCATAGTGGTAAAATTATTATTTTATTAAATATTTTTAGTTTCTAAAAACTTGCAAATTACCTCTCAAATGTGTATAGCAAGCCTAAAGTCATTAGCATTGTAATCGCCCCATCTATCTTGCGGTATTGTGACACTTTGAGCGGCTTTTTGTTCTCCAGATTGTCGGTATCTATCACGCAATTTTCCAAACAGAAAGCGTTAATAGGGTTGTCGTTAAACTCTATCTTTACCGGGTCACTCCATGCAAGCATCTCGAAACTTTCGACTGGTAGGTTAAAGTTTCCGTAGGTCTGACTAAATGGGGTTAGCACGTTCCTCGCTCCGACTGACTTTAAGATACTCGTTAGCTCCTGCGCCTTATAAGCATCATAGCCGATACGGATAATATTAACCAACTTACTGCGCCTTAATATGTCCTCGGTAATCATTGCCGTGTCTATCTTCTGCCCTTTGCAGAAAATAAGATACCCTTTTTCGTTCCAAAGCCTATAAAGCTGCTCGTTGGGATGCCCTTTTAACGCTCCCTCCGGGAAATAATAATCAGTGTGCGTGTAAAACTTCTTATTGCCCGATAGGTACACGGTATAAGATACTGCGCTGAAATCATCATGCACCGACAAATCAAACGCCACGGCACAATCTGGGCGGCCCTGCGCCTGATCTATACAGAAATTGCCCAATAATTCTTTTGCCTTTTCGTGGGTAAACCACGTTTTTTCGTCGTTTATCGTGAAAATATTAAGCAATTTCGTACGAAAAGCCAACATATTTTCGGCTGATAACTGGGCGGTCTGGTACTCATTTTCGTAGTAGTCCGGTTGCACCGTAATACCCAAATGCGGCTGCACCTTTGCCCACGTCTCCGGGCTATCCTCTGCATCGTCCACATCAGGCATGAATATGGATGCAAACATGGTGTCGCTTTCCGCTTCGCCTCGTAGTACTGCCATCACTCCGTCAAGTTCATGGGCAAATGGTCCATCTACCACATCACTTGCCGTGGTGATAATGATTGTTAGCGGCTCACGCCTTGGCCCCATTGATGTTGTCAATACGTTTTTGAGGTCTGCGCCGTTCTTACCTGCCGTGTTTCGGGCTTGGGCGTATTCGTCCATTATCACCAATGAGGCAAACAAACCATCTTTGGTTTTGGCATTGGCTGTCAAACATTGTATGAGGCTATCACGTCCACGGTCTTTGAAAGTAATCTTTTCACGATTAACCCTAAAGTGCTTTTCCTTTGGGTCAATATCAAACATGATGTTTCGTATCTCATCAAAACAGATTTTCGCCTGATCGTAGCTATTTGCGCCTACGTATGCCTGGGCGTTGTTATCACCGAAAAGCATATCATAAACCGCCAAAGCTGCGCACGATGTCGTTTTACTGAACTTTCGGGGCACGAATAGGTAGGCGGTACGTATCAGTCTGCGCCCATCGTCTCGGGCAAAGCCATAGATATTGGCAAACTGGTAGGCTTGCACCGGGGTTAGCTTGTAGCGTGTGCGCCCTCGGATTCCACTAAACCGCAAAGCCTCGTAGAACTTGAAAAAACGCTTTACTCTCTTGGACTTCCAATCGTACTTATCAAGCATCTGCAAAAAGCGTCTTACTCCCAATATCTCATACAGGTTGTGTGCGTCTGGGTGGTCTATCACTCCAAACACATAATCGCCGATACGCTTATCTGTGTCGATAAGCGCACGGCGGTAGCGGTCGGCGTATGTACTGCGCCCCTGCTGCAACTGCTCCGATACCTCGGCTTTCAGTTGTCGAAATCTGTCTTTTTCTTCCTCTGTCATTCGTCGCCCTCCTGCATCGCTGCCATAAAGTCGTTAAAACTATCGTTGTCGCTCTTTCGTTCCTTGCTCTCGGTGTTCATGCCCAAAGCCCTTAACGCTTTCTGTCCCTGCTGCAACAACTCGATATATAGCTTTTCTTTCGGGTCGATCGTCTTGCGTTCGTTACCCTCTCGGCTGTACTCCACGTTTACGGCCTGGTGTCCGTCCGCCATAATCTCATCGCCCAAAATGTCGGCACGTACCAACAACTTAGCCGTAATATCTACTTGGTATGTAAGTTCGGCGGTATATTTGCCTTGCTTCTTCAACAACTTAACGATATACGCTTTCTTACTCTTAATCTTGGCGGCTATCTTCTTGTTGTCTTCCTCTGTGGATGGCTCCGGCAAAGTCTGGCTAACTGGCAATGGGTCGGCGGTCTTTGGCTGCGCCTTGTCGCTGTAACCACGTTTCTTGCCCTTGGTCTTCAGGTAGAAGATAATAGCCGTTGTGTCGTTGGCGTTAATCGACTGCATCAACTTACTTTCAACAAAATCTACCTGCGTCTCGGTGATCTCGTCCACTTTCTCTTTAAACTCCGGGTCTGCGTTGTACCATCTGTAATAAGTACTGCGCCCTATGCCTATCGCCTCGCACGCTGTGGCTATGATGCCGTAGCCCTGCGCCAAAGCCTCCAAAAACTTTTGTTTCTTTTCTTCCATGCTGCGTTACTTTTCAAATGAGCGGATGCCGTCGAAGTAGTCTTTGTAAAACTCAAACAGTCCCTTATCAACTGTTATACTTCCCTGCTCCGTTCTTGGGTTAGTGTTAATGTTTGCGCTTGTCTGTATGCCGAAATAAAAGCCCTCATAGTAGTTGCACCCTGCGTATATCTTACTGTGGTTTTTGAATACTGCGGCACGTCCGGCCTCTGGGTGTTCCTGATAGAACTTTTGCACCATCTGCCACTCAATCTTATAGCTGCCTGGGAATATCTCGCCCAAATACATATCAAGTTTCTTAATGCGCCCTTGCTCGTACCATTGCCGTACCTGCAAAATATCCTCTGCTGCCATGCACCATGTAGATAACAAACAATAGTCTAAGTCGTGCTGATTGAGCACCTCTTTCAGGTAACTAAGGCTATCCACGTCCCCGGCGGTAATAAAATTGTAGGTGGTATGGTCTTGCAGCTTGACGTATTGCATTGCCTCCAGTAACTTGACCTCACTAAATGCCCGGCGGTACTCGTAGCGTTGCGATAACTCGGTACACTCCTTTGTACGTCTATGCGCTCGCTTTGCTTGGGCGGTTGTCTCGGCTGTGGTTTCTTCCGGCTCCACCTCATCGGGTGGGGGGGCTTGGGTCTGACCCGCGCCAAAGCTGCCAAATCCAAAGCCTGTGCCATCTTGGTTTCCAAACTTCATAAATATTGCTTTTAATATTGCTTTTAATATTAACCTACGCACGTGGGCGTTTTTATCTTGTGCCAACTATGCCGGGGCTTTGCATCTGGGCAAATCCCCCACGGCCCAAAAATCGGCTCACGTGTGGAAAAGGGGGTTGGTGAGGTTTAACCGGGGGTGTACCCCATTTAAAAAATAGGCCCCCGGGTCTCACCTTGCAACCTCATTTTAAAAATTTATTCACAAATCTTTTCAGGTGCTCTCTGGCTCGGTTCTTTGCTTGAACTCTGCCACACCTGCCCATGTCCGTATGTACCTTAACGTGGCAATCGTGGCATAGGGCTCTGAGGTTAAAGTAATCAAACATCAGGCGTTCTTTTTCCTGCCTCGTTAGTCCATCCTCAACCGGGATAACGTGGTGTACCTCGGTGGCTGCTACCACTCTGCCTAATTCCTCGCACCTCTCGCATAGTGGCGTATCGTTGAGTTTGTCACGTCTCAATCGTAGCCACTTGGCCGTATGTATCAGCCTTATATAGTCTTTATCCTTTGCCATATTCTAATATTCATCTTTGATAGTTATTGTTGCATGATACTTCCTTACAAGATAGTTGAGGCCATCCAACAAAGATTGCTGTACGCCCTGCTTGCCACTTAATGCCGTGTTGGCTCTTTCATCTACGGTGTTGGCACAAATCAACTTATACACTTGTACTGGGTACTGCTGCCCCTGTCGGTGTAATCGTGCGTTGGCTTGTTGGTATAACTCAAGATTCCAACCTGTACCAAACCATACGATATAGTGCCCACCTTGCTGCATATTCAAGCCAAACGCCGTGCTCATCGGGTGGGCTAATAGTACGTCTATCTTTCCGGCGTTCCACTCTTTCAACTCCTTTTCGCCCTCGTATGACTTAACGATATAGCCTTTCAGTTTCTTGGTGATACGTGTTACATCATGCTTGAACTGATAGAAGACTAACACATGATTACCGTTTGCAGCTTCCACGATCTCGGCTAACTTATCCAACTTCTCATCGTGTATTTCGTGTACGTCCTTGGCCTCATCGTATATTGCACCGTTGGCAAACTGGCTTAACTTATTCATCAGCCCGGCGGCACTATTCGCTAAGATATTGGCATTTTCTCCGGTATGCAATTCGGTAAACTCCAAAACCTTTTCTTTCTCAAACTTGTTGTATGCCTCCATCACCTTTGGCGACAAAGTAAGTTTGGTTTCGTGGGTGATCATGTCCGGCAACTGCAAATAGTCCTTTGCTTGCATAGATAGGCAAATATCAGAAATCTTGTTTTTAATGATGTCCTCACACCCCTTTTTGATGTCGCAACGTACTACTATATCGTTATGCTTGTGGGTATCAAAGTAGGTGTCACGATACTTCGTTACGCTCTTGCCCAAACGCTCGCCCATGTCTATACAGTACATTTGTGCCCATAAGTCTATCAATCCGTTAGGTGCTGGCGTTCCTGTAAGTCCGATAACTCGACTAACCGTTGGTATGGCTGTACGCATCGCCTTAAATCGGTTTGACTTAGGAGATTTGAAACTCGTTAGCTCATCAATCACCAACACATCAAATGGCAACTGACCGCCATACTTACCAACTAACCAAACAAAGCTATCGCGTCCGATAACGTAGATGTCGGCTTTAGATGCCAATGCCAAATTACGCTTTTTCTCTGTGCCCATCACCTTTGCCACTTTTAGGCTTTGCAAATGATTCCACTTTTCTGCCTCGGTGGTCCATGTTGTTTCAGCTACCTTTTTTGGTGCTACCACCAAAGTACGGCTAACCTCGCAATCATCCATTAATTGTTGTATGGCTGTAAGTGTGCTTACCGTCTTACCTAAACCCATATCCAGAAACAAACCGCATCGTGGGTGGTCCAATATCCACTGCATCGCTGTTTTCTGATACTCGTATGGTCTGTACTTCATTGTTCTGCCCTCCAAACTTTAATTAACTCGTCGATCGTCTGTTTGTTGTCGATTGTATAGACTTCGTGACCCATGCTTACCAACTCATTTTGTCTTATGGTTTGTATCTTCGTTGGCTTCTTGCCTTTACTTTTCAACTCCACCCAAACAACCTTACCACCATGTAGGCATACCACTCTATCAGGATAACCCACCATGTTTGCATTTGAGTATTTGAGGCAAAGGCCACCAATGGCTTTCACCTCTTGCACCAAATATTTTTCTATCGCCTTCTCCGATACCTCGGCGTGGCGTGTTATTGCCTCTAACTTCTTCATTCTATCTTATGCCGTTTGTAAACATTCTACTTTCAACATTCTATACATATATACTTAATACCCCCTTTATACGTATATTTATAGTATATAACTATATATTACTACTTATACTATATTTTATGTTTATTATGTTTACATATATAGTTAAGTATTGATAATCAGCCTTTTAGGTGTAAACAAAGTGTGTAAACAAAGTGTGTAAACAAAATAAATTGTTTACGCATTTTGCGATATTTGCTTTTTGCTGCTTTGCTTGTAAACAAACCCTGTAAACATCACTTTGTTTACATATTCCTACGCCCGATTGATGCCTTAAAGGTCGCTTTCGTCGTCGTCTTCTGTTGGTCTGCTAAACCCTCGCTGTGTCCCATATATCGGAAATCTTGCAGACGATAGTTTTAACCAACCAATTTCGCCCAACACCTTATTAACCTTTCTTGCTTCATACTTGTAGTCTTTGCTGCCAACGTCTCGCTCTAACACCTCACAAAGAAACTCGGCGGCACATACTTCGGTACGTGTTTCCGTTCCTGTCTCATCCAGTGGGTCGGGGTTCTTAATGTAGGCACGTCGGCGGTTTAAGTCCCATGTACTCCAGTCGGTCGGCAACTTCATATCTAAGTATGCCTGTATCATTCCCGGTAATGGGTCTTCCTGATTATCGTTGAACTCACCCTGACGCTTTCGGGCTTCCGCTTCCAAAGCCTCGCTAAGATACAACTTTTCGCCGTCCTTATAGCGTTGCACGGCTTCGGCCCATAACTGGTTACGGTCTGCCTCGATCGCTTGGCGTGGGTCTCCATGCTTACGTAGCTCTGGGTTTACACTCATTACCCAAAAGCGGCGGTTTCCTGTCTCGCCCTTTAAGAAATATGTTTCGTTGGTCGTACCACAAAAAACGCATTGTCTCGGGTGGGATTCCATCACACTACCATACGCCGGGCGGTACATATCATTTTGACGGCTTATGTAGGCTTTCACCTGCTCCACGTCTGACCGCTTGATACTGCCCAACTCCGGTAACTCGATAACCCAACCGTTCCGGGCTTGCTCCATGCCTTTTGTACCCTCCATCGTTACCAAACTATCGCTAAACCAATCGCCGCCCATCACATTGAAAAGCGTCGATTTACCGATACCCTCGGCTCCGGCGATAATCAGGCAATAATCATACTTGCACCCTGGGTTCATTACTCGGGCTACTGCCGCCGTAAAGTGCTTACGTGTCATAGCTCTGTTTAGCTCATTGTCTTCTGCACCTACGTAGTCGATAATCAGGCGGTCTAAACGTGGCACGCCGTCCCATGTAAGACTATTGAGGTAATCACGTATTGGGTGTACTCTGTGACGTGTAACGACTGCCACCAAAGCGTCTTTGATTTTGTCCTTTCCTGTTACTCCGTACTTCTCATCTAAGTATATCCTTAGATTTGCATCATCAGTATTACCCCATTGTGTCGCCTCGGCGTTCCACGGCAAACCACCTGTTATGTAGTTAAACCCATTAAACAGATTTTGCCATATATGGTTTTTCAACCTTGGGTCGTTCTCCAGTATAGCAATAATATTGCTTGCTGTTGATTTGATGCTGCCTTTCTTGTCAAAGTCTAATTCAGCCATCCACTTATCTGTATTTTCAGATACTGCGCTGTCTCCGGCTTCCTCTGCTTCGATGTCGGCAAAATCATCATCGGCCTGGCCCTGTCGTTCCTTTGTTAGTAAGATTCTCACCTTTTTGTCCTTGGCCACGAAATCCTGCATTTTCAGGTACGACGGTAAACGTGTATTGTCTGTTATCTTCGTGCCCTCATCCTGCACGCCAAATAGATGTATTCGGCAAAGATCGAAAGCGTTGCAAAGCTGCTTACTTGCCGGGTCTGTTTCGTGGTTGCTGTATGCAAACTTATCCTCATAGCAAACCAAACCTGCCGCCACACTACCATTAATGTAGGTGTATCGCCCATCGTGGGCGGTCTTCTCGTACACATCAGGTAGAAACGTGTCGATTGCATCCTCTATTGAGTAGGCACGACAAAAAGCACCAATTAAGCCGGGCTTTTCTGTCGGATCACCTACCTTTTTCAATTCGTGTACGATGATGTCACCCTCTCGGCTCGATACTGGCCATAGTGCCACATCTTTATAGTCGTGATACTGCTTTAAGAACTCATCAACGTTGCACGCCTTGCCGTCTTGGTACTCAAACACATATTCGCCGTCTCTGCTTGTAGATGGATAATAAAACAATCTCGCTAACTGATAGGTGGTATCGTCGAACACCTCGATATTAAGTTTGCTTGCTATCATCCTGCAAAGCGGCTCGTACTCATCTGGGCGTACCTGACGGCTCAATGGGAACACCAAACGAAAGCGTGGGTTTTCCGGCGTGTGTTTGTGCGTGCTGTAAAGCATCGCCGCAAAGTCAAAGTTTAACGTGAACTCATCCCAAAGGTCGGGTGTACCGTAATCAATATCAAGCGTGGCAATACTTCGCCACATCACGTTAGCGGTTTTTCGTGTTCCTCCCGATAGGTAGCCACCGACAAAACCGCCCACGTCCTTGATACTGCTTTGCTCCTCCCTGCTCATCTTGGCGTACTCGCTTACGCTTTCCGTGGTTCGCTTCGTTTCGCTGCATCGCTCTACCAACTTCGCCCATGTGGTCGCTTTGTTCTTCCACTTCTTCGTCATACGGCTATGGGCTGTTGCTATGTCGATCGGGAAATCATTGTTTAACTTTATCTGTGCCATACGTCAATCTTTCTAAAGATTCATACGATAACTTATCTAAGATACCCTTAAAGTACTTAGCATCTTCCTCGTTGCTTGCCTTGATAGTAACCGGGCGCACACCGATTTTGCCTATTGGTGGGTGTACCACTAATATGAAAGGTCGTGGCTCATCGTCCAACCGCTCGAAAAGGTATTTTAGGTTGCTTGCCCTAATAACCTTAAACCTTATGTATTTGAAATCTTCTGCCATATTGTTTTACTTTTTAAGATGATCGGGTAAAAACGAAAGTATATGCTTTATAACCTCTACCGTCCAACCATTGCCCAACATACGGTACTGTTGTGTTTCTGATACTTCCCATTTATACCACTCTGGTATAGTTTGCAGTCGGGCGCACTCTGTCGGCGTTAATCGCCTGACTTGCAGCCCCCCCCACTAAGACGTTAATCGTCCGCCCTCCGTGTCCATTCATCAAAGCCGGGCTTTTGCCATCAGCTGCATAAACTCGGTTTTGTTGGTATGGCTGCGTGCCTCCACTTTCACGGCTCGGGTTTATCTGCTTGATTCCGTCTTTTGGCTTGCTCACTAATAAATTATTTTGTTGCCACGAATTAGCGGATAACGTAGGCGACTTTTCGGTATTGATAGCACCTTTGTTTTTGCCACGTGGTCGTTGCATTATCAAATTATCTTTTGCTACTGTCGTTAAACAATTGGTCTTACCGGGGTTCGGGCTTTCCTCAAAGTGTTGTGGCTCGCCTCGGTATGATCTGCCCCTTTGGGCTACACAAATTAAGTCTTTCACACTACGCCCCCCACTGTCAATGTACACATTTTGTCTGTTTCCTTATGGAAAATAGCCTTAAAGCCGTTGCCGTGTTCTTCCTGACGTTTGTTATATGCTAATAACTTTTCTACATATTCAGGACTAAGGAAATATTTTTCATCGACTTCATCCTGCAAGATGTCTTTTATAAATATGCGTCGGTCTGTCGGCTGTGGTATTGCGCTTTGAGGTAAACCGAATAAATCACACTGCGCCAATTTGATGTTAGTCCAATAGATACGTTTTCTAACTTGTGCCGATACCAAAGCACTATTTATATGAACGCCTACGATACCCAAAGCCTCATTAATAACCGCCTCCCATCGCTTGCCCATTTCAACATTTTCAAGCATAAATAAGATGTTTGGGTTTGCCTCTCGTAGCTCGTTAAGTATTCTGACGTACTCCCAAAATAAGTAACTTTGCCCCTCAAACTCAAAGCCCTGTTGTTTTAATTCCAGATACCTTGTTAAGGTCTCGATTTGTTCTTTGCTTTTGGTACTCATTCCTGCACGTTTTCCGGCAAAACTAAAACACTGGCATGGGCTGCCACCTATCAGCAAATCAATTTTGCCCAAACTCTTAGCGTCCACTTGTCTAACATCGCCTAACTGCACGGTGTCGGGAAAATTCGCCATCGTGTTTTGGATTGCAAACTTATCTATTTCGCTTGCGTAGTATTTATCAATCGTTACGCCCAATTCCTTTAACGCAATTTGTCCGCAACTCATGCCGTCGAATAAAGAAAGAATAACCATATTATAAGTACCAAATCTTAAAATACCGCCAATCTATGCAACCGGGGCACTGCTCGCAAACCTCACACTCTGATAGCTTACAAACTCCATAACCCGGTTTGTCTTCATCAGGATCGTATGATAGGCACGTTTTGCAGTACATCTTTTTCATAACTGGCGGTATTGGTGAATAATGGCACGGCTTTCGCCGTGCTAAAGATTAAAAACTAAAATATTAAGGGCTAAAAAATAAATGCTGACACTGCCCTAACTCTGATCGTGGTGCTGGCCTTAGCGTACCAATAGTACGTACGACCTTCGTAGAGGCTCAGACCCCATGCGTTGGCAGCACTGGCCTCGGTAGAAGTCCAATACCAACGGTCTTGCAGTTTACCGCCCTTGGCAAACTCCAAAGCTGCATTGATAGCCTTTTTGTTGATAAAGATACGGTACCACTCGCCTAAAGATGGTATGTACCAATCATCGGCTAACTTTATCTGTGGATTCAGAATACTACGTAAATGGTTGGTGTTTCTTGCTCCGTCCATGTCTGCTACTGCATCGTCGTAGTTGTCTGTATAGTAGGCTTGGTCGTTTTCTTCGTCGCCATTTGCCTTTGTTGTTAGTGTGATATCATCGCCGTTAGCCTCATCGTGCAAAGCTATCTTAATGCCAAAGCTCCCCATCTTCAAACCGATAGCCTCTACCTCGCTATCCATGGGATCGTCTTTGGTATACTCCAGTTCAAACAAAGTTGCTTTGCCGTCGGCGTGTACCAAATAGATTCCGTCCTCTATGCCGGATTTTGGTAACTGCGCCTGTACTGGCTTTTCGTCCTTACCCATCACAAAGGTATTGGCTTTCTCCGCATCTTCCACGTTGCCACACCATTGTAATAACTCGTATCTGAATTGCTGCACGTCTGATAGTGCCTTACTTGTCTGTATCTCCATTTTTGTATATGCTTTATATTGTTTAATCTTTTAGATAATATGGGGTGGTGTACCCTGCACCTTTGAGCGGCAAATCTTTGCACCACGGTATAGGCTCACTAAACAAAGCCTCAACCATCGGTAACGTCTGGTCTTTCGTAGCCTCAACGATGATCTCATCGTGTATATGGAAAACTACGTTTAACCCTCGTTGCTCGGCTCTAAGTATCACACAACCCAATATGTCACGTGCCGTAGCCTGTACGATGTTCTCGGTTAGCTTACCGCCGTAGGTTCTCAATTTTCCCCACTTCTTCGTTTTTTGGTTCAAACCCTCATATTCGATAATTTCGTGGTCGCCTCGCCAACCGTCGTTTGTCTCGATTCCAACCTCTGTACGTGGGTAACAAATAGTCCTGCCACTTGGTAGGGTAATTAGCAACATACCCCAACGATAACTAATAATAATGCCTCGTTGTATCTGCACGCTTTTTTCGGTCTTAATGGCTGTGATAGCTGCTTTCTCGACTGTACGCCACAATTTAACGATATGTGGGTTACTGTCTCGCCATTTGTTCACGATGTCTTTTTCCTCGGATTCTGTTAAACCTAACTTCTTACCGCCCATCGCTTCCAATGCTGATACACCACCGCCGTAGCCCAAACCCAAAACGGCTACTTTGCCTTTCGGTCTCAAATCTCCGTTTGGGCCATGTTTCTGAACTGGCACACCAAACATTTTGCTTGCAGTCTCACAATAGATGTCGTGTCCTTGCCTGAAAGCGTCCAATACCCATGTTTCCCCGGCTATCCATGCTATCACACGTGCCTCGATCGCTGAAAAGTCGCATACGTGGAACGTGCAACCGGGCTTGGCTACGAAAGCGGTACGTATCAACTCGCTAAGTACTTGGGTAACGTTTCCGTAGTTCATTTCAAACTCTTCCAAATCACCCTGCTTAACCAAATAGCGTGCATCGCCCAAACTCTCCAAATGATTTTGTGGTAGGTTCTGCAATTGCACCAAACGCCCTGCCCATCTGCCTGTACGTGCTGCACCGCAAAACTGCAACAAACCATGTACTCGGCTATCCTTGCAGACACATTTTTGCATAGTTGTGTACTTCTTGTTAGAAGTCTTACCCATTTCCCTACGCAAAGCCAAAACTTTTTGCACCTTGGGCCAATACTTAAATTGTACCTCGTAGTCGTCCAAATTCTTTTTGTTGAGGCTATCAATAGTAAACCCGGTGTTCTCGAATATGTATTGTTTAATCTGTCCGGGGCTATTGGGGTTACTCATGCCTGTAAGTTTTCGGGCTTCTGCAAATAGCTCATCTTTGTATAGCTCATCAAATCGGGCGGCGTTGTTTACCAAAACTTGGTCTATCATCACGCCACGGTCGTTAATGTGCTGATCGGCTACGTACAAATCTTCGTCAAACTCTGGTGCTTCCAATCTTCTGACCTTTTTTAAGATGGCTTGCTCCACGTCCACGTCTCGGATATTGTAGGCTTTGAACGTTGCCCACTTTTCGGGCGCATCGCTCGGCTTGTGTCGGATCATCTTTGTTATGCCCTGTTTGGTTTGCTTGTTTGGAACACTAAAGTATCTTATCAGGGCTTTACCCTCTGTCATCTTTCTGTCTTCCAGTTTAAGCACCTCACCACATTGAGCCAACGAAAGCGGCAAACCCATTCGGGCGGCTCTTACCATCGTACACCGCCATTGTCTCGGGTCTAATCGCCCTTTGATGCCTAAATACACGCTGATACAAATACGCTCAAAAGCTGCATTGAAAGCGGTCTTTATTACCTCGGGGTCGGTTAATGCTGCTTTGATGTCCGGCGGCAAAGTTTCGCCGCTTGCAAAGTCCACACATTTCGCCGGACCACCGTCCACGCTATACCCAAAAAGCAATATGGTAAAGTCTTCGGCTTCCACGTACTTGTAAACGCCACACTCGGTTAGGTCGTTGCTACTATATGTTTCGATGTCTATGCCTAATTCTTTCATACGCTTTGTTGTTTGATTACCCCGGCGGCTTCCTCTTTCCACCGCCGGGGGCTACTACATTAACATTTTATCGTAGAGAAAAAAGCACTTTACAAATCGTCGTCGTCCTCGTCGTCGATGCCGTCCAAATCGCCAAAGTCGCTTTCGGCTGATACTCTGCCGCCAAAATGGTCGTCGTCCTTGAACTTCATAATGTTGTTGAGGCCGCACGCTACGCCCTTGTTACCGCTTACGTCGTAGCCGTAGAAAGTTACCGACACAATCGCCCAAACGCCGCTGTAAACTTCTTCTTCGTCCACGATAGGCACTTTCTTTCGATCAACTACGCCTGGGCGTGTGTTGCTCTTGGCGTTCACATAGTAGTGGTCTTCGTAAACCTCATCGTCCTTTTCGTCACCGTCACGCAAAGCCATATCAAGTTTTTTAGGCTCTTTGCCTCCCCACTTTGCTACGATAGCGGCTTTCTTAGCTGCCTCAATCGCCTTTTTGATTGCTTCGATAGTCTTCTTTTCAGACTTCGGAATTAAAACGTTAGTCATATACTTGCCTTCTCCGCCATCTTCTGGGATGTACTTCTCAAATACGTGGGTGTAACTAAGGCGGCATGGGCCAAAGATTACCTTAGTGTCATTAACTACTTTAGGGTCTATCATAATTGTATGAATTTAAAATGTTAAACTTAAATGTCTTTAAAGTCGTCTGCTGCCTGATTAAACGCCGGGCGTTTGTCTGATTCAGGCACTAACGTTGGTTTGCCTTGTGGCTTGTTGATGTACTCGGCGCAAATTGCACCAAAGCGTTTCTTACCAATGAGCTTCTCCAAATCGGTAATACTTCGTAGCTCGGTAGGTTTAATGTAGGCTTCTTTTGCAAAGCCCTCTTTGCCTAAAAGTTCCATCACGGCGGTTGGGTTTGTTATCTTTCTGATACTGCGCCCCTCAACGATTTTGAAACCTTGGTACTGCACACCACTTAACGCCTGTTCCAAACTATACTCCTCAACTCCAGTTAGCCACGTTTTGAACGTTGATAGCAAAGGTAGTATAGTGCTTTCCATTACTTCCTTGCTAATCTTACGTGGGTCTGGGTTGGCTTGCTGTGCCTCGATACACATAGACGATAGGGCTTTGCAGTTTGCCTTAACCTTGCAGAACTGACACCAATTGCCCGGCTTTTGCTTACCTCCGGCATAGGCTTCGTTGGCTTTTGGTTGCAGCTCATCGACTGCCCAATTAATGAGGTCGGCGGCATCTAACTCAAACTCCGAAAGATTGTCAATACGTGGTTGTACGATAGTCATGCGTACCTTACGTATGTCGTACTCAAAGTTAAATAAGTCCCATGCGCCCAAAGCGTAAATCATCATTTGTGGATTTTCCACGGCTGACACCTTTACACCCTTACCATACTTAAAGTCGATAACCTCCATCACGCCATCGGCGATAATGATAGCGTCCGACGTGCCGAAAGCATCAGGCACATAGTGACTAAAATCTAACTTGACCTCAACCAACAATTGTGCGTCCTTGGTCTTAGCTCGGGCGGCGTTGAACTTCTCCAGTACGATAGTCTTGTACGTATCGGTGTACTCGTCCATTTCGCCACTGTGGTACTGCTCGTCTAACTGCGCTATCTCGGCTTTTTCCTCATCCACCGACAAACCCAAAAACTCTTTTAGTTTCTTGGCGCAATAGGCGTGGGCTAACGTTCCCTCCTCTGCAAAGGTGCTGCCCTTATCCTCCACGTCTCTTTCCAGAAGTGGGGCGGCTGTGCAATTCATCCATCTGTGGGCTGCACTTGGTGATAATAAAGCGTGTTTACCTGCCATAATTGTATATGATTAAATGTTGTTACTAAAATGGGCAATTTGAACCGATCGTGCCATCTTCCATTACCTGCAAACCGTTGCACTGCTCAATGAAATTTGCAATCTTATCAGGTGGCAAAGCACTTGGTTTTTCAGCACCCAACAAAGCGGCTATGTTCTTGAACTGTGCCGTTAATGGCTTATGGTATTTCTTGTATAGATCGCCGTTGGTGTTCTCCTTGTAGTCTTCACCCTCGATACGTTGGCGTGTCTTGTGCATAGCTGCCCTAACGTCTTCGGCGGTTAATGGCTTCTGCTCTGCCTCTGCTTTGGCCTGGCCCTCATTCTGTGGGGCGGCTTCCTCGGCTTTGGCTTCTTCCTGCTCGGCTACCTGCTCACCGTTGGCATCGGCTTCGTTGGCTGCTGCCTCCTGCTGTTCGTCTCCGGCTGGCTCCTTGGTAGGCTCCGGCTTGTCGGCGGCTGCATCCTCTTTCTTCTTTCTGCCTCGCTTGTTAGTAGGCTGTTGAGGCTGTGCCGGGGTGGTGTCCTCTGGCTTGTTATCTACTTGTCCGTTTCCGTCGAGTGCTTCCTCGGCGGTCGGCGCAACTGTTGGTCGGTGGCACAAAATGGCATTTACCAAAGCCACGATTTCGGGTGTTACACCCAAATTGACCTGTACGTTAATACTAAAATCTGTTTTCATCTTTGTATATGATTAAATGATGTTACTTATCTTCGTTGATGTACTCCAATAGTTCATCTATCTTTCTGTGCTTTGCAAACTATACGTACAAACGTATGTCGAAATATGAGAGTGCTACGGCTGTAAACTTGGAATAGATCACTAACTCCCAATAGTTGGGGTTATCATTGTGAGGCATCCCAATCAGATTGAAAAAAGCGATAAAGCCGATAACTACCATCAGCCAATAACGCCAATTCTTCATTACTTTTTTCATACGGCTTAATTTTTAAAGATACATTGATTTCCAACACTTGATTATTTCCGCCCCCGTAGTGATTAAGCCTTTTCCGGCTTTCCTAACTCTGAACTTAATAAGCCCATCGTTAGCGTACCGGGCGACGGTGTGCCGATCCACGTGCAACGCTTTGGCTGCTTGCCCTTGGTTATACAAACCGTCTGGCTCTACTTCGGGTTTGGTGATAATCATATAGCGTTACGTGTGATAGTTAGTGTATTGGCTGTATAGTCCGTTTTAACGCTGAACTTGCAGCCCATCAAATTTTGAAACTGATACGTCAAAGCCTTGCCGTTGTCGCACGCTTTCGCATCAGGTAGGTAAAACGTTTTCGTCTTTCCTACGTCAATTGACCGCAAATCGTCACGTGTCAATTTGATTGCTTTTCCTGTTTCGTCTGCCATAAAAGTATAAATTTTATTAAAATTACTTACTTAGTTACTTATACCTTTGGAGAAAAAGAAAAACTGCCGTATATTTGCAGTTGGGTTTATGGTATGTTGGGCAAAATGTCCGACAGCCTTTCTTGTACTCGTAAGGTTAGTTACTTACTTATTTCGAGTGCAAAGATATTGGTAATAATTGGAATTTCCAAGAATTACCAATTATTTTCGTTTATAATTAATGGTATTTAATGGAAATTAAAGGAAATTTGCACAAAATGGAACAAAAAGACCTTATCAAACGACTTAGTGATTACATCGAATATGATGCACTAACCAAACCGACCACCTTTGCAAAGGGGGCCGGTATAGACCCATCAGGGTTTAGTAAGATGCTAAAGGGGCAACAAACCATAACGGTTGATACCCTAAAAAAGATTGCTCATGCTTATAACATAAACCTCAAATGGCTTATGGACGGTGTGGGGGACGTGTATGCACGTGAAAGCGTGCCCGAACTGGAGCAAAACAACGAGACACGCCCACGTATTCCCATGGCGGTTGTTGCCGGACTTCTTACAGGCTTTAGTGATAGTATCAAATCAAGTGATTGTGAACAAATGCCGATTATTAAGGCTTTCCCACCATACGACTGCACAATGATTGTTAAGGGTGATTCAATGGAGCCTAAATTTGAGGGCGGCGACGAAATAGCAATAAGAAAGGTTTGTGATGTTATAGAATGGGGTAAAACCTATGTTCTTGATACTCGGGACGGTGCTGTACTTAAACGCTTGTATGATAATGGTGATAACTTTAAGTGTGTTTCATTCAATCCTGAATATCCAGACTTTGAGGTTTGCAAAGCCGATGTGTTCGGTATTTATAAAGTTGTAGGACTATTAAGAATATAATAAGGTATGAAAAAGGTATTAACTACATTGCTGCTTATGCTTGCAATGAGCGCAAATGCGCAAATCAACAATTTGGATGAAATAGAGATACAGGGCAAATGGGACGTTTACGGCTTTGGTGGCTCTTTCTCCAATTTTCCGTTTGAGTATCGTTTAGGTAACACACCTAAGTATCTGGAACTAAAGGACGGCAATTATACACGTTTCTATTTTCCTAATAATGATTGGATGTTTAAGGGCTATTGGTTGAGTTGTTCACAAACCGGAAAATACATTTTGCATTTGCTTCCATGGAATAGCGAAAGCGTTGTTAATTTCGTGGTTACGATGTTTGATAATGGCTTGTTGCATCTTTCTACCTACGATGAAAAGGGATGGATCGAGTTACGTAAGTCTGACACTGACGGTATAGAAAACGTTTCCGTGGACACTTCTAAAGCCGATACAAAAAGATACAACTTAAATGGCATTGAGGTGGGTGAAAACGCTAAAGGTATCGTAATCAGCAAAGGTAAAAAACAATTGAAATAAGCTATCTATATTCGGCACGCTCGGTTATTGTCTGGGCGTGCTGATATAAATAGACTGCTGCAAATTTTCAGCAAACAAAATTTAGGCAAAGATAATTATTTGATTATCAATATATTATAAAAGTAATATTTATATAATGAGACATTAAAAGGCGTGGGCAGTGATATACCTGTCGATTTTGGTTCTATGCG
>ERZ780033.19-NODE-19-length-53337-cov-31.3022_pt1 | contig 53337 bp, 55 predicted proteins | sample MGYA00511024_ERZ780033 | MGnify/ENA primary metagenome ERZ780033 (study PRJEB29588, sample SAMEA2157043) | human gut metagenome | biome: human gut; feature: human-associated habitat; material: faeces | place: Denmark | collected 2008/2010 ... | reverse complement strand
GGTTCAGTTGCTTCATAAGCCTTGTCAAACTGCTTGGCAGGCAACACATAGTTTTTCACAGGATTCATCTTGGCATCATAGACATCGAGAGACCCCTGGGCTGTCTTCTCCAGAATACTGTCCTTCCCTATAATGAAAGCATAGTTCAGATTGCTTCCCACCACATGCCACAGACGCGGAGTCTTATCGGTCATCAGCCGCCCCATAGAATAGTCATCTGTAGGATTCTTCACACCCAGATATTCCTTCATCAACGTAGGAACCATGTCATAATGAGTAGTACGATGTGTGTACTTATGTGCCTGTTGTCCAGGAACATGCCATATCATTGGCACTCCTATCTGATGAACTGAGAAATTGCTGTTATGTCCCCAGTAGTTGCGATGATTCTCATTGAACTCCTGGCTATGGTCGCCTGTCAGCACAACGATGGTATTATCCATAAGTCCCTGTTTCTTCAAAGCCTCAAACACCTTGCCTAACAGCAAGTCGTCCTGATAGCAGGTGTTGCGATACAGGTTCCAGAAAGGAGTTGGATCCATATCGTTGTTAAGCTTGGTATAATCGGCAAACGCCCATGCTGGTTGGAAATGTTTGTTCTTGTCGGCTGGCAACTCAAAACTATGGGGTAGGTCAAAGAAGAGAAACGAGAAGAAAGGCTTTTTCTTGTCCTTTCTGCCTTCCATATCGGCAATAAACATATTGGCTACTCTCGTATCACGCTCCAAGGCAGTATTGCCCTTGGTCTCGGTGTGTATGCCGGGCACACCTCCAAAGATAACTCTTCCAAAAGGAGGGTCTGCCCATGTAGCACTGGGATAAGTCTGAATGTCGTAGCCCAGAGCTTGCAATCTGCGGATGAGCAACGGCTGGACATGAGCCGGCTCAAAACTCTCCCAATAATAGCACGACAAACCAAAGAAGAGACTGAACACACCACTTCGCGTACCATTGCTGCCACTCACATGATTGGCAAACCATTGATTCTGTTCGGCAAACTGATAGGTATGAGGCATACATTCTGGAGTAAGTGCCCTGCGATTCCATGAATCTAACAAGATAACCACAATATTGGGTAGAGAATCGGGTTCCACCGTCTCAAGCTGATGCACGGGATACAGCAAGTCTGTACTCTGTCGACCACTGGTCTGCCCCACTCTTCTTGGCTGTTTACAGCCTCACTTAAGCAACAAACCATTCGAGGTAGTAGGGAAATAATAAGGCAGCAAAGTAGCACTCTTCATAACCGACTGATGCTGATAGAATGCAGCATAGATATGCCATAGATGAGCATAAAGTGTACAGCCTACGAAAATACCTGCCACCAACCAGACATAAGCTTTCTTCCTCAACAGCCACACGCGATGCGACAGATACCAAACGCCTACCACAATGGCGGCAACGATGGCAAAAAGTCCTGCCTCCTTGAGGTAAAGCAAGGCATCAAAGTTGAATATCTCGCCTGCTCCCTCACCGAAAACCATACTCAGTACAAAACCATTGATATGGAAATGATAGATGGCATAGACCTGAGAGTTAAGATAGTTGAGCACACAGAGCAACACCACGCCCACTATCTGCACAACCCTTGCTGTCTTGGGAAAACGGCATAACAGCACAAGGAAGCCCAACAGATAAGGCAATAAAGCAAACTGCGAGGCATGGCTCACACAGGATGCTGCAAAGAAAACCCATCCCTCAAAATCCATATAGTCGAGGACGGGACTACCCACGATGTAGAAGCCAAATTGAATAGCTATCAATATTGTGGAAAAGGCATAAAACAAAAATCCTTGTTTCAGGCCATTTATCAATTGATTCTTATAAGTCATATTTAGGTAAAAAACTTTTTTCTTCCAAACTTGTCTATAGCTTCAGAAGTTTAGCAAACTCCCATACCACGATTCCTGCCGTAACGCTGACATTGAGCGAGTGCTTGGTGCCAAACTGAGGTATCTCAAGACAGCCATCACTCATATCCACCACGTCCTGCTTTACTCCTTTCACCTCGTTGCCGAAAATAACGGCATAGCCTGTAGAGTGTGAAGTATTATGAGCATCAGAGAGATTCTGTAGCTTGGTGGAGCCTTCCACCTGCTCGATACTATATACAAAATAGCCTTTCTCCTTCAATTTCTCCACAGCTTCCTCGGTGGTCTTGAAGTATTCCCAGTCTACGCTGTCCTCGCCGCCAAGAGCAGTCTTGTGTATCTCGGCATTAGGAGGCGTGGCAGTAATGCCGCACAGATAAACACCCTCTACCCTGAAGGCATCGCACGAACGGAACACGCTTCCTACATTATATAAAGAGCGTACATCGTCGAGAACCACTATCAGGGGCAGTTTCTCTGCTTCCTTGAACTCCTCCAGCGTGAGGCGGTTCATCTCTATCGTTCTTAACTTACGCATTTCCCTCTGCTTCCTTTGTTTTATAGGCCAAGGCGTACATACGTATCTGCTTAATCATGGCCAAGAGGCCGTTGCTGCGTGTAGGACTCAAGTGATCTTTCAGACCTATCTTCTCTACAAAATACAGGTCGGCATCCATGATTTCAGAAGGAGTATGACCGCTCAACACACGTATCAAAAGGGCTATAATGCCTTTTACGATGAGCGCATCGCTGTCGGCTGTGAAGACAAGTTTACCGTCCTTATAGTCACATTGCAGCCACACACGGCTCTGACAGCCGTCGATTAAGTTCTGCTCGTTCTTGTATTTCTCGTCGAGAGGAGCCAGTTCGTTGCCCAAGTCTATGAGCATCTGATACTTGTCCATCCAGTCGGTAAAGTCCTGAAACTCCTCTACTACCTCGTCCTGCAATTCGTTGATTGTCACCATTATTTTATCTCCTTTATTTCGTTTACAGTTATCAGTTTGTATAGTTTGTCGTTAGGGCGCACCTTGCCAGGCACAGGGATAGATACTCTCCAGCCCTGCTTGGCCAGCTCTACAGGCTTCAGCTCATAGCGTATCTCATCGGCATTGAGATACATCACACCTGTGGTGTTGCCCGTAATGAGCAGTTTCTGCCCCTGCTCTATCTCAGAAGCCTCTATAGCCACCTCTGCCACACCAAGCTTGGAGAAGTATTTCATCACCTTGCCCACGAGCACCTTCTTCTCAGTAGCTACAGAACCATAGTGCTTGTTCCATTCGCCAAGAGTCTGTCCCTGATAATATCCGTCCCAGAAACCACGATTGAAGACAGTAGCCAACTTCTCGTCCCAGGCATCCTTCTTCTCCTCGGTAAAAGTTCCGTCGAGCACAGAGGCTATAGCCTCCTTGTAGCATTTCACTACGGTGTATACATATTCTGCACCACGTGCACGTCCCTCTATCTTGAACACACGCACACCTGCATCCATCATTCGGTCGATAAAGCGTATGGTTTTCAGGTCCTTAGGACTCATCACGTACTTATTGTCTATCTCGAGCTGATTACCAGTCTCATTGTCTGTAACGGTATAGCTACGACGACATATCTGTACACACTCTCCTCGGTTGGCAGAACGGTTGGCATTGGCAAGACTCATATAGCACTTGCCCGATACAGCCATGCACAAAGCACCATGACAGAACATCTCTATTCTGATCTTCTTGCCCATAGGGCCGCAGATGTTCTGGCGTTCTATCTCTTCATGGATATGCTTCACCTGGTCCATATTCAGTTCGCGTGCCAGTACCGACACATCAGCAAAACGGGCATAGAACTTCAGCGCCTCGGTATTGGAGATGTTGAGCTGGGTAGAAAGGTGTACCTCCTCTCCTACCTCATTACAGTAGGCCATGACAGCCACATCGCTGGCTATAACAGCCGAGATGCCTGCCTCCTTGGCTGCATCAATGATTTCTTTCATCGTAGCAATATCGTCATCATATATCACAGTATTTACCGTCAGATACGTCTTGATGCCGTGTTCATTGCAGGTGGCTGCTATTTCGCGCAGGTCGTCGATAGTAAAATGGTTGGCAGAGTGTGAACGCATATTCAACTTGCCAATACCGAAGTATACCGAGTCTGCACCAGCCTGTATGGCAGCAGCCAACGACTCGCGTGAGCCTACTGGTGCCATGACTTCAAATTCGTTAATACTTGTATTCATGAATCTATTTTCGTAATTATGGGTGCAAAGTTAAGCAAAAAATATCCGTTAGCGCAAGTTTTCATAAAGATTATTAAAACCAAGCCAATTTTTTGCCATAAACTTGCTTGGTTCCTATCGTTTTCTTACTTTCACAAGTAACAATTATCAATATCTATTTATGGAGGGAATTACTTCAAATGCTGGATATAATCATCAAAATCCTTGGCACTTCCATCTTTATTACATAGCTTCTTCAACATTCTTTTGCGCGACATGCATATGTCGGACAATGTACATTTCATGAAGTTACTGATGGTAGAGGGAGAGAAATGCAACCTTGTAAGCAAACAAATGTGATATTCCTTTTCGTTTAGCTTCAGCTTGATATTGGTCAATGCGGGTATCACCTCTTCTATGGTTTCTTCTAGATTATCCCAAGTTTCGTCTGTAACTACTTCCTTCGGATGATACTCTACATAGGCTAGTTTCTTATATATAAATGTATCTTTCAATTGCTTGTTTACCTCTACGAGATTACGTCCAAAATGAATGTTTTCATATTGATCTATCTCATTTTGTAGATTTTCTATGATGGCCTCTTTTTCTTTAATGAGAGCTGCGATTTTCGTTTCATTCAAATTTTGCAGATTAGCCAATTCAGCCTTTGTTGTTTGCAATTTTTGAATACTGGCGTTATATAGGCGTTGAGCCACTCTAAGTTTATGGTTTCTTTTTCTTATGTTTTTTCTATAAATACAAACAGCCAACAACAAAACCAAGAAACAGCCTATAATGATAAGGTACATTGTGTTTAGTCTCTGCCGTGCCCTATGTTCTGACTCATTTGCCAGCTTCTGATTTCTACTATAGTCATACATCGCCTGCATTTGCTGCAACTGGGTATTTCTTGTTTCTATTAAATCAGAATCATTATATTCAGAGCTTAATAGAGCATATTTTGCAGCTAAAGCAAAGTTATTTACCTTTAAGTAATATTTTGCTAATCCTTTTGTGGCATCACATTTATTACTATATGATATAGCTAAACTAAAGCTATTTTGAAAACTTGCATAAGCAGAATCTAACTGATTATCAAATAAATAAAACAAACCTTGATTATATAGTAAATATGCATTTGAATCTTCATAATTAGAATTACCTGTAAAATTTGTCTTCTTATATACATCAAAAGCCTCTTTTGCTTTTGGGTAATTATTTATTTTGATATAATATGGATAATTTGAACTAAAAGCAAGCTTAGCATAATAATTATAACCATGTTTACGAAATAAATTGGCAACATGAAGGTTACAAGATATTACAGTATCATTTGAATCTAAATCGATATAAGAATTCATATAACATAATAAAGCGTTTAAGGTGTCTTTAGCCATATAGGCATATTTTGTAGCTTTATTATATGCAAAAAGTTCTTGGCTAAATAAGTGTTGTTTTTCAAATAAAACTCCCATCTGTCCATACACTCTATATAGGGTAGCATAGTCACAATCTTGACTAGTAGTATCAGCCTGTTCAGTAGCCTTATTATAATATTCCAAAGCCATAGGGGCTTCATGTAGGTCACGATATACACATCCTAGTATATAATAAGCAAGCATCAGGTCATTGGAGGTGCCATGGTCCTCGTAATAAGCTACCACATTTTTCATAATACTGTCTGAAGTAAAAGGAATATCAGCCTTGTTCATTGCTTTATGATAGAGCAACTGGTAGCGCATACGTTGGGCTTTAGAAAAGTCGTTTAGTTGTGGTTTAACTTTATCCAATAGTTTAATGGCTACTTTTGCCGAATTATCATCAACATTCATGATACTGTCAGCTCGCTGCAACAAGCAATCATATTGTTTGTCGCCATGACAACCAACAAATATTGGGAAGAATATGATTGCAAAGAGTAATAACGGTAATTTCTTCATCTCTCTATAAGTAAGTATGTTTCTGCAAAGGTAACACAATTATCTGAAAATGACAAATAGATGTTATTATTTTTCTATTAGAAAACTATATCTCAGCTTTAAATTAAATGGCAAATACCTTCTTGTTGAGTTTTGTGAATTATTTACAATTAGTTAATTTACAGATACTTAAAAAAACTTGTGAATTTTTGTTAACTTTTTGTCATCTATTTACAAGTCTTTTTCAGAAAACAAGTAGTACCTTTGCACCATAAATTTTAAATTAAGTCATCAACATGAAAAAAGTAATTTATTTATTGCTAATCGGGGGGGGCAATATTTATTTGCCCTCACCAAAGTAAAGCTGAACCGTATTATTTGGCACATAGCTTTGATCATCATCATCAAAGCATTCCATCAAATAGCAAGGCTCCAGCCCGTCCTGTGTGCATTGACATTACAGCTAATGTAATTACAGTACCGGAACAATTAGTAGGTTATACGCTAACTCTATCAAATGGAGAAGATTGTTGCACCTATTATGTTACAGACACAATGCTATCCATTCCACAAGGAATAAGTGGTGAATATGAATTGACCATTACAAATGGCAGCATTTGTTATCAAGGTAAAGTTGAAATATAAGCACTTTGGCTATTTAACACTTATAGTAAATCGTATTAATTATTAAAATTAAAAACTAAAAAGATGAAAAAGCATTTATTTTCGCTAGCTATGTTGGTTGTAACAACAGTTACATTAGGTTCTTTATTTTTTACAAGTTGTTCTTCTGAAAATGACGAACAAACTATTAATGAAGAAAAAAGTAATTCAATGGACTTAGTTACAACCTTCTCAAAAGATGAATTTAATAAAAGTTTAAACAACGTATCACAATACATTAATTTAAAGACAAGAGGTTCTGATTATGATGAAGCGGAAGCGGAAAAAGTTTTAGTGCCTTTTGTTGTTGATGGAAAAAACATACAAGCTCAACTGCTTGATGACAACACTCTGACTAAAGAACAACGAGACAGTATTAATCAGCTAACAGATAATGAATTAGCGATTTTATCTGTTGTCGCATATTCTTTATTAGAATCAAACGAACAAATTTTAACAAGAAGCTCATATATACTACAAAACAAAACTTTACATTGTATAGGGCAAGCATTAATGGGAGGGGGTTCTTTAACGGGTGGTCTCACATGGCAGTTTATTAGACGCGTTGGTACTAGAACTGTTTTAAGACTTGCATTAAGTTCATTTGGTGGAATGGTTGGAGGAGCTATTACAGCCGCTATGTATATAAACGATTATAACATATGTATGAGTCATTGAAATATCGTTATTTGATGAACTCTAATAAAAATATTCATGAAGTTACAAGAAAGTTAAGTCTTTCACGTAACTTCATTTTATAGAAATTATGATTAAACGAATTATCTTTTTAATATTTACAATAACTTTTTGTTCATGTAGTAGCAAAGAGGCTAAATTTAACAAAATGCTATATGCTACTTTTATAAAAAGTAATTCTAATATTTGGAATTTTGGATATATTAATACTACAAAAGGTTATATACGCCATTCTTTTGATTTTACAAATGAATCCAAAGACACGTTATACATATCTAATATACCTATTGGATGTAGTTGTTTATCTGCAGAGTTCTCCAAAAATATAATTTTGCCAAAATCAAAATTTTCAGTCAAAATATCTTATAATCCTTCAAATAAAAAAGGAATTACAAATCATAAAATAATGGTAATTTTTAATGAAGGAAAATACTATACATATGTTACTATAAAAGGATTTATAAAATAAAATATTATATGAAACTTAAGAAACTACTATATAATAAAAAAAAAAACAGAAAATTAGAGTGGGGTATTTGGAGTATCTGGCTACTCCTCAACCTAAGTTTGTTGATTATAGCAAGCAGGCAAACAGCGATAGCAGATAATAGAATCGTCTATATATATCCATTTAATTACCACATGGCTAATACCAGTTTGTGGGCTTACGACATTACAGAATTTATAGGTTATACATTAATTCTACCACCCATAATAGCTTTCCTATTCAAAAAATTTAAGAGAGCAGAAAAGAATTGTTTTAACAAAATGATAGTATTTGCATTCAAAACCTATACCATATATTGCTTTGGCTTTGTTGTAATAGCCTATTTAGATGACTCTGCCGTTATCGAGTTTTACCTGACAATAGCCAAGGCCATGGCCATGATGATGGTTACTTACTATGTGGCAGATGATATTTGGGACGTAATAAAAGGATAAAAGAATAAGCTCATGCCGAGCATACAACGACAAAGAGCCTTGACCTAAAAGTCAAGACTCTTGCCACGATAAAAGTCGAGAAGACTGTTCTGATAAAGCGACTCATACTTGGCTTGCACCATGTCGCTCTGTGCCTTGAGGAGATTGTTTTTAGCCTCATTAAACTCAGTAATGCTGGCCTTACCATTCTCGTATTTTCCCTGAGTAAGCCGGAAGGCATCCTCATTGCTTGCCACAGCCTGTCGGCTGCTCACATAGCGCGACTCGGCAGCTATGGCATTGTAGTACACCTGCTGAATCTCCTTATAAAGAGATTTCTTGGCATCCTCTAACTTAAGTACCTGATTGTCACGGTCTATACGGGCTGAACGCACACTGTTGCGGGTGGAGAAACGATTGAAGATAGGCACGTTGAGACTCAAACCAAGATACTGACTGAAATTGTTTTTAAGTTGCTTGCCAAACGATTCGGCATCAAAACCACTCGTCTTGTAGTAGTTACTTCCCAGCCCTGCATTGAACGCCAGTTGAGGATAATAAGCCGATTTGGCTATAAGAACAGAATGGTCGGCTCCCTTAACACGCAACTCCTGTGCTTTGATCTCGGGTTTGCTCACAAGGGCATCGGCAAAGACGACAGAGGGAGATGCAGGCACATAAGACTCGGGATTGATATGCGAGGTCTCAGGACGCAGGATAGAGAAGCCATCGGGCGAGGGGAGTTCGAGCAACTGCGACAGGTCGAGTAGGGAGAGCTGGCAGTTGTTGCTGGCTGTGGTAAGCGTAAGCTGGCTCTGCGCCAAAGCAGCTTTCTGCTGAGAGAGTTCTGCCACACTTGCCTTACCATTCTCTACAATAGTCTGCAGGCGAGCCACTTGCATGGAGTCGATACTCACCTGTCGGCGAGCCACATCGGCTATCTCCATATTATTGAGAGCCTCGATGTATGCCTTGGCCACATTCATACTCAAATCGTTGCGTGCCTTACTCAGGTCGGCATCAGCTGCATCAAGATTGAGTTTGCTAAGACGTATGTTGTGGGTCGTCTTGTTGCCATCGAAGAGAGAGACTGTTGTTCCCAATGAGAAAGAGGTAGAACTGGTGGTACGGTCTTCGTAAGTATTCTGTGCCGTCAGTCCACGACCGAAGGAGATGTTCTCGCCAACCGAGGCATTGAGGTCGGGTAGGCGAGAGTTCTTATTGGTATTGAGCTGTAAAGCCTGCTGCTCGCGTATGTTCTGCATCTGCTTCACCGTGATATTGTGCTCTAAAGCATAGTCGATGCACTGGCGAAGGCTCCATGCCTTCTGTGCCTGAGCCTCGCCCAAAGCAAAGAAAGCCATTGCCGACAATATAGTAAAACGGATATTCATTATTTTCATGCTTTATTCATTAGTATGCTTATTCATCATCCTTGTTGTCTGCCACAATCTCAGGACCTCTCACTCTGTCTTTCAGCGACAAGCCCTTCTTAATCTCAATATTCACGCCGTCGCTCAGTCCTGTCACCACCTGCTTGCGCTCATAGGTTTTCTTCTCACCACTACCCTTGACAATATATACAAAGGTACTGTCGCCACTAAACTCGATGGCACTCTCGGGCACAGTAACAACATTCAAGGCCTTGGCCAAAACTATCTCTGCATTGGCACTATAGCCAGAGCGAATCTTGCCACCCTTGACAGAACGAACAGCAGCCTTCACCTCAAACTGGTTGGCACCATTGTTCTCTACAGCCTTAGGAGAAATATACTCCAAGTCGGCATCAAACTTAAGATCCTGCATGGCACCAATGGTGATCTTCATCGGCATTCCTATAACAAGATTTCCCACCTCAGTCTCGTCGATGTTGCCACGGAAGATAAGGTCGTTCATATTTGCCACACTGGCTATGGTAGTACCGTCATTGAAGGTATTGGAAAGAATGACCGAGTTGCCCACCTTGACAGGAATATCGAGAATAATACCCGAGATAGTGGAACGTATGAGGGTAGAAGAGGCATTGGCATTACTCTTCGACACACCATCACGTACAACTTCGAGAGCATCTTCGGCAGCCACCTTTTCCTCGCGTGCCTGCTTGAGGGCCTGCTTTACCTTGTCGAACTCGTCGGCGCTTACCAACTGCTTCTTATACAGGTTGTCCTCACGTCCGAAGTCTACCTGTGCCTGCTTCAGATTGATTTCAGCCAGGCGCACACGAGCCTGAGCGCTGCTAAGCTGTCCCATATCGGGAATCACCTTTACCTTGGCTATCACCTCGCCAGCCTGCACATAGTCGCCAGCCTCCTTGCAAATCTCGGTAATGATACCGCTTATCTGTGGCTTTACGCTTACCTCGTTGCGTGGTTCTATCTTACCTGTTATGACGGTGGTTTTCAACACATCACCCATCTTAGGTACAAACTCGCTATACTCGGTAGCTTTGGGTTGAGATTTCTGATACAGGAAGACGAATGTTCCTACAAAAATCAAGGCGACAATAGCCGCTACAATCAGTTTGGAATACTTTTTCATATCGTTGTTTTTTTTATATTTTCATGATGTAACTTATTGAACTTTAGCTGGATAGTTTATTCATCACGCATAGCATCTACGGGTTTGATACTCATGGCTCGCCAAGCGGGTGCCAGTCCTGCCAAACCTCCAAGGAGACTGATGAGCAGGGCAGAGAAGATGGCCGTCCAGAAGTTGACCTGGAAGTGGGCAGCCAAAATACCGTCTGTGGTATTGGCCAATTCTATCAGCTGCAGGATTGCCACACCGAAGATAATGCCACTCATACCTGCTACAAGGGTCAGGATAATACTCTCCGAGATGATTTGTGACAGTATCATCCTGGGAGTGGCGCCGATGGCACGCCGGATTCCTATCTCGGTGGTGCGTTCCTTTACCGTTACCATCATTATGTTGCTCACACCGATAGCTCCGGCCAACAGGGTGCCTATGCCTACCAACCAGATGAGGAAGTTGACTCCATTAAACAGGTTGTCGAGCATCTGGAAGAGTACCTCGGTATTGAACACCATGAGTCCTTTTTCGTCAGTAGGATCAATGGAGTGGGCACGTGCAACGGTTTCGCGCATACGCTGCGACAACTTGCTCATCACAACACCTTTATTGCCCGTTACGGCTATGATATCGACAGCCGTACCACGATTATAGGCTGTACGCAAGACAGACAGGGGTAGGGTGATAGTCTCGTCGGCCTGTCCTCCAAGGTTCACTCCATTGCCCGAACGGTAGTCTACTCCCACTACGGTATAGTAGGTGGAATCCACCCTGACCGTCTTGCCACATGGGTCGCCGCCACCTGGGAAGAGATTCTTATAGATTTGTTTTCCAATGACACATACCTTGCGCTGCTGGCGCACATCCATATCGTTGATGTATCTGCCATAAAACATCTTTGGAACAGAGACTTTTGCATAATCAGAATTGACGCCCTGTGCGCTGCCACTGAAACTCTTGTCGGCAAAGACAACATTTTTTCTTCCTCCGAAGAGGAGCGGGGTGATGACATCGAGCTCAGGCATCCGCTGGCGCAGTCGTTCCAGGTCTTTTTCCTCCATCTGCCAGGAACGTCCTTTATTGAATCCTTTATAAGGTTTGGTGGTATTCTGTGCCCATATTACTGCGGTATTGGTGGCAAATCCAGAGAAGTTAGCTTGCAGCAACTCCTTCAGTCCCTGTCCACCTCCCATCAGGACAATGAGCATGAACACACCCCAGAACACACCGAAACCTGTCAAGAGACTGCGGCTCTTGTTTCTCGTGATGGTGTCGAGAATCTCCTTATATGTATCTAAATCGAAACGCATATATTAAAAGGTGTAAGCCTAATTAAAAATTAAATACTTCACATTAAACATTAAATGACTATTCCGCTCTCAACGCCTCTATAGGACGTATTTTAGCTGCCTTGATAGCAGGTATGAGTCCGGCAATGGTTCCTGCTATCACGATGGTGATGGTGGCTCCGATACAAGTACCTATACCCACTGTGGGGTTGGCAAACATGGCTGCTTTGAAAAGTCCCGTATCTACGGTAGTATGACCTATGGTTTTGTCCATCAGCTCATTGGCTGCCACGCCACACACCATACCTATATATCCAAAGAACGAAGTGATGATGATACTCTCGGTGATGATGAGCTTCAATATTGACCAAGGTTTGGCTCCTATGGCCTTGCGCACACCAAACTCGCGGGTCCGTTCCTTTACGGTGATGAGCATAATGTTGCTCACGCCCACGATGCCGCTCAGTAGGGTAAAGAGTCCTATTATCCAGAGGGCAGACTGGATGATGGCGATACCCTGATTCATCTGTATATTGTCCAAATAGCGGTTCCACAGCCATAGACTTCGCTCGTCATCAGGAGCTGCCTGATGGTTCTTGTTGATGCTGGCACGATAATTTTTCTCAAAGGCCCGATTGTCTTCCTCACTCTTCATATTCTTGAGAGTAAACTCAATGTCGCCAGCCTTATCGCCCTTGGCATAAATGGTCTTGACGGTATAGAAAGAGGTGAATGCCTCGTTATTCTGTCGCGTCTCATCGTCCTTGTAGATTCCTACCACCTTGAAGGAAAGGTCGCCCAACTTAACATTCTTGCCTACGAGCAACCGATAGTCTTTTACCAGTTCCTTGGCCTGACTACGACTCATCACAACCACCTTTCTGCGCTGCTGCATATCTATTTGATTGATGAATCGCCCTTTCAGCATCTCTATTTTGTTGATTTTGGTATGGGAAGGATAAACACCTGTCAGCGTCTGGTCGGCTATATAGTTGTCGCCATAATTGATATTCACACTATATTGCTGCAGCTGTCCGCCCACATCGCCTACCTGATGTGCATAGACATGATCGGTGATGAGCATATCCTTGTCGTTGAGGTCGATAGGTCTTCCTTCTTTCAGACCATTATAGGCCTTCGAAGTGTTCTGTCCATATACTACCATTGAGTTGGCCAGAAATCGGTCACTCTGCTGCAACTGGGCATTGATGAGCCCATTGCCTGCTCCCAAGAGGAAGATGAGCATAAAGATGCCCCATGCCACGGCAAAGCCTGTAAGCGATGTACGAAGCTTGTTGCGCTTCGACGTACTCCATATCTCTGACAGGAGTGAGGAGTGAAAGGTGAAGGATGAAAATTTCATTTGCATTAATTATTTATAAGTTAGTAAAGCCGAAGAACTATACGAGGAAGACATTAGAATTCTTCTTTCTTTACTCTTTACTCTTCGTTCTTCACTTACTTGACGTAGTCTTTCGACACAAGATGATGATCCCGGTTGTCCTCTATACTTCCTATGAGTCCATCCTTGATATGTATTACCTTGTCGGTCTCGTTGGCCACACCGCTTTCATGAGTCACCACCACAATGGTCATGCCTTCTTTCTGGTGCAGTTCCTTCAGCAGGTCCATCACCTCGACACTTGTCTTGGAATCGAGTGCACCGGTAGGTTCATCGGCAAGGATAATCTGTGGTTTGGTAATGAGGGCACGGGCTATGGCCACACGCTGCTTCTGTCCACCCGACATCTCGTTAGGGTAGTGGTTCGCCCATTGCGCCAAGCCTAACTTGTCGAGATACTGCATAGCCAACTCATGGCGCTTACGGCGACCCACTCCCTGGTAAAATAATGGCAATTCTACGTTTTCTACTGCTGTCTTGAACGAGATGAGATTGAACGACTGAAAGATGAATCCTATCATTTTGTTGCGATATTCAGCAGCCCGAGTCTCGCTCAAGTCTTTGATAATCACATCATTCAGACGGTACTCACCCGAATCGTAATTATCGAGTATACCCAATATGTTGAGCAGGGTAGACTTTCCTGAACCCGATGCACCCATGATACTCACAAACTCGCCACGCTCTATGTCGAGACTGATACCTTTCAGCACATGCAGGGGCTGTGCACCCTGATAGGTCTTATTGACGTCTTTTAAGTGAATCATTGTCTTGAATGGTTTTATATTTATTTGAGTACTTTGAGTTGAGTAGTATCAATGTCGGTAGATCCCTTGTCATTGATACTTATTTGCTTCGTTGTACCCGTTATATCCATATCGGTAGATCCAAACGAATTAACTTTGATGTGGTCACAATCGGCAGTAAGATGTGAGTCGAAACTGCCATAATTGGAAACCTCGAAGTCTCTTCCCTTAAGACCAAAACTGCCGTCAAATGAACCATAATTATTGATAAAGGCAGAACCTGTAATATGCATCATTTTATCAACATCGAAAGAGCCATTATTGTTGATATGTACAGAACCTGCTATATTCATGTCGTTATTGATATCCATTGAACCATAATTGTTGATTCGAAGAGAACCTGTAATCTGCATAGGATTATCAATATCTAAAGAACCATTGTTGTCAATAGATACATAGCCAGCCTTCACTGTTCCCTTGTCGTAATCGAACGAACCTTGGTTGGAAATCGCCAAAGACTTACTCTGATTGATGTCGCCATAGAAATCTAAAGCTCCATTGTTGCTGATTTGGTCGATAGAGGGAGCACTGATATAAACTTTAAGACTATAAGAGGAAGTATTGTAGAAATGGGCATATCTGTTCATGATATTCAGTACTCCATCGGTAACCTCAAGTTTGGCCTGTGCTATACATTGCTCGGTGCCTTCCACTGAAACACTATAGGCAGCCGACTGCGTATAGTAAACATCAATACCTATCGCATTGCTGATGGCATGAAAGTCTTTTAAGGCGAACGACTGCTTAATGACTTTCTCGTTATCCAGATTTTTTACTTGTTGTGGAACATTCTGCTTGCTCATAAAATTGACACAACTGGTGAAACTCAATGTAGCAAACAGTGCTGTTATTATCATTTTTGTTTTCATTTTCTTCATGTATTTATGGGGGTTAAAAACTTCTATTGCGGCATTACATCCATCTCATCGAGTTTACTCTGCAAGGCTTCCTTCACCTCATCGAGTGAAATATCGAGCAATACCATCTGGCGGGCCAACTCGGGCAGGCGGTCTTTCATAAACTCCTGCTTGCGAGTCTTCTTAATCTGTCGCTTGGCTCCTGATGATACGAAATAGCCCAGCCCTCGTTTGTTGTAGATGATGCCTTCTGAAGCCAACTGGTCGTACGATTTGACTGTGGTATTGGTGTTTACCTCGAGCAAGACTGCATATTCACGCACACTTGGCACACGCTCGTCTTCTCGATATTTACCTGCCAGTATCTCGTCGCACAATCGTTCGGCTATCTGTATGTATATCGCCTTGTCGTTGCTGAAATCCATAGTTTGTTTTTTATTGTTTTACAATATGTTAAACCACTTGTTGTTGATAATCTGCATATGAGTGAAAAGCTTGTAGGCTGCCCAGTAATTGAATACCGACAAAAGCAGAAGAACCATCACCATAAGCCATCCGAAAGTGTTAGGTTCCATAGATTGGACGAGATGACGCAGTACATCTTCATCCACGAAGGAAGATATCAATGCCATCAGAAACATCAGAATGAAACTGGAGCAAATGGTCAGCAAGGTGGCAGACTTGCGGAAAATAGTACCTCCCAAAGTAAAGAAGGAATGGGTAAAGATCGTCAACGATAACAAAAGCATACCCACAGGGAAAGTCTGTCCCAACACGCTGGTGCCATTGCGTACTATAAAGTGAGAACTGTCGAAATTATCTTTCAAGAACAACTCTTCAAAAACCGTGCCTACGAGAGAGCCCTGCATGCCTGGAGTAAGAAAGAGGCTGAACACAAACTGAATGATGTCGGCTATTATCCACGAAGCGACAATCATCAAGGATGTTCCTAAAACGGTGTACAGCAAACGGGAAGTAAACTTCTCCATATTGGTGGCTGGCAGCATCAAGAACAAAGAGCGGGAAGCCTTGGTCTTCATGTTAATGAAGATTCTTGACCCACAGAAAAAGAAAATAATGAAACTGATAAACATGAACAAACCAGAAACATTTCCCAAGTATAAGTCCTTCACATCATTATATGTAACATAACCATTGCTTCGCATATTAAACTGATACCAAATACAGATAAAGGAAAATACAAAAGCCAATCCCAAGGTGTTGCGCACATATTTCTTCCAGTTGGATAATGCGTCCCAACGCAAAACCATTGCCAAACGATGAAAATCTAAAACCTTATTCATAATATTGTCTTTTTTTGAACTTTTGCAAGTTCAGAAGTTATAGTAATTTGAAAATGAAAATAGAAACCTCACTCTTTATTTACAACTTGCCGTTGATGACTGCATTGAAGAGAAGCTCGAGGTTCATCTGAGTCTCCCGGCTGCCAGCCTTTCGCTTGGCTATCACGGCATTGCCCTGAAGTGTAGGCTCTGCATAGAGTACCGTATCGTCCATTTCGGCAGGTGTGCGGTACTCGAAGGAATAGTCCTCACAAATATCTGCCACCGAGGCATCGAGCAAGAGATTATTCTGATTGAGAATAACAATGTGGTCGAGCAGCGATTCGATGTCGTGAACCTGATGAGTAGAGATAATCAACATTCGCTCATCGGTCATATTGTTGGCTATAACCTTGCGGAACTGACTCTTCGATGGGATGTCAAGGCCATTGGTGGGCTCGTCCATGAAAAGGTATTTTGTACCTGTGGCAAGGGCAAAACTCATATAAGCCTTTTTCTTTTGTCCCATCGAGAGTTCGTTCAAATTAAGAGAGAGAGGTAATTCGAAATCCTGCAAACATCTTTCCAACACTTCCTGACTGAAGTTGGGATAGAAGGGACGGTTCATCTTCACATAGACATCGAGAGAAACATTGGGGAGAAAAAACTCCTCAGTCACTATAAAGATGTCACGAAGTACATCTGGGCGACGATCACAAGAAGATATTCCGTCGATAAGAATAGTGCCCTGCTGTTGACGCAGCAAACCACTGATCAGGTAAAGCAGAGTGCTCTTGCCTGTACCATTCTTACCTAAAAGTCCATAGATATTATTCTCCTTAAGAGTTATATTGAAATCGCTGAACACGTTTCTCTTGACTCCTTGATAATGGAAACTCAAATTGTTTACTTGTATCATAATCAAACTGTTTTAGTGTACTACTTTAATATTACACTGCAAAAGTATAACAAAAAGCAATAGCTTCCAAATTTTCGAGCAATTATTTTTTGCTTTTAACACAACGTTAACTTTTCCACCTTATTATATAGAGATAATAATATAAACATTCTCAAGTTCTGAACACTACGAAAGTTTAAATATCTGTCCCACACTGAGATGCAAAGCAATAAGACACCTGTTGCCATCATGGTATCCATTTTTTAACCGATTCTATCAAAATGCCTATTTATGGCACAAATGTGCCCTACGTGGGGCACATTTGTGCTCTTTAAGGAGCAATTTTACTGCAAAGGAAAATAATATGACCAATTGAGCTTTCGCTGGGCTCAGAAGTTATAGAAAATTAGAAATAACAGCTTTTGTGGGAATATTTTATGTTTAATTTCAAGTTCACAAAAGCTGTTGTCTAACTAACACAACTTCCGTAAATCAGAAAGTTGAGTTAGATATACTTCATCAAAATGTCCCAGACTGCTATGATATGACAGATACTACCAGCCAATACGAAGAAATGGAAGACAGAATGCATATACTTGCGCTTGTTGATACTATAGAACACAGCACCAGTAATATAACAAACGCCCTCGGCAACAATCCAAATGACCGTGGCAGGCGAAACAGAATCAATGAGAGGCTTGAAAGCAACCAACACGGAAAGTCCCATACCGACGAAACAAATGGTTTCCAAATTGCTGTGATCCTTCAGCCGGCAAAAACTCATGACAGTTCCGGCTATTGCACACGCCCAGATGAAACAGAACAGACTCCAGCCCCAATAACCCTGATCGCGCATAGCTATGAGCGTGATGGGAGAGTATGAACCTGCAATATGCCAATAGATGGCAGCATGATCCCATTTACGCAGTCGTTCTTTCCACTTGCTCCATGCCGAAAGAGCATGATACACAGTAGATGCAATATACGACATAAGCATGCCAAAGAGATAAAGTATCACTCCTGCCGTTGCCCAACCGTTGTGATTGGTAAAACACCAATACAGGAAAATAATGCCTACGATGACTCCCAAAAGGATGCCACCCGCATGCGACCAGGAATTCCAAAGTTCCTCCTTATGACTGAAATGTATCTTGAGTTTCATATTTCTTTTATAGTGCTAAAAAAATAGTTAGCCGAATGCAAAGATAATGCCAATGAGCGCAATGAAAGCTTGCTTTCAAATTGCCGAGTGCAGCTTATCTTCTGCAAAGATAGCCCTATTATCCGTAACCGAAGACCATAGTGACGTTAAAAAAAAATAATGAGAACCTCCGCACTCGGAAATTCTCATTACGATGTAAATATAAATTGTATAAGTAAAAGATGATATCTGCGTTTCGCAACGCACCTTGTTTAAAACCAATGCAAAAGTAGTAAAAATTGTTTTTTAACAGGTGACTTTTTTATCTTTTAGGGGGTAAAATTTATTATTTGAACTAAAATGAACCGATTTTACCACCCATTTGCTTAAAAACACCAAGCCCTTGAGTGTGAAAAGACACTTTGTAAAAAAACACCAGATACAATAATACATCTACAAAAAGCACTTAAAGCTAATAAAAAACATCATTTAGAGACTTCATTCTGTATTTGTAAATTTAGAAATTAATGAAAATGAAAATGGTTTTGCCCCACACGCCCTGAAGGGGCAGAAGCTCTTAGCCCAGGGCAGCGCCCTGGGTTATTACGGATGATAGCCTTCAGCCCGTACTTAAAAACTTGAGTTATAAGCCCACTTGAAAAAGTCAATTTTACGAAAACCTATTCTTGATTATCAAGTTGCAAAGACAAAAAATTCGATTTTCGACTTTTTCAAGTGGACTCAGTAAGATACTTGACTCAGATGAATATATGTTTATCTGAAAATATTAAGAAAGCGAGAGCATCTTCTCGATAGGCTTGACAGCATCGCGTGCGATCGCTTCGTCAACCTCTACAGTAGGCCAATCATACTTCAGGGCATTATAAATCTTCTGAAGCGTGTTCATCTTCATATATTCGCACTCATTGCAGCTGCATCCTAATCCACCTTCGCTCACCTCGGGTGGCACAGGATAGAAAGTTACACCAGGACAGTTGCGCTCCAGCTCGTGAAGAATACCAGCCTCCGTGGCGATAATATACTCCTTGATTTCTGGATGCTTCTCGGCATATTGAAGCATTGTGGCAGTAGAACCCTTTACATCAGCTACAGCCAACACAGGAGCCTTGCACTCAAGATGAGCCATCACGACAGCCTCAGGATGCTCGCTCTTCAGCTTTACGATAGCCTCGACAGAGAATTTCTCATGCACATGACAGCCACCATTCCAGAGCAACATATTGCGGCCTGTAACACTATTGATATAATTGCCTAAGTTATAGTCGGGACCAAAGATAATCTTTTCATCTTGTGGAAAACTGTCAATCACCTTCTTGGCATTGCCACTTGTCACCACACAATCGGTAAGCGCCTTGACAGCTGCTGTCGTATTGACATAGCTCACCACCTTGTATCCAGGATGCTCAGCCTTATACTGCTTCAGGTCTTCGGCCTTGCAGCTGTCGGCAAGCGAACAACCAGCATTCAGGTCAGGACAAAGTACTGTCTTGTCAGGACTCAGCAGTTTGCAAGTTTCTGCCATAAAGTGCACACCGCACATCACCATTACCTTGGCATCAGTTTCTGCAGCCTTGCGTGCCAGCGCCAAAGAGTCGCCCACGAAATCGGCAATATCCTGAATATCGCCTACTGTATAGTAATGAGCCAGGATGATAGCATCTTTCTCCTTGCAGAGTCGGCGTATCTCCTGCTTCAAGTCTAAGGTTGCATCAACAGGTTCATCGACAAAACCTTTCTCTATCCATTCTTTTTTCACCATAACATTATTATTATTTTATTTCTTTATTCTTCTTTTTTATAGGATATAGGAATGATGATATAACGTGGATAAGTGGATAAATATTTGGATGATTTTTTGCCAGTTTTATTATCCACACCCTGATAGTAAGTTATCAATACACCTGTTGCATTTCTTTTTCTTGGTTCTTAATGCTTTAGATGTTTTATCCACATTTTCCTATTCTGGTGCAAAGTTAATAAGTTTATATCTTTTTCCGTTCTAAAATTCCTAAAAACTTCATTAAAACTTAATAATAACTATGTGGATATCCTCATTCCGAGCGGGCTGGAATGTGATTGGTGGATATCTTGAAAGTTATGAATAAGTTATTGGATGGGTTTTCCATTCGTTTTTCCACAGGTTTGTGGATAAAAGTTATATACTATGTTCTGCTGTATTAAATACATAGCCTGTGCAAGATAATATTATTTTTTACCTGTAATAATGGTAGTTAAATAAAAAAATAGTATCTTTGCAGAGCAGATTTAAAAGATAATATTTTTTATAACTGCGGCTTTTCAGAATTGGATAGAACATTAATTCGTCAAGCATTGAGCGTTGCAGTTTCTATTTTTGAATATTGGAGTAATTATGACAAAAATAACTAAGTATATAATATTGATATTTTTATTAGCTTTACAAGTTGTCTATTTAATAGAAATTATAGAAAGGGTTAGTTTAAATAAATGGAGTGATATTTTCTTTCCATGTATTTTTTCTTTATCTATTTGGAATGCTTTCTATTTATTTCTCAAAAAAGTAAAATAATAAAAGGGATATTTGCAGAGAGCATATATAAATACGCTCTCTACTTAATGTTTTATTTTTGTTTCAAAACAGTTTCTATTCTTTGAATGATATCTTCTGGCTTGATTTGGTTCATGCAAGCCATATCGCCTCGCATACATGGCTTATTGCCATAGATACTGCAAGGGCGGCAGGGTAAGTCTACCTGTACGGCATTGGTAGGGTTTTGGTTCCATCCCATGAAGCCGGCGTAGGGATGGGTTGCGCCCCATATACTTACCACGGGTGTGTGGACAAGTGATGCCAAGTGCATATTGGCGCTGTCCATGCTGACCATCACCTGCAGATGGCTCATGAGGATGAGTTCTTGCTGCAGACCCTTGAGCTGAGCCGACGCATTACATACTTCGGGCCATGTCTCTGCCCATCGGTTCATGACCTCAGTTTCCTTCTCTCCACCTCCAAAAAGAAATATTCTGCATTGTGGATAAGTGTGGATAACTCCCTGTATAACTCTTTCCATCAGAGACAATGGATATATCTTTCCCTCGTGTGCAGCAAAGGGAGCCAAGCCTATCCAGGGTTTTTCGTCGCTGTGGATATCTCTGTTTACTTCTGTGTTGGCCTTGTTCCACAGCGTTTCTGGCAACAGGTTGAGGTCGCCTTTCTCTGAGCCAAAGATAGAAGTGAAATCCAGTTTGACAGGATAACCCAGTTTGGCAAGAACTTCAGCATAGTTTTCAAACGATGTGGGTTGCTGTACGAACTTCTTGTCGTTTTGTGATGTGAGCTGGCGTTTGCCCTTGCGGTGCTTGTCGATATGCGCCACCATGAAGTTGTCGAGATTAAACCTCATGCGCAGATAGCTGGATCGCAGTACACTGTGCAGGTCGGCTATGGCTGTGAAATGCTTTGCCGAAAGGCGACGGTAGAGGGCATTGAGTCCCTTGATTCCATGATACTCGTTTTTGATGTCGGCTTCCATGAAGCCTACATTAGGAGCTAAATTTTCGAAGAAAGGACGGGCAAACGGGCGGCTGAGCACAGTAATCCTGACGGCAGGATACTGGGTGGCAAGCGAATAAACCACAGGCACAGTCATGGCAACATCGCCCATGGCCGAAAATCGAATGATGAGAATATGCTCAGTCTTCATTTCGTTTATTTTCTTAGTAATGGACTCTATTTGTTTCAAGTCAAGGGAAGACAAAGAAGAGAAGGAAACTGGGTGACAATCGTTTCATAGCTTTCTTTTTAGGGGAAAAGATATGAAATACTGTGAATATTGCCGCTAAGTTTCCTTCTTCTGACTTTCCTGTTTTCGATTGTGCTATATATATAATAGGTGTAAACCTTATTATTTCTTGTTGTAGAGTACAGGATTGGTAGAAGGATCGTTGTACATCTTCATCTGTCTGTACACCTTCATATACTTTCTTCCAGCCTCGATATCTTCGAGCAACTGGTCGATGGCAGTACTGAGGTCAACCTGCTGTTCGAGCAGCACATCGAGTTTAGCCTGACATTTAGCCTTGTGTTCTGCAGAAGCCTCAGTACGTTCAGCCTGCTCACGCATGTGGTAAATCTTCAGGGCCAGGATACTCAGACGGTCGACAGCCCATGCTGGACTCTCTGTGTTGATGCGTGCATCGGGCAACACTTTCACCTTGGCATACAACTCACGGAAGTATGAGTCGATTTGCTCAACGAGGTCGGTGCGGTCCTGGTTGCTCTTGTCGATGCGTCGTTTCAGGATCAAAGCCTCTGCAGGGTCAATCTGTGGGTCGCGGATGATATCCTCGAAATGCCACTGTACGGTATCAATCCAGCATTTCAGGTACAAACGGTTCTCAATGGAGCCGTCTTCGTAAGGATTGTTGATAGGAGTATCAATGTTGTCCTTGATATGATAATCGGCAATAGCCTGATTGAAAATTTTGTTTGCTTTTTCTGTAAATGTCATGATGTTAAAAGATTAATTAATAATAATGCACAAAAGTAATTAAAAAAAAGCATATTACCAACAAAAAAGACAAAAAAGCACAAAAATGGTGCACAGTTTATAGGTGTTTGTGCATCAATTAGCACTTTTTTCTATAAAATGTTTGTTTATTTGAAAAAAAAAGTGTTCCTTTGCACCCGATTTTTAATTAGAAATTAATTTATAAACATTTTAAAAGTTACAATTATGTCAGAAATTGAAAGCAAAGTAAAGGCTATTATCGTAGACAAACTCGGTGTTGATGAGGCAGAGGTTAAGCCAGAAGCAAGTTTCACAAACGACCTTGGTGCTGACTCTTTGGATACAGTAGAGTTGATCATGGAATTCGAGAAGGAGTTCAACATTTCTATTCCAGACGATAAGGCTGAGAAGATTGCAACTGTTGGTGATGCTATCGCTTACATCGAGGAGAACAGCAAGTAATTAGCAACTTCAATTATTATAAATGGAATTAAAGAGAGTTGTAGTAACAGGTCTCGGCGCCGTAACTCCAGTAGGTAATACTCCTGAGGAAACTTGGGAGAACCTCCTTGCAGGTAAGAGCGGCGCAGCTCCTATTACTCATTTCGATACAACCCTTTTCAAGACCAAGTTTGCTTGCGAGGTAAAGAACCTGAACATCAACGATTGGATTGACCGTAAGGAAGCCCGCAAGTTGGACCGTTACACTCAGTTGGCTCTTATTTCTGCCATGCAGGGTGTAAAGGATGCCGGTATCGATCTTGAGAAGGAAGACTTAAACAATGTAGGCGTTGTTTATGGTGTAGGTATCGGTGGTATCAAGACTTTCCAGGACGAGGTGACTTATTTTGGCACCCATCAGGAGAATGGTCCTAAGTTCAATCCATTCTTCATTCCTAAGATGATCGCTGATATCGCTTCAGGTCAGATTTCTATCCATTTCGGATTCCACGGACCTAACTACACTACTACATCCGCATGTGCTTCTTCAAGCAACGCATTGGCAGATGCTTTCAACCTGATTCGTCTGGGTAAGGCAAACATCATCGTCAGCGGTGGTGCCGAGGCTGCTATCTGCGAATGTGGTGTAGGCGGATTCAACGCTATGCATGCTTTGTCTACTCGTAATGATGACCCTGAGCATGCTTCACGTCCATTCAGCGCAAGCCGCGACGGATTTATCATGGGCGAGGGTGCCGGTTGCTTGATTCTTGAGGAACTGGAGCACGCCAAGGCTCGTGGTGCGAAGATTTATGCAGAGATGGTAGGCGAAGGCGAGAGTGCCGATGCTTATCACATCACAGCTTCTCATCCTGAAGGTCTCGGTGCAAAACTCGTTATGGAGCGCGCCCTTGAGGATGCCAACTTGAAGCCAGAGGATATTGACTACATCAATGTTCATGGCACATCTACTCACGTAGGTGACATTTCAGAAGCTAAGGCTATCAAGAATGTCTTCGGCGAGTCAGCTTATAAGCTTAACATCAGTTCTACCAAGTCTATGACTGGTCACTTGTTGGGTGCTGCTGGTGCTGTAGAGGCTATGGTCTGCGTACTCAGTGTTAAGAACGACATCGTACCTCCTACCATCAACCATGAGGAAGATGATAAGGACGAAGAGCTCGATTATAACTTGAATTTCACCTTCAACAAAGCTCAGAAGCGTGAGGTTCGTGCTGCATTGAGCAATACCTTCGGTTTCGGTGGTCACAACTGCTGTGTAGTATTCAAGAAATATGCTGAATAATTTTATAGATAGAATAAAGCTCTCTTTCCGAAAGGACAAAGAGCTTTATTTTTCTTTGTATCAGATTTTAGGTTTTTATCCACACGAAATTAGCTATTACAAGATGGCGCTGATGCACAAGAGCATCATGCACCGCAACGCAAAGGGAAAACCCATGAACAATGAGCGACTGGAGTTTCTCGGTGATGCCGTGCTTGATGCTGTAGTGGGTGACATCGTATATAAGCATTTCCCCGGCAAGCGTGAGGGATTTCTTACTAATACCCGAAGCAAGCTGGTACAGCGCGATACGCTCAATAAGCTGGCACAGGAAATGGGCATCAATCAGCTCATTCTGTCGAGTGGCCACAGCTATTCGCACAATAGCTATATGGGAGGAAACGCCTTTGAGGCTCTCGTGGGAGCTGTCTATTTGGACAGAGGTTACAATGTCTGCATGGAGTTTATGCAGAAGCGTATTCTCTCACAGATGATCAACATCGACAAGGTGGCTTACAAGGAGGTCAACTTCAAGAGCAAACTCATAGAGTGGAGCCAGAAGAATCGTGTAAAGCTCGATTTCGTACAGGTGGAACAGGAAAAGGACAAGAACGGAAGTCCTGTATTCACCTACAAGGTGGTTATAGAAGGTATAGAGGGCGGAACAGGCAAGGGCTATTCCAAGAAGGAAAGTCAGCAGATTGCCTCCAAGCTTACTTTGGAACAACTTCGTAAGAAACCTCAGTACATTGACGCCGTCTTTGCTGCCAAGTCCAACCGTACCAAGATGGAGGAAGAACCTGTGCAGAGTGTGCCTGTTACTGAGGTAAAGAGTGACTTCATCATCACAAAAGAATCCGAAACAGAAGAAAAACAGGTAGATGTCTTCTGCGAAAAGGTGTACGAAGAGACTTCCCAGAAGGATACAGAACCTAAAGTAGAAGTGAAAGAAGAAGAGGAGTTCGATCTGAGCGATATTTCTTCCACTCCCAAGGAAATGTCTAAGGAAGACATCATTGCTGCTGCCGAAGCTGCTGCCTTTGAGGAAGAAGGAGAGAAATAAAAAGAGGATAGCAAGGCTATTATCGTTGTAGATTTCAGGCGACTTGTCATGATCCAAAATATACTCACTACAGGCATTGCCCGCTTATCAGCAATGGTTGTAGTGAGTATTTTTTTGCCTATATACTGCCATTTGTATTAAAAATAGTAAAAACTTTCTGTATATTAAAAGTTTAGGTTAATTTTGCAACTTAAAAGATATTAATATCACTTATGAGTTTAACAAAGATAGTCAGTAACGTCTTCAAACCTCGTCAAAAGGAGTTGGAGAAGTACTTGTATGGTGCAGATCATCTGCAGCACAATGTACTCATGCACCTTTTAGAGAAAGGAAAAAATACAGAATACGGCGTTAAGCATCTACTAAACAATACCGATTCTTACGAGAAGTTTGCCAACAATATACCTGTCAACACCTACGAGGAGCTGAAAGGTGACATCGACCGTATGCGCCACGGCGAGCAGAATGTTTTGTGGCCAGGAACTGTGAAATGGTACGCCAAGTCGTCGGGAACCACCAACGACAAGAGTAAGTTCATTCCTGTGTCACGCGACGGATTGCATGGCATTCATTATGCAGGAGGCTTCGATGCGGTGGCCTATTATCTGAGAAATCATCCCGAAAGCAAGCTCTTCGATGGAAAGAGCCTTATTCTTGGTGGAAGTCATTCGCCCAACTATAATGTCTCGGGCAGTTTGGTGGGCGACTTGAGTGCCATCCTCATCGAGAATATCAATCCTTTGGCCAACTTGGTGAGAGTGCCCAAGAAGCAGACAGCCTTGTTGAGCGACTTCGAGGTAAAGCGCGACCGTATAGCCCGCGAGACGATGAATAAGAATGTGACCAATATCTCGGGAGTGCCCAGCTGGATGCTCAGTGTGCTGGTACGTGTGCTCGAACTTACGGGTAAAAAACATTTGGAGGAAGTGTGGCCCAACCTGGAAGTGTTCTTCCATGGCGGTATAGCCTTTACTCCTTACCGCAAACAATACGAGCAACTCATCACTTCGCCAGGCATGAACTATATGGAAACCTATAATGCCAGCGAGGGATTCTTCGGCTTGCAGGACGATCCATCCGACCCGGCCATGTCGCTCATGATCGATTATGACGTGTTCTATGAGTTTATACCTATGGACGAGTTTGGTACCGATCATCCTACGGTGGTTCCTCTTCAGGGCATCGAGGTGGGAAAGAATTACGCCATGGTTATCACTACCTCTTGTGGTTTGTGGCGTTATCTCATCGGCGATACAGTCATGTTTACCAGCAAGAATCCATACAAGTTCGTCATTACCGGACGTACCAAATACTTTATCAATGCCTTTGGTGAGGAACTCATCATGGACAATGCCGAAAAGGGATTGAAGTATGCCTGCGAGAAAACAGGAGCGCAGGTGGCAGAATATACAGCAGCTCCTGTCTTTATGGACAGTAATGCCAAGTGCCGCCACCAGTGGCTCATCGAGTTCTCCAAGGAGCCGGCAAGCCTTGACGAGTTTGCATCTTTGCTCGACAAGCATCTGCAGGAAATCAACAGCGACTATGAGGCCAAGCGTTTCCACGACGTCACACTTCAGCATTTGGAGATAGTGAAGGCCCGTCCTAACCTCTTCAACGACTGGCTCAAGAGCAAGGGTAAGTTGGGCGGACAGCACAAGGTGCCCCGACTGAGCAACAGCCGAAAGAATATCGACGAGATGCTCGAACTCAACAAACTATAATATGCGCAAAAAGGTAGATACACGAGAATAATGATGATAAACAAGATAGACAAATGGATCAAGACGCATAAGAAGGCAAGTGCTATGTATTTGCCCTTCTATGTCCTTGCCATTTTGCTTTTGGCTTCGTGTGCCAAGATGGGACAGCCTGATGGAGGATGGTTCGATGAGACACCGCCCAAGGTGATAGGTGCCAGTCCTGAGGACAAAGGAGTGAATGTGACATCAAAGAAAATAAACATTTACTTCGATGAATATGTCAAGATAGACAATCCTACCGAGAAAGTCGTCGTGTCGCCTCCTCAGATAGAAGTGCCCGAAATCAAGACGGCAGGCAAGAAGATTCAGGTATCGCTGGTCGACTCGCTGAAGCCCAATACCACGTACACGATAGACTTCTCTGATGCCATCAGCGACAATAATGAGAACAATCCTATGGGAAACTATACCTACAGTTTCTCTACAGGCGAGAAGATAGATACGATGGAGGTGTCGGGCTATGTGCTCGAATCAGAAAACTTGGAGCCCATCAAGGGCATTCTCGTAGGTCTGTACAGCGACACCGCCGATTCGGCTTTCCGTACCAAGCCCATGCTTCGTGTGAGCCGTACCGACAGCCGTGGCCGCTTCGTTATCAAGGGTGTGGCACCAGGCTCTTACCGCATCTATGCCCTTCAGGATATGGATGGCAACTATATGTTCAGTCAGAAGAGCGAGAAGATAGCCTTCTCTCACGACATCATCGTGCCATCTTTCAAGCCTGATACCCGTCAGGATACAACGTGGGTCGACTCTCTGCATATCAAGTCTATCGACCGGGTGGCGTATACTCATTTCCTGCCCGATGATATTGTGTTGAGAGCTTTCACAGAGTCACTTACCGACCGCTACTTCCTCAAGGCTGAGCGCAAGGATGCCAACAATTTCTCACTCTTCTTCAGCTATGGCGATTCCATCATGCCTGTGGTCAGAGGATTGAACTTTGATGCAGAAAACGCCTTCCTTATCGAGTCTTCTTTACAGCAGGACACACTTACCTATTGGCTTCGCGATACTGCCTTGGTCAATCAGGATACGCTGCAAATAGAACTGAGTTATCGTATGACCGACAGTACAGGTGTGCTTGTCTCACGTACCGATACCCTCGATGTACTCGCCAAGGAATCGTATGCCAAACGACAGAAACGACTCAACAAAGAGTTGGAAGAATGGACCAAGAAGCAGGAGAAGCGCAAGAAGAAAGGCGAACCCTACGACTCGGTCATGGCTCCCAAGCCTTTGGATGTAAAGATAGGAGTGGCTTCACAGCTGGATCCCGACAAGAACATCAGTTTCTCGTTCCCTACACCTCTTGCCCATGCCGATACGGCAGGCATTCATCTTTATGCCAAGCACGACACATTGTGGTACAGAGCTCCTTTCGAGTTTGAGGATATGGGCAACCGAAACTATAAGCTGCGGGGCGAGTGGCGACCCGACATCGAATACAGTCTTGAGATAGATTCGGCTGCATTTGTCGATATCTACGGGCTGGCTTCCAAGCCTGTAAAGCAAGGCTTCAAGGTTTCTTCGCTTGACGAATACAGCACCTTGCTGGTCAACATAACAAGTCTTGAAAACGAGCACCTGCTGGTACAACTGCTCAACGGGCAAGACCAGGTGGTGAAGGAAACCAAGGCTGTCAACGGAGTGGCGGAGTTCTATTATCTTAAGCCTGAGAAATATTATCTGCGCCTGATAGTTGACCGCAATAATAATGGCAAATGGGATACTGGTGATTACGATAAAGACCAGCAGGCAGAAGAGGTGTATTACTATCCTGAGGTCATAGAGTGCAAGGCCAAATGGGACATTACCGAGAGTTGGAACCCTACGGAACGGCCTCTCGACCGACAGAAGCCTGGTGTCATTACCAAGCAGAAGCCAGACAAGGAGAAAAAAGTGAAAAATCAGAACGCTGATCGTGCTAAGAAATTAGGCATTCAGTATGTTCCTAAAATGTAAGAGATATGATGAAATTTCTTAAAAAATCAGTACTGACAGCTATCTTGCTGTTTATGGTCAGCACTACGGTGTCTGCCCAGTGTACATTCCGTAACACGGCATTCAAGTCGGGTGAGTATCTGGCCTACAACCTCTACTACAACTGGAAGTTTGTATGGGTTAAGGCTGGTACAGCCAGTATGTCAACCATCCAGACCACCTATAAGGGCAAACCCGCCTATCGTGGTTCGTTGGTGACACGTGGCAACAAGCGAGTAGACGATTTCTTTGTACTTCGCGACACCTTGCTTTGTTATAGTAGCACCGACCTTGCTCCGCTCTATTTCCGTAAGGGAGCCCGTGAAGGCAAGCGCTATACGGTAGATGAGGATTTTTACAGCTATGCCAACGGAAAATGTCATGTTCGTATGCATCGTCAGCGCCATGATGGTACTCATCACTGGAAAAATGCAGCTTACGAAGACTGCGTTTTCGATATGATGAACATCTTCCTGCGTGCCCGCAGCTTCGACCCTGCCAACTGGAAGAAGGGTTATGTGGTGAAGTTCCCGATTGTGGATGGAAACGGCCGTACACCTGCCCAGATCAAGTTTTTGGGCAAGGAAACCATCAAGGCCGACAATGGTTTGAAGTATCGCTGTCTGCGCTTGGCTTACATGGAGTTAGAAGACGGCAAGTACAAGAGAATAGTCGATTTCTATGTGACCGATGACGAGAACCACGTGCCAGTACGTCTTGACATGTTCTTGAAGTTTGGCAGCGCCAAGGCTTTCCTCGTTGGTATGAAAGGAACAAAAAATCCCATCACTTCCAGAGTAAAGTGACAAACAAAACAGGTCAAGCTCAACAGCTTCACAGCTTGAGCTTGACCTTTTAAGAGAGATTTCTATTATTTGATTTCTATCGTTTGTATGGTTGTACTGCTTTTCCGATACATGGTTCAAGCCAAAGAGTATCGTAAAGAGTATGATGACGAATGATTTAGCCATAGTTGTATCGTTTCTTTTCTTTATTGTTTACGATGCAAAGATATGGCTATTGCTGTAAATGTTGTGTTATCAGATGGTTATCTTTAAGTTAACGTTTTTCTGATCATGCCTGGCGTGCCACTCTGTTGATGAGTTGTGTCCCTGTAACTTGTTTTTTTCCATCTTATTGCTTGTCTGAAACTTTAGGCAGGGCGATGGTAAACTCCGTCCACTTGTCTTTCTCGCTCTTCAGACTTATCTTTCCGCCATGGGCATGGATGACCTGGAACACATAGTTCAGGCCTATGCCAAATCCTTTTCGGGTCTTGTTGCCATTTTTCTCGTGTTCGGCAGCACGCTCAAAGCGATTGAATACCGATTTCTGTTCGCTCTTCGATATGCCTATTCCCTCGTCGTACACCTTAATATATATATAGTGGTTGTCCTCGAGGGTAGAAATGCGGATGTTGATCTTTTCTTTCGAGTATTTGGTGGCGTTGTCTATCAGGTTGCTGATAGCTTCCTTCAGATATTCCTCGTCTGCAGCCACAGTCGTTACCTTCAGCTGGGTGGCTATATGAATGGGCTTGGCCGACTTGGCTTTGTATTTCTCGGTCACATCCTCTATCATGGGCTCCAGTTTTACTACAGTCTTTTGAATATTCAACTTGCCATGTTCCAGTTTCGAGATGGTGAGCAGTCGGTTGATGAGTGCCAGTAGATGCTGTGCCTCGTCTTCTACGATGGTGAAATATTTCTCCTTTATTTCTGGCTTCTTCTCCAGCACACCGCTGTGCAGGTATTTCGTACCCATGATGATAGAGGTAAGGGGCGACTTCATGTCGTGAACCATGGCATACGAGAAATCCTCGCGCAGGAGGCGAACACGTTCCTGCTCGTTGATATAGTTTATCTGGTCTATAATACTCAGGATGATGACGATGGAAATAAGGATAGAGATGAGGAGCAATACCCAGTTTTGCTGGATGATGTAGATGCTTCCGTTGGTGATGGTCATCTGGAAGCCTACGCTGTTGTCCAGTCTTACAGGCAGAATGTTGGTTTTCACTTCCTCCAGGAAGGGGAAGATATTGCTGTTGATATTTTTGCCTTCCATCACCTTTCCTGTTTTCATGTTCACCTTGTTGATGGCAGCGCGGAAAGGCAACTTCTCTGCTTTGAAAATAGAGTCTGCAATATTTGTCAAGATATCGGTGTTGGCATCTTGATGCGATTTTTTGTAGATGGCATCATAAAGGGATAGTGTGGGATTATAAATATTACTGGAAGCAATGGTATCTCCCGACTCAAAAAAAGAATCGCACCTATTTGTTTTATCCAACTCTAAGGCGATGGCTTTCTCCAATATCTCATTACATTCCTTTCCTAATTGTCGCGCGTTGATGTTATAGGTGTTCCACATCCAGAATATTTGGATGAAGAGAATGGCTATTAGGGCAGTGGTGCTGAGTATCTTGGTGCGGTTGGCATTCATATCATCTTCTCCTTTCTTCTTTATTCATCCAAGAGGTATTCGGTTTCTCTGCCTTCCTTCTTTGCTACTAAATAATTGCTGATGCTGCTTGCTGTCAATGTGGATCCAAAGCATCCCATGGCAGTACACAGAGGAATACTGGAAATATCGGTAGGAATCAGATTACAGATGATACAGGCCACAAATGTCACGATGGTGCTCCTTGTGGTTTTGTAGATATAAAAGAGGAGCGATGTCTGCACGATGCTCCATATCATCATCATGATAATCCATGTCAATGACTGGCCCAGGGTTGTGGCAATGAATGGTATGATGCTGAATACAAGAACGGTAAGGTAAGAAACCCATGTCTTCTTGCCGCATTTGATCAGTTCTTCGTATATCGCGCCGAAGATAATATAGGCTGAGATAAAAGAGCTGATAAGAATCATCGGAAGCATTCCTATATAGTCAAGAGGCATGATTTCCTTGTTGTATATTTTGATGCCCAACAAATTGAAGAGGGCGATAAACATCAAGGTAATTCCAAACAGGGGAAGGGTATAATAGAACATAGCCTTCCACTTGTATGCAGGATTCACTCTGCCCAGCGTAAACTTGGAAAACTTTGCCTTGCTGAATGTGAACCATAATATAAGTATAGCAAGAATGCAGAAAACATAAATAATGGGAGTTCCTGCCTTGAGGAAGGAAGCCTGGTCGTTGGCATTTACCTCTTCCAGTTTTCCTGAGACAGCAAGGTAGATGCCTATCACTATACCACCAACAAACATGGTGCTACAGAATTCCGCTATCATTAATATATAGTAAAGTATCGACTTAAACATAATGCTTTATTTTTATTGTTGTTTTCTTTCTCTGTATAATGTTTTTATGCAAAGGTCTTCATACCGATGCTTCGACAACGAGCTTGCAGTTATTCTACAATGAGTTTGAAGCCTACGCCCCGGATGGTCCTTAACTCTACACTTGGCTCGTCTTCGATGGCAGTACGAATTTTCTTGATGAAAACATCAAGGCTTCTCGATGCAAAGTAGTCTTTGTCTTCCACGTCCCAGAAACGACTCAGTACAGCGTCACGGCGCACCACTTCGTTCTTGTTCACTGCCAAGAGTTCCAGAATCTTTGCCTCACGTGCCGTAAGCATCTTCTCGCTGTGGTCCTCCTGGTTTTTCAGCGTGGCATGGTTGGCATCAAGGATATATTTGCCCAGTTTTACGAGCTGGCTGTTGTTCTTGCTGCGTTTGCCTTCCTTCAGTCGCATCAGGCTCTGTATGTGTGCATCCAGCTCTTCGGGTATGAAAGGCTTCTTCACATAGTTGTTGGCTCCGGCAGCATATCCTGCCTTCAGGTCTTTGGGCGATGTAAGGCCAGTGGTAAAGAGGATGATGGTATCGCCATCTACCTCACGTATTTTCCTCACCATCTCCAGACCGTCCATGATAGGCATGTCTATATCCGATACGATGACATCGGGCTGAAAGGTTTTCCATTCCTCCAGTCCTTGCCTGCCATTGACGGCAGTCTTCACCTCATATCCTTCGATGATATCTTCGAAGCAGCTTTTCTCCATATAGGCGAGGTTTTCGTCGTCTTCTACCAAGAGTAATTTTATGTCAGCCATAACTCTTCTTGTGTTTTAAAGATTATATTCTCTTACCCAATTTTCGCTGGGTTCCGTTCTCATGTGCAAAGATAGTTATTTTGTTGATAAGTTCCAAGTTTTCCACATTACTTAACCTAAAGATAACCCAAAGTCTTAGGCTCCAGAGAGACTGTTTATCCACAAATTTTAATTTGTCTAAATAGATGCCACTAATCTCAAAAAATCATTTATTTTTAACCGATTATCACGATAAAATTTTATATTTGTAGCATTAAATGGTTTTAGAATTATGGCAAAGAAAAATATAAACTTAGCAGTAGTCCTTCATGATGATTGCGACTACAAGGACTGGCTTGTGGAACTCAAGGAACGATTCTACAGCCATCGCCTCAAAGCGTCATGTGCTACCAATGGCTACTTGTTGGACTTCTATTGGAAGTTGGGACGAGACATTGAAGCTAAGCAATATACTAATACTTATGGCTCTGGATTTTACAAAAATCTCAGTCAGGATTTGAAGAACGAAATGCCAGGGGTGAAGGGATTCTCACCAACTAACTTGAAGTACATGAGCTACTTTTATAAGCTCTATGCACCATTACAGGCAATTTGTCCGCAGCTTGCGGACAAATTTATAGAAGACTTGTATGTTGCAGATATTCAGCGAGTTGTAGCACAAAGTAAAAATCGTCCGCAAGCTGCGGACGATTTCAAATTGCTTTTTCTTATTCCTTGGGACCACCATCGTCGTATCATAGATAAGTGCAAGGGCAATATGGATAAGGCTTTGTTCTTTGTAAGAAAGACTTGGGAGAACAATTGGGGGCGTGACGTTCTGCTCAACTGGCTTGACACAGACCTTTATGAGCGTGACGGCAAGGCTATCACCAACTTCCAGGCTACGCTTCCTGCTGTACAAAGCGACTTGGCGCAACAGATAACCAAAGACCCTTATCAGTTGGACTTCCTTAACTTAAGGGAGAAATATGACGAGCGAGACATCGAAGATGAATTGGTGAACAATGTAACACGTTTTCTTTTGGAACTAGGAAAGGGATTCTCTTATATGGGCAGACAGTTTCGTTTGGAGGTAGGTCAGCAGGAGTTCTTCCCAGACTTGCTGTTTTACAATGCCCACCTCCATGCCTATGTGGTCATTGAGCTAAAAGCCCAGTCGTTCCATCCATCATTCTTGGGGCAACTAAGTTTCTATGTGTCAGCCATCAACCATCAGTTCAAGACCGACATCGACAACCCTACCATCGGTTTGCTCATCTGCAAGGACAAAGACAATGTGGTGGCAAAATACGCCTTGGATTCATACAAAGAACCAATGGGTATATCAGAATATCAACTGTCAAAGCTCTTCCCGAAAGATTTCAAATCTTCCATGCCGACTATAGAGGAATTGGAAAAGGGATTGAAAGATAATCGAGAATAACGAGCCAAGATGCTTAATATGAATAAAGAAGAAATAAAACAAGAACAAAATAAAAGGCTAATAGCTCGCATATTAGGAGGAACACCCACTATTTTACAGAAGGTGTTCTTTATACTTATGGCATTTTCGCTGATATTATGGCCCTTGGGATGCTATGTTTTTATATTCTTCTTTGATGCCCCTATCCGTTCTGATATAGACAAAGTTTCCTGTTATGGCATGCTTATCACGATATGGCTATATCCAATTTACTTATACCCTTTGTTGAGAATCATGTTTCGATTTTCAGAGAAATTAAAGGTCACTTGGCTTTATTATATTAGTCCGATTGTACCAATAGTGGTATTTTGGCTATTTTACTCTATCTGTACTATAAGTACTCCAAAGTCTTAGGCTCCACAGAGACTGTTAAACCACTGACAATCTCTCCTGAGCCAAAATGTACATGGAGTGTATGCTTTCACCTGTTATACGGAAAAGACAGAGAGACAGGATTAACTGAACGGAAGGTATCCCTGCTTGCTTCTCCAAGGACATTCTGCAGAGCAGATGGCCAAGCCCAAACCAAAAAGTGACATTAAATTCGTTCTCAATGAACTTTTAACACTTAATATGTTGGACAACTCAGAAAAATTGCTTAATTTTGCATTTATAATAGTTATTCTTTAAATCGTTGTTTTATTGTTGTTTAGCGATTACAAAGATACAACTTTTTATTGAGAAACTGTTATTCTTACCCCATTAATTGGGGTGGAAAACTTTAGATATTTAATATCTTTGCAATCGGATAGGGTGCATTCCCTTTCCACTGATTTTTGAGATTTAAGAAGCGTTATGCTTATCGAAGTACTGGAAACCTAGGAAATTTCCCGACATACTCTAAGATAGCATAGTGGTTCTCACGCATAGCGTGGGCTGCTATTGTTGCATCTATGAGTATGGGCTTTCCTAGGGCCTCCGGTATTGAGATGTGGGCATTGCAGTTCACGCTTCTCTGTTTAATAGAAAGACCTAATAGGACTGAAAAGGCCAAGAAAGGATACTGCTATGTATTGTAAATATTGTGGTAAGGAAATTGCTGATGATTCCAAGTTTTGCTCAAACTGTGGAAAAGCATTGAATGGGCAAAAATCGTTTGTATTTAAATCTAAGTGTTATAAATTGTTGGACAAGTTCCATATTAATAAAACTTGCGGCTATATTTATGGCTTATGGTTATCTTTGAATCTAACATTGTGGTTGTTTAGAGATAGTTGCTATGAGAACGATGACCTCGATTGTTTTTATCCTGAATATGGGTTAGATGATATTTCAATATATGATATAAGAGAATTTATTTTTTATGTATTTCTCTTGCCGTTTGTATTTTGGCTTGTCTATAAATTACATAAATGTTATAAGATGAAAAATCATAAATAATATGGAGAAACAATCTTTTTTGTCTAATCTAATAGGTAAAGCTAATTATCATGGCTTTAAAGAGGAGTATGCATTAGTCATATTTTTCATAGGCACAGGTTTGCTTGCTATACTGACACCTTTGACTTTCTTTTGTCATTGGGGTATTTTGAGCTCTGTCTTCAATTTAATAACCGGAACATCTCTGTTGTTTATAGTTTATGTGGCAGCTTTAATAGTGCTCTTAGATAAGGAAGTTAAGGTTGAAACTCATTCGGATAGTACAATTGCAAAGCAAAAAGTAAAGAAGCCGTTTACTTATAAGCTAACAATTATATGGGGGCTATTCTTGATTGTTGGTGGAATTGTTGCTATTTATGGCACCAATAAGTATAGGCGTTATTATGCATTCCAGTGTAAAAAGGTCTTCGTTGTGAACAAAGGGGATAATTTTTATCATCTTTATGAGGAGTGTAGCCATTGTGAAAATGCAGAACATTTGTATGTTGCTAAAGGTTATCAGATGGAGAAAGCACATTTGAAGCTTTGCCCAGAATGTGCAGAATTAGCAGAGGAATATGATGAAATGGCTGCGGAAAGTCAAGCAAGACGACCTTAAAATAATAGTTGTAAATCAAAAAATAAGTACAAAAATTAAAATAGAAGCAATGAAATATACAAGAAGTCAAGTTCGAGATATGTCACCAATGGAATATTGGGAGGCAATGTGCCAAGAGCTAAAGAAAGCTGGCTTTCAAGGACAACGAGGAAATCGACCTCCTCATGATTATGAACCTTTTGATGCTGTCTTTGGTGGAGATATTGTATTTAATTTAGATGCTGTACATTATCTTCAAAATATGGGATTGCTAGATAATGGTAAGTGTCCAATGTGTGGTATTAGAGAAGATGCGGTAAATTATGCCCTTTCTTATCAAAATGGTGCAACATTTCATGTATGTAAAAAATGTTATAAGCAATATGCTCGGCAAGAAAAACAAAAGCGTGGGTGTGCTTGTTGTCTAATAGTTCTTGCTGTGTTGGGAGTGATTATATATGGTATTGTTCAACTTTTAATTTTGTAGGATATGTTATTAATTGTGGTAATTGTTGGATTAGTGGTGTGTGTCTTTTTAGGACATTTTGCTTTTTCTTATCATAAACAAGAGAAAACGGTTCGTTCTAAAGGTGGCATTACTGCTATGTTTTCTGAAGTTATTAAAGGACTCTTGGAATATAGAAGTGCAAGAGTAGTTCAACAGTCTAATTCTTTTATAGGAATATCTGGGGTTTTTTATGATCCAATCACTTCTAGAGAATGTGGTAATTGGGGATTTAAACTTCAAATTTCTTTTCAGCTACTTGTTGTTCAGTATCGTGCATATGTAGATTTAGGTGGTGGAGAACATATTAAACAAAATTGGGATTTCCCAATAACTCTATCGCAATCTGAAATTGTAAATATTCTGAAAAAGAAGGCTGATGAGACTAATGTTTATGGAATTTTTAAATAAAAAAATGAACTATCTTAAAATAGTTTTGGCAGTATTACTGCTTTTGTGTTTGTTGGATATGCCTTACGGTTTCTATATATTGATAAGATATGTAGCGACAGTTGTGTTTGGTTACATGGCATATTCCTATTACCAAGAAAACAAAAACGAGTTGGCTATTGCAGCTGGAGCTTTGGCAGTATTGTTCCAGCCGCTTGTCAAATTTGCTTTAGGCAGATTTGTATGGAATGTGGTGGATATTGTTGTTGCTATCGCTTTAGTTGTGTTAGTATTTGTTGAACATAAAAATAACAAGGAGCGTAAATTATGGAAAAAGTAAGCAAAGGTGTAGAATATATTTTGCGATGTGCTATTGCAAAAGGTGGTTCTGTAGGGTATAATCCGTATATGTATAGATTAGGTTGTGCAGACAATATACCACCTTCTGATAACTTTAATACTGAACTTCAAAAATATGGTCGTATAGATTGGGGCGGATCTTCATTTTTAGGAGAAGGCAATGATGGATGGGATGTACCTGGTGTATGGCATGCTTTTTATATAAATGACAAAGGGCGTTCTGCAATAAAAACAATTGATTTAGAACGAAATGGAAAGTTCGGATATAAAAAGATATTGCGATGTCTGTGGTATGCATTCATTATACTTCTTAAGGATGTTGTGTTATGTTTGGGGTTAGGCATATTGCTGTCTTATTTTTTGTGTAATATAGAGGAAGGGGATAAAGTTGGTTGTTTGTTCGGATTTTGGCATGGCCTTTTTGCAATACCAAACTTCTTTCGCTATGTTATTGATGATAATGTCTTGTTTTACTCATCTAATCATACAGTTGGCTATATTATATGTTATATATTGGTGTTAATCCCAGAGTTTATAGCCTTTGTTGGGGTTATAAAAGGAGCGATTAATAACATAATAAAAAAGTGTTTGAATCCTTTTAAATAAAATCAAGGCTTGCTGATACAACTTATCGATTTTTTGTTTAATTTTGCAATCGATATTAATAATGCTACTATAATATGGGAAAAGATACAGAAAATATAAAGATATTGTGCATCGGTGTCGGTGGGGCTGGCACTAATGTAATCAATCGTATGAAGGATATTGGTATTCCGAATGCAGAGTTTCTGACATTTGGAGGATATCGCTATGACTATAGCCATCCCGAAATTCCTCATTATAATCTTATAGAAGTCAATGAAATAGATAGCTTGCCTGATTCTGGGCCAAAGGTCTTTGAAAGGTTGGCTAATAATGTTGCCGATGATATAAAGGAAGTTCTTTTGTGTCATTTAAACTCTCGTAAGTTAGAAAATGAAAGAGTGTAAATATTGGATAGTTGTATTGCTACAACTATGCTTTCTTTCTATCAGTTGTGGAGAAAAGAGGACAAAACAAGTTGCTCTTGCTCAAGATCATGTCATTTTGAAATTTGAAAATAATGAAGATGGAAAGTATTCGCAAACGATGATAGCACAAATCATCAAACATTTTCATCTGCCAAATAATACTGTTGTAACAGATGAGGATGTTGATGCTATCTTGTTGAGAAGCGTTGATGGGGGAGATGGCATTTATGGCGGTGACGTAGTTAGCATTTGGAAGTATTATAAGAAGCAGAATGCTATTCAAGAAATAGTTACGGCGCATCCTATGGCAGATTTGTTATGGTATAATCCTGATAAAAAACATGGTGTAACGATAGGGCTAGATTCTGTTTTTGTGGCAAGTGAAGCCATGCTTGTCCCTCAAAATCCTGATGTGGTAGTTGTAAATGGAACAATAGACAAGATGGAGGTAACCTATACATTTTTAGTAAATGTGGATGCGAGAAAAGCTATATTATTGCCATCTAATCGTGGCTGCTTCGGTTTTACATCAGAGGAAGGTCTACCTATTTGCTTATCTTTCAGACATCATGCTAATGGCGAGCCTGGCAGATATTCTGTCGTTTCTGTTTATGATGAAAAAGAAAACCTCGTCAAGGAAATGTCGTTTGAAGATTATAAAAAAGATGAGGAGTTATGACTGTAATAGAATTGATAACCTGTATTCGGCAGCACAAGAAAGCAACTCTTGTAATTTTTGTGTTAGCATTGATAGTGGGAAAAATAGTATCTGTATCTATTGGCATGCACGGTGTTGGGACGTTTGATGGAGAGAAAAATGATATTTTGCGTAGGCGCAACTATTTGATAGGAAAACTGGTGACAACGCCGCAAATAGTAATGGAGGAGATGCCAGGTGGAATGAGTGCGCAGTTCCAAGGAGAATGGGCAATGTACTCTTGTTCTATGTTTGCAGCAGCATTGACAAATATAGCTAAGATTTACCCGAGACAAAAGGAGGTGTCGTTGGGGTATGTTGATAAACTCATAGGGATAGTTATGTCTTCAGAGATACGTGAGTATGATAGAAAAAGATGGTGGGGGGAAGATGCACTTGAGAGCCTTGATGGTGATTATAGCCATGTTTCTTATTTGAGTATTCTTGCTTGGATGATGGGAGAATATAAAGAATTAGGTGGAGACAATAAGTATGATGATTTATATGGGAAAATCTGTTGTACGCTTAATCGAAGAATGCTTGATGCTGAGGCTTTGAATCTTCCTACTTATCCTAATGAACCGATTTATGTTCCTGATATGTTGGTGGCTGTGGTAGCTTTGTCTCATTATGCAGAGTTGAATGATGGGAGTTATCAAGATACTGTGAATAGGTGGATAGAGAAAGCAAAAACTGATTGGTTGGATGCAAAGACAGGTTTATTGGTCTCTTTTTTGGACAATACGGGAGCACATCAGATTGGTGATATGCCGGTGAAAGGGTCTTATTCGGCATTGAATTGTTATTATCTTTCGCTTATAGATAAGTCTTTTGCAAAAGAGCAATACGAGCGATTGAAACATTATTTTTATCAAAGTAGTCCAATTTCTGGCCTAAAGGAATATCATGATAGATTTTTTCTTTTTGGTATGGATGCCGATGCAGGTCCGATTATTGCAAATCTAAGTCCTTCAGGTACAGCGTTTATGGTAGGAAGTGCTACTTACTTTGGAGATTTTGATGTAAGAAGAAACCTTTTGAAGACTGCAGAGATTGCTGGCTCTACTTTCTACGGCTTTACAAAGAATCATTATCTTCTTGCCAACTTTGCCTTAGTAGGGGAGGCTGTTATGCTGGCTATGCGGACTAATGTGGAATAAATATTTTATACTTATGAGGAGACTAAAGAAAATATTAGATTCATGGAATGTACTTCGTCATAGAATGAGAAATCAAGATGAGGCGCAAGAGGTAAAGGCGAAACCGTCTTTTCCTATAACAGGCATTATCGGAGCTATAGCAGGCGATTGCTTTGGAGCAGCTTATGAGTTTAATTCTGTGAAAAGCACGGACTTCGACTTATGTCTCTTATCTAGAGGCTAATTCTTATACTGCGGCAATTCGTAATGCCATTTCTCTTGGTGGTGATGCCGATACAATGGCTTGCATGGCTGGCGGTATTGCTATAGCAACCAAAGGCATGGAAATGCCCGAGGACTTGGCTTACTATATTTACAATCATGTGCTTGACGATTATCTGCGCCAGGTGCTATATGAGTTTAATCAACTGAGCCCACTTTAAAAAGTAAAGCTTGTTTTAAATGTTTATTTCAGTAACTACTCAGTTTTCAAGAGTCTCTGAATTTTACTAAAGGGCTATTTATCAAGCATAAAGATGAGTAGTTACAAAGTAAGGAGTATTTTGTTAATAATCAGAAAAACACTTGCTTTCTGAAATATTATCTGTATCTTTGTGCCGGGATTATAAAGATTAAGATTATGGCTTCAAAGAGATATCCTTTGGGAATACAAACGTTCTCCGAAATCGTGAAGGGGAATTACTTCTATGCTGATAAGACGGCTATCGTCTATCAGTTGGCTCATTATGCCAAGTTTCATTTTCTGAGTCGCCCACGTCGATTCGGAAAATCCTTGTTTGTTTCTACCCTCCAGGCTTACTTCGAGGGTAAGAAAGAACTGTTCAAGGGACTTGCCATCGAACAGATGGAGAAGGAGTGGACGGCATATCCTGTCATCCACCTGGATCTGAGTTGTGGTAAATATTATAGTTTGGAGAATACATATTCAATTCTAAACGGAATACTGGAAATAGAAGAGAAAAAATATGGTTTAAAGGTTAATTCAATAAATGAGAAGTCTTTTGGAGGTCGTCTTAAGAACATCTTGCTGGCTGCCACGGCTCAAACAGGTAAGCAAGTTGTTGTTCTCATCGACGAATATGATGCCCCGATACATGATTCTGTCAGTGACGAAGAGTTGCAGAAGGCCATCCGCAACATCATGCGAGATTTCTTCAGCCCCTTGAAGCAACAAGAGGGAAACATTCGCTTTGTATTCATCACAGGCATCTCCAAGTTTAGTCAGCTCAGCATCTTTAGCGAGTTGAACAATCTCAAGATTCTCACGTTGAAGGATGAATACAGTAGCTGTTGTGGTATTACCAAGAGTGAATTGACTCAGTATTTCCGTGAGGGTATCGAGGAGATGGCTGAGCATAATGGACTCACTTATGAGGAGACCTTGCGACAACTCAGGCAGCATTATGATGGCTACCATTTCAGTATCAATAGTGAGGATATCTTCAATCCTTATAGTATTATCAATGCTTTGGACGATAAGGAGTTTAATAGCTATTGGTTTACATCTGGTACGCCTACGTTCCTGGTAGAGTTGTTGCAGCAGAAGAATTTGGATATGCTCAATCTGGACGATTTATGGATTAATGATGATCGTTTTGATACCCCTACAGAAAAGCTTACAGACCCGATTCCTGTTCTTTTCCAGAGTGGCTACCTTACCATTAAAGGATATGAGCGAAGAGGAAAATTGTATCATCTCTGTTTCCCAAATCAAGAAGTAAGACAAGGCTTCTCGAAAAGTCTCGTCAGGTATTATACTGCGCAAGACATGAACAGATATGATGCTATTGTGTATGCCTATTCCAAGAATGTGCTCATCAATGATGATATGGGAGCCTTTATGCCTCACTTGAAGGCCTTCTACGATAAGTTCCCATATACGATTATCAACAATAATGAGCGTCATTATCAAGCCGTGATGTTCACCATCTTCACCATGCTTGGTGAAGATGTGAAGGTGGAGCATACCACTTCGGATGGAAGAATAGACCTTGTGCTCAAGACAGATAAGAGTATCTTTATCTTTGAGTTGAAATATGAGAAGTCTGCTGATACCGCTATGGCGCAAATCAGCGGCAAGGACTATGCCAAGGCTTTTGCCGATGATGAGCGGAAGGTTGTGAAAGTGGGTATTAACTTCTCTGAAGACCAGCGAAGCATAGAGGATTGGGTGATAGAATAAATGACATCTTGAGATTGATAAAACGCAGAATCCTGCCGGCATTACAGCCAACAGGATTTTTTTGCATCAGCAAAGGCTATTCATCTTCCGTGATGATGTCTAAATCTTCGGCAATTTTCTTCAGTCTGTCTCTTATCCTCTTCGCCAAGGTTGGTGGCTCTTGCTGGACGACAGGCTCTATGGGCTCTTCTTCTATGACAGGAGATTCTTCTATCGGAGCTTCAGGGATGAGTGGGGCTGGCTCATCAGGGATGTTTGTGGATTCATTGGTTGATGGATTTGTTGGAATCTCTTCTTTTGGGGAATCTTTCTTCTTTTGAAATTGGAAATTGTCACGTATCGGATGATAAAGTTTGTCGATAATTCTCTGGTAATCATCTTCATCCTTGGTGGTAGTGACAGGATTGTCCTGAATTTCGTCTGCCAGCTCGTTGTTGAGACCTGTTGCCAGGATGGTGACTTTGGCATCCTCATCCAGACTGTCATCATCTGAAAGGCCCCAGATAACCTTAATGTCTGGATTCAATTCATCGAAGAAGGCATCTATCTCTCGCATTTCCCTAACGAAGATAGGGTGCTTGCTGGAGGTATAGATGTTGAAGAGGATGCGCTGGGCATTGCTGATGTCGCTGCCGTAGAGCAATGGGGAATCCAAAGCGTTGAGGATGGCATTCTGAACTCTGCCTTCTCCGCTGGCTCTGCCCATAGCCATGATGGCACCGCCGCCGCTCTTGATGGTGGTCTCGATGTCACGGAAGTCGAGATTGATAGTTCCCTCTACGGTTATCAGTTCAGAGATGCTCTTGGTGGCATCGCTCAGCACCTTGTCTGCCAGTTTGAAGGCATCCTTTACGGTAATTTCTGAATCGGCATATACATCGCAAAGTCGCTCGTTGTTGACAATGAGCAAGGCATCTACATTCTTGCGCATCTCTTCTACCCCCTGCAGGGCCTTCACAATTTTCTTTCTCTTTTCAAAATAAAATGGGATGGTGATGATGCCCACCGTCAGGATGCCCATGCTTTTGGCGATGCCTGCGATGACGGGGGCTGCTCCTGTTCCGGTACCGCCACCCATGCCGGCTGTAACGAATGCCATCTTGGTTCCGTCATCCAGCAGTCGCTTGATGTCTTCCTGGGTGTTCTGCGCTTCGCTTCGTCCAACTTCAGGGTTCGCACCTGCTCCCAAGCCGCTCTTTCCAAGCATGATCTTAACGGGCACAGGTGATTTGGATAGCGACAGGCTATCCGTATTGCAAACGGCAAAGCTCACATTTACAATACCTTCTGAGTACATATTCTTAACGGCATTACATCCGCCACCACCCACACCTATCACCTTGATGATATTCTTGGTGGTGTCTTCTGTCTGTCCGAAATCTATAGGAGTCCAATCTTCTGTCATCTTATCTATATTTCTATTTTGGGCACAAAGATAATAAAAAAGGAGTAATTATACAATAATAAAAGAAACGCAAGGCTTGCAAAAGAAGATTCTTCGATGCTGGCAAACGTTTTTTCTTATTCTTTTTGTACTTTTGCATCCTGTATGCAAGAAGAGCTGAGAAATATGGATGCTGAGGAGAAAGCTGCTATCATACAAGCGCTTTCCTCCCAACTTTTGGCAGAAGGAAGAACTGACCTTTTGCTGAAAGCTATCAGTGTGCCTGTATTGGAACAGCTTCGTATTGAGGCAGCAAGGGCTACCCTCAGTCCTTTGGTCATAACGGCGGATTATCGCTTCCTGTTGCCTGAGTTTGGTAATAAAGAAGTACAGCTCAGTCCTATCCATAAGGCACTCTATCTGCTTTTCCTGAACCATCCGGAAGGTATTGAATTCAAGAATCTGGTAGATTATCGGGAAGAACTTCTTCAACTTTATCAAAAGATAGGAAATAGAATAGATATGGATAAGATTACCGAAACAGTGAACCGTCTGGTGAATCCGCTTGATAATGCGATAAATGAGAAGTGCTCACGTATCAAGGCTGCGTTTTCTGATATGATGGATGAGTATCAGGCAGACTATTATATCATCAACAGTCATGTGAAACGGCATCAGGGAAGTTCTATGAAACTGTGGTTTGAGAGGTTGAAAATCATCAATCTCCCAAGAGAATTGGTTGTTTATCAATGTTGAAGATTAATCCCATTCCACAACTAATCAAGAATACATCGGTTGGGTACAAACACTCGCTTGATGCTTTCATTTCAGTTCTCATAATATAATATATCAAACCAAATTACTTCTGCTGCTTTTATTAAAAAATACAATCTTCGTTCAGCAAGTAGTGTACAGAGCGCCATCAAAAAACTGTTGGAATATCACTTGGTTTCTACCTCGCAAGCTACTTATTATATAGATGATCAATTGATGGGGTTGTGGCTGAAAATGTAAATGATGTGCGAAACTTGTTTTTTTCTAAAAGTTTCTTAAAGATAGTATCACTTTTCTTTGGAAAATACTATCTTTGCAACTGATAATATCTTATTATTATCTATCGGCTTGTGCAAGAAACAAATAATATATTAGCAATATTGGATAACTATCTCCATGACAATCCCGATGAGATTGCCAAGGAGATGGCGAATGACTTTAGAAGACGAAGGATAGAGAAAAATATGACACGTGAACAAGTGGCGGATAAGTCGGGTGTGGCTGTCAGCAATATCACGCGTTTTGAACAGAAGGGTTTGATTTCGCTCAAAAACTTGATAGGTATCGCCATGGCTTTGGAATATACGTCAGAGATAAGGCATATCTTCTCGCAACCTAAGTATTCGACGATGGAGGAACTGCAACAGATCAAGCGGAATGCTAACAAGAAAAAAGCACATCGGCTATGAAAAGAATAGAATCTTTGATTGTTAAGTATCATCAAGAGACGGTCGGCACTTTGGCATTGAGTGTCGATGGAAAGGTGTGTACTTTTGAGTACGACAAGCAATGGCTTGCTACAGGTTTTAGCATATCTCCATAAAGTTTATAAAAAATATGATTTGCGATTTTTTCAAGTGAACTCAGTTCTTTTATAATTCGGTATCTATTTTCACTGTTGTTACGTTTGTATATCCTGCGGGAATGGCAGCATGTTGTCCCGTTAAGAATATTAGCGGAGCTGCAACAATGGTACCAGCAACGACAGCACCTGACGTATGATTTTTTCTGCTAAAATCAATTTCTCCTTCAAGTGGAACTTTTGTATTATTGTTCGCAACACAATACAACCATTCAACTTTTAATTTACCCTTTGTTCCTGCAATACCAGATTTCTTTGCAACGAGTACTTTTGCGTATGCTTTTGCCCCTTTTGATATTACAATGCTATCACCGACTTTTATATCTTCAGATACATCAAAAGCCACCAAATCTCCTACATTTACATTCTTGGCACGGATTTCCTTTTTGTTCTCAATGGAAATTAGAGAGCCAGCTTTCAGAACAGGCTTTTGGGCATATGTAAACGTGCTGCATAAACAGAGAAATACCAAAATATTTTTTTTCATATTTTTTTAAGTTTAAAATCATGAATAAAAGTTCCCCCCAAAAAATATAGGGTAAAAAACAACAGTTTCTCAATAAAAAGTTGCGATCTTTGTAATCGCTAAACAACAATTTAAAGAGTAACTGTTATAGATGCAAAATTAAGCAATTTTTCTGAGTTGTCCACATATTAAGTGTTAAAAGTTCATTGAGAACGAATTTAATGTCACTTTTTACCTGGTTTGGGCTTGGTCACCTGTTCTGTAGAATGTCCTGGGAGAAGCAAGCAGGCATCCCTGCCGTTCTGCTAATCCTGTCTCTCTGCCTTTTCCGTATAGCAGGTGAAAGCTATACTCCATGTACAAGAAGTCATAGGCAATTCTCTTTCTACTTGTTAAGATTATGTAATTTAGATTATGCAGTTTGCATAATTTAAAACAAATAATTATATTTGCATGCGGAAACTAAAGCATGGAAGAATATGGAGAATCCTTTTATCATAACTGGATACATCAAGCCAGAGTACTTCTGCGACAGAAAGCAAGAAGCCAAAAGAATCATCACAAAAATCACCAATGGTGAGAATATTGTCATAATGGCGGCAAGACGTGTGGGCAAAAGTAAACTTATTGACTTTTGCTTGGATTCGCCTACTATAAAGGATAATTTTATTTCTATTTCCATAGATATTCTTCGCACATCCAGTATCAATGAGTTTGCCTTTGAGTTAGGCAAGGCTGTGTTTGAGCAAGCTGCTCGTCGTAGCTCTAAGCTGCTAAAAATGGTGGTCAATACTTTGAAATCCATCAATGGCTGTTTTGGATACGACCCAATCTCCAATACACCTACTTTCAACCTCTCCCTTGGCGATATTTCTAATCCCCTCTATACTTTGGAGGAGGTATTTGCTTGTTTGGAGCAAGCAGACAAAAAATGTATTGTTGCGATAGATGAGTTTCAGCAGATTGGCTATTATCCAGAGAAAAATATGGAAGCAGTTCTCCGTACTTATATCCAAAGATGCAGCAATGCCAACTTTATATTTTCGGGAAGTGAGCGACATCTCATCACTGAGATGTTTTCTGAGAATGCACGACCATTCTATAATAGTGCAGACATCATGAATCTTGATGTTATTCCTATAGACAAATACACCGAGTTTGCCATTGGCTTATTCCATCATTTTGATAAAGATATTCAAGCGGAAGCAATTGCATTAGCTTATCATACTTTTGGTGGCAATACATATTATATACAGAAAGTAATGCATGAGGCTTTCAACCAAACAGACCCAAAGAGTGTTGCGGATAGTGAGATGATAGATGCTATTATCCGTTCATTGATATTGGACAATGACCGTAAGTTCAGTGAAATTCTCTCACGGCTAACTTTGCCCCAAAAAGAACTTTTATATGCTATTGCCAAAGCTGGCATGGCTAAGCAAATTACTTCTGCTGCTTTTATTAAAAAACATAATCTTCGTTCAGCAAGTAGTGTACAGAGCGCCATCAAGAAACTGTTGGAATATCACTTGGTTTCTACCTCGCAAGCTACTTATTATATAGATGATCAATTGATGGGGTTGTGGCTGAAAATGTAAATGATGTGCGAAACTTGTTTTTTTCTAAAAGTTTCTTAAAGATAGTATCACTTTTCTTTGGAAAATACTATCTTTGCAACTGATAATATCTTATTATTATCTATCGGCTTGTGCAAGAAACAAATAATATATTAGCAATATTGGATAACTATCTCCATGACAATCCCGATGAGATTGCCAAGGAGATGGCGAATGACTTTAGAAGACGAAGGATAGAGAAAAATATGACACGTGAACAAGTGGCGGATAAGTCGGGTGTGGCTGTCAGCAATATAACGCGTTTTGAACAGAAGGGTATAATGGTGAACATGCGACATCGGTAAATGGCACAGGTCATCCGACATTGGATGATATGATAACGGTAGGTGTGAAGAACAAAATGGCGGAAAGTAAGTGCCGTGAAATTTATGACAAAGTAGTTTTTTCTGCCTCATTTCCGATTTATCTGCCTCATTTGATATCAAAATGAGGCAGATAAATTCATTTTTGGGCAAATAATTGAGAAAATAAACTGTGAGGACAGAGCCGTTCTGTTCACTCGCATAGTTCGTGACTTGCTCGGACTAAAGTGCATCTTGATATATTATCCAGTGCATCTCGCCTCGGCCGTTTTTCGCACGCTATCGGCTGCTCCTATACCAACTAAGCCTTCATTACATCATTTGGCAGGAATACTCGCATACCCTTAGCACAATGAGTTGGAGACTCCTTTAAGAATAGCACAAGATGAACTTCCTGCCCTTTCTTAATAAAAGGCAAGTACTTAGCTTTCTGCTCCAAAACATCCATGAGCCTGTCGGCATCTTCATCGTGCGTCCATTTACATTCTCCGAGGTTCCATAGAACTCTTTGATGTGCAGATGTTGCTTCAGCCATTTGAAATGGTCTGTCGGCAGAAAGTCACACAGCTGAGAAAATACGTATCGACCTTTGTTCATAAGTATCTGCTTTCAAATTGTAATTTGTAGAAAGATACTCGTTTCAAAAGTAGGGAGTCATTGAAAATAATTGCTTGCGCATGAGTGTGTTTTTTGCGGGAAAATGTATCAAAGTATCATTATTTAGCACGATATTCTTATAAACATCTGATACACTGTATAATACAAGAATGATACTTTTTCGTTTATTTTACAAGAAGTATCATAAAAGTATCATAAATCGCAAGAAACATCATTAAATTCGGCTTTGAGTCGATTTAAAAGACTAAAAAAGAAGTATCTTCTATTCCTGTTTTATAAAAAACTTTAGCACCTACTCTTCCTGTATGTAAAGAATGTCAATACAAACTATGAATAAGAAGAAAGATTGACAAGCTGGATTAGGAATAAAATCACATAAGCTGTTCCGTAAGAGACCATCAGGTGGTCTGTCTTGCCCGTCAAGTGGGCACTCAGTGAACAAGCGACGGGCATCGACTGAACAAGCGATGGGCATCAACCGACCAAGCGACGGGCATCGATTGCCCGTGCGGTGTTCACAGAGTGCCCAAAAGTCGGAAGATTTTTGGGCACTCCTTGCAGATCGGCGGCTTTGCTTTTATGCATAAGCCTCCTGACGATTTTTTGATACTTAGATGACGTTTTTTATGATACTTCTATCAGATTTATGATACTTCTATGATACTTCTTGTAAGATAATCCTAAATGTATCATTCTTCTATCTTATTATATGTCAGTTATTTATCTCTACGTTCAGCCCAGGAATGATACTTTGACACTTTTTTCATAAAAAAACTTTTTACGTATGAGCACATGCTCAACGGTAAATCTAAAAGTATCTGAGGACATCAGTTCTTAGGTTGATGATGCTGTGGACTCATTTCTTATCCGCATCAATGAGGGCAAGCAGATGCTCTACTGCCACTTCCTGAGGAATATTCTTCTCTATGCAAACCTGCTTGCGGTATAGGCTTACCTTGTTGGGACCGGCACCTACATAGCCATAGTCGGCATCTGCCATTTCACCAGGACCATTCACGATACAGCCCATGATGCCAATCTTCAAGCCTTTCAGATGCTTGGTGGCTTCCTTGATCTGGGCAATGGTTTCTCGAAGGTCGTAGAGCGTACGGCCACAACCCGGACAACTGATATACTCGGTCTTGCTGGTACGCAGACGAGCAGCCTGGAGAATACCGAAAGCAGTCTCATCAATGGTCTGGGCAGGGATGTCGCCATTGTTCATCAGCCAGATGCCGTCGGTCAGACCGTCTATCATCAAGGCTCCCATGTCGGCTGCGGCTTCCAACTGGAAGTCGCTCTTCTCCTCCTTGCTGTGCTGATACATCTCTGCGAAGATGACAGGGTTCTTCAAGCCGGCATTCATCATCTCGTGTACCAGGGCACGCTGGTCGCCAAGTCGGTTCTGGTGATTGCTCACGCAGATGACTACCACCTCCGGATGATTCTTCAAGCAAGCGATGTATTCTTCGGCTGGAGTACCAAACTGCAAGGTGAGGAACTTGATGTCAGCCCTGATGCTGGCGATGAGCGGCATAGCCATGGCAGGGAAGATAGGATAGAGCTTGGCACCCGTGGTCTCTGGTTTGCTGTTCAGGGTCTCGTAGACATTATAATCTACGATGTAGCTCTGGCCAGGCACAAACTGCTGAGGCTTCTTTCCACCTATGTATATATAGTCGGGTTTGGCATCCTCATTGTCGCAAATCGTGCTCTCGCCATTGATACGGTTGCTGATGACTACGGGAACCTGATTTCCGCCAATATTGCCTACAGCCTGAGTCTCTCTGCGCACAGGGCGAAGCCAGTCGAACTGAGGACAAGCCTCGCCAGGAATAAGCAGCTGACCCTGCTTCTTTCCGATATAATCCACCAGATGGCGGGCTACAGGAATCTCTGCGGCAGGTTCCTCGCTCAGACTTACACGCACGGTATCGCCGATACCATCGGCAAGCAAGGCACCGATACCCACAGCACTCTTGATTCTTCCGTCCTCGCCTTCACCAGCCTCAGTAACGCCCAAATGCAGCGGATAGTTCATGCCTTCTTTCTCCATCTCGCTGACTAAGAGGCGCATAGAGCGAACCATCACCACGGTATTGGACGATTTGATGCTGATGACCACATCGTGGAAATTCTCTTTCTTGCAGATGCGGAGGAACTCCATACAGCTCTCTACGATGCCTTCGGGAGTATCGCCATAGCGGTTGCGGATGCGGTCGGACAGCGAGCCATGGTTCACGCCGATGCGGATGGCAGTATGATTCTCCTTGCAGATATTGAGGAATGGAACGAATCGGTCTTCTATCTTCTGCAGTTCGTGAGCATATTCCTCATCGGTATATTCCTGCTTGATGAACTTGCGGGCAGGATCAACATAGTTGCCAGGATTGACACGCACCTTCTCGCAGTAGAGAGCAGCAACGTCGGCAACGTTAGGATTGAAGTGAACATCAGCTACAAGCGGTGTCAGATAGCCGTCGGCACGAATGCCGGCATTGATGTTCTTCATGTTCTCTGCCTCCCGTGAACCTTGTGTGGTAAAGCGTACCAACTCGCCACCAGCCTTGATGATTTCCTCAGCCTGATGTATGCAAGCCTCGGTATCATTGGTATTGGTGGTGGTCATCGACTGGATGCGCACGGGATTGTCGCCGCCTAAGTCGAGTGATCCGATATGTGCCACAGAAGAGGCACGGCGAGTGTAATTGAATAAGTCTACCATGTTAGTTGCACTTGTACTCAAACTTCACTTCCGCCAAGTCTTTGTTGGCTTTCTCAATCTTGGCACCAAGACCAGCCTTCCATGCTTCTACCTTCTGAGCCACTTCCTCATCGCAGAGAGCAATCATCTCGGCAGCAAGGATGGCTGCATTTTGAGCAGCATTGACTCCGACAGTAGCTACAGGGATTCCAGGAGGCATCTGGATAATACTGAGCATGGCATCAAGACCATCGAGCATACCCTTGATAGGCACACCGATGACAGGAAGCGGAGTAGATGCGGCAATAACTCCAGGCAGGGCTGCAGCCATGCCGGCAGCTGCGATGATGACCTTCACACCACGAGCCTTGGCTCCCTTGGCAAATGATTCTACTGCATCGGGGGTGCGATGTGCTGAGAGGGCATTTACCTCGAAAGGAATCTGGTTGTCGTTCAACCAGTTACATGCTTTTTCCATAACAGGCAGGTCGCTTGTACTGCCCATGATAATGCTAACTAATGGTTTCATTGTTTTCTTATATTTATAATTTTACTGAATTTGTTTTCTATTATTCCTGCTGACAGTTCGTTTCCCTCAGATGACGAGGAAGGCGCAGACGAGTCCGATGAAGAATCCTGTTACAACCTGCGACAGGCTGTGTTGGCGCAGTATCATTCGTGCTGTACCTACCATGCCTGCCAGGATGAGTACCAGACAGAGCCACCAGATGGGGTTGAACGAGAAACTGATAGAATAAGCCAGTAAGGCTCCTGCCACACCGCCTATGGCTGCTGTATGGGTGGATATCTTCCACCATATATTGATGAAGGCACACACCATCTGTATAATCAAAGCAGCCACTAAGATGATGCTGATGACACGGGGAGTGTTGCGGTATTCCATCAGGAAAAAGCACCCAAAGTAGCACACGATGGAGATGATGTAGGGCACGATGCGTCGTTCTTTCTTGCCCAGTTCGGTGGTGCTCCATCCCTGGTATCGGCGGTAGATATGGATAAGTACCGAAGGCAGAAGAATGGTAAACAAGTAGACGGTGAGCAGCATGGGCAACTTATAAGCCAAAGGCAGGAGCGACATGTAACTGAACAGAAACAATGCCACAAGTCCTACCAAGGGCAGATAGAACGGTGTGAAAAGCATGCTCATGATGCGTGCTGTCAATATGATATTCTTTTCTTTCATAACAATCTTTTTGTTTTCTAAGCCTTGCATCTATTTTCTAAGCCTTGCTACAGGAATG
>ERZ780033.17-NODE-17-length-54387-cov-35.6825_pt1 | contig 54387 bp, 41 predicted proteins | sample MGYA00511024_ERZ780033 | MGnify/ENA primary metagenome ERZ780033 (study PRJEB29588, sample SAMEA2157043) | human gut metagenome | biome: human gut; feature: human-associated habitat; material: faeces | place: Denmark | collected 2008/2010 ... | reverse complement strand
TTTCTTTTTAGTTATTATTTACTGAAGTTTCGCAAGTTTTGCCCCACACGCCCTGAAGGGGCAGAAGCTCTTAGCCCAGGGCAGCGCCCTGGGTTATTTTGGACGCAAACCTGTCGCCCTGTAAGGGCAAAAGCTTTAAAACTCCAGGCAATTTACAAAGCTTTTGCCCTTACAGGGCGCCTTGCCGATTGCCATTATACCCAGGGCGCTGCCCTGGGCTAAGAGCTTTTGGGCCTTCAGCCCGTACTTAAACCACTTGCGAAACTTGAGTTATTTAAATTTGTACGCAAAGTTATAATGTTTGTGTATGTTGTTATTCCTAATCTGTGCCAATGATGTTCTGAAAGAACTAAAAGCTACGATATATTTTTACGCGTTCATCTTTTATAACGACGGCCATAGACAAGTGACTTTTTGGGTGTTACCAATCTGATAAGTTACTTGCAGCGTATTGGCAGCATGCACAAAAACAGAAAGCGTGCTAACCATACAGAAAAGTAACAATTTGTAAATTCTCCTATTCATAAGCATAGTTTTTTAATTATACAATTAAGTTATTAAGTTTTCGCTTGCAAAATTACACTTTTTATCGTTTCGCTATTCGGCTGTGGGTAAAAAAGTGGCTTCACGAAGCAACAAAAAGAGCACAAGTAACTGATTATCTATTGTTTATCTATTTCTTCGTTTTGAAAAATATTAAGATAAAAGGGGCATTTCATCTTGAAGAAACGCCCCCTTGTACCTGATTTATTGAACTTTCTCATGTGCGGAAGTTAGAGAAGTTATCTTAACTTCCCCATTTGAGAAAGTTGTTTTTACTTTTTTACCCTTTTACTTTTTTACCTTTAAATATTACTTTTTCACCTTAAAGTTTCCTTGGTTGGTTCGTACGATGTAAATGCCACCAGCATTCATATCACTGACACGGCGGCCAGTGAGGTCGTAGATGCCGAGCACCTTGGTTTGCTGCTTCTTATCTGCAGTAGAAGCCTGGATACCAGTAGTAATCTTCTTGTAGAAGAAGACACCGTCGAGATTCACCTCTACACCGTTGGTTCCGCCAGCAAGGACACTCAGGATGTTACTTTTGTAAGAACTATTACCCCAGAAGGCAGGAGTGCCATATTTCTTGATTTCTGTCATTGGAATATCGAAGCTGTACCATTCGCCGTTGCGATAGAAATCGCCAAGAACTGCATATTTATTGTTTCCATCCACAAAAGGAGTAGAGCCAATGGTGAAGTGAGCATTCTCGCCAATGACGATGGCATAAGGAGCGCTCTTGCTGATCTCATTGGTTGTCTTCATTGAGAAGTGGAGCCAGTAACTGTCGTCTATCATGCTCATATCGGTGGCTACAGCAGGAGCATAGCCTGCACCCGACCAACCTTTTCCGCCAACAACCTTCACGCAAGAGTATTCCTCGTTGTAGCCGAAGCTGTTGGTGCCTGTGGCTGTAGCGCCTGTCATGGTGCCCTGCCAGAGGTTGAAGTTATAGCGACTATTGTCGACATTGTAGTCGGCCTTTACCTTGCCTGCGTCCTTTACTTGATTGGCAAAGGTGCTGCCAGTGGCGATGAGTACGTAGTCGGAACCCGATGCAATGTCGAAAGTCGACTGGTTTTCGGCGTTGAGCGACTTGGATCCAAATTCTCCGAGCGTAGCGTCGACATCAGGAGTCTCGCTGCCACCCTGCTTCTTATAGAAGAACACGTTGTCGAAGGTAAGTTTTGTGCCTGCATTTCCACCACTGAGCGCGCTGATAGCATTCTCTCTATAGGCAGCAGCACCACCGTCCTTGTCGGGGAACACAGTTCCTGCCATCTTCTTGAGCTTGCTGAAAGGAATGTCGAAACTGTACCATTCGCCATCGCGTTTGTAGTCGCCCAAAATCATGCCCTCCACAGGGTTGTTGCCGATAGTGAAGCGGGCCTCACCTACACGAATCGCATGAGAAGCATGCAAGAGAGCATCGTCGCCCTTCATCGAGAAATGGAGATAGTAGCTGTCGTCGAGCATGGAGAGGTCTTTCAATCCGTGAAAGCCCAATCCTGACCATCCTTTTTGGGTAACGGTAAAAACAGAGTAATCCTCGTTGAGTCCGAAGGAATTGACACCTGTCCCAATGCTTGGCGCATAGGTGTTCTCCCAGATATAGAGGTGCTGCTTGGTGTTGTCTACCGAATAGTCGGCTTTGATTTTCTCACCCATCTGCTGCATTACACCGGTGGAAGCGCTGATAATGACGTAGTCGGAACCTTTAGAGAAGTCGAAGACCGACTTACCTACAGCATCGAGCGACTTGTAGCCATATTCTCCTAACTTGGTGGTTGTGTCCTCGAAATTTGTGTCCTCTTTCATATTATCGACGGTTTTTCCGTTGACGGTGTAGCACTCCTGTCCCTCCTTCTGGTAAAGGCGAATATAGTCTACATACATCTTCTTCTCGCCAGAATTGAGGGCAGTAACGGCTGCTCTATCGTGCACGTCTGTGAAGTTGCCGCCTATCGCCAAGTTGACGAGCATATAGAACTGCTTGTTGAAATAGTTGCCTGGCGATGTATTCAGACTTCTGTCGCTGATGTCCATGCTATAATAAGGTTTAGCAGCGTCGTCGAGATACATGTTGATGACATCGGGCGTCCACTCCAATACAAACTTGTGGAACTTGCCGTCCTGCAGGCTCGTAGGTGAGGTAGTGAACTTGCAATAGTTGGGATAGCTATTATTCTGATAAACACCCCAGTGGCAGGCGCCGCTATAGTATTTCTCCTGAGTGCCGTTCTTGATTCCGTCAAAATGTCCCATCTCCAAAACGTCGATTTCACCGCACGAAGGCCATGTTCCCGTGTTGCCAAGCAACCAGAAGGCAGGCCACAAACCATTGGCAGTCTTAGGGATCATGATGCGTGTTTCCAACTTACCATATTTGAACGACACCTTGTCCTTGGTGAAGAGTCGTGCCGAAGTAAGATCAGGCTTAGCAGAGATGATGAGTGCCTTGGTGGTTCCGTCGGGAGCGAGACCTACGGTGGCGTTGGCTTTCTGATAGCTTTCCAATTCCCAGTTGCCAAATCCCTGGTTATAGTTTCCAATCTCATAGTTCCAGGTTTTTTCGTCTACTGAACCTACGTTGTTGAACTCGTCCGCCCATACCTGTTTATAGTCCTGACCATAAGCAGGCGCCACGAACATCATGGAAGATGCAAACAGAAGTAAATTCAAATGTTTCATACGCATTTAAGTTTTTAAAGTTATTAAAAAAATCAGATTGTTGCCGCAAAATTAAGCAAAAAATCCACCCATTTTTCGGCATAAAATGGAAAAGTGGAACAACAGAAGCGCCATAAGATTCACAAACCACTAATAATCAACTGTTTAAAAGACAATCAAAGATAAGAAGAAAGTGGACAACATACGAACAGAAGCAAAATCGCACAAAAACATAATTCTACTTTTTGTCAACACACAAGAAGGATGAAAGCGCCCTTTTCTCGAAGTTCAGCTTTATAAAGCGTCCACTGATTTCAATCTTCAAGTTTCTCGCACAGTACTGATAATCAGAAATATAAGAAAAACTTTCTACTTTACAAATCCACTTTTATTTATCACTGGGTTGTTACCAACTATTTTTTTTAGTACATTTGCAAGCGGAAAAACGAATGCTTCGGTAGAAGACGAAAAAGTCGTCCACCTACATCATACCTAATAATAACGAGACACAACAATAATAAAAATCTAAACATTTAGCTTATGAAACCAACAAGGTTATTAATGGTGATGCTGACATTGTTTGTGGCAACCATCATGCAGGCGCAACAGATTACCTGTAAGGGTAACATCGCCGACGTGAGTGGCGAACCCATCATCGGTGCATCAGTAGTAGTAAAAGGTACCTCGCAAGGTACAGTTTCCGACTTGGACGGTAACTTCACGATCCAAGCCAACCCCAACACAACATTGGTCGTATCTTATATAGGATATGTGACTCAAGAGGTGAAGGCTTCCGACAAGCTGAAAATCACGCTGAAGGAAGACTCACGCACCCTCGAAGACGTAGTGGTAGTGGGTTATGGTGTTCAGAAGAAGAGCGTCGTAACAGCCTCTATCGCCAAGGTGAGTGCCGACGACCTCGACGGCAAGGCGGCAGTACGTGTCGACAACGCACTGAAGGGTTTGGCCTCAGGTGTTACCGTCACTTCCTCATCAGGTCAGCCTGGTGCTGCCTCTCAGGTTCGTATCCGTGGTATCGGAACCATCAACAACAGCAACCCTCTCTACATCGTTGACGGAATGCCTATCGAGGGCGGTATCGACTATCTGAACCCCAGCGACATCGAGAGCATCGAGGTGCTGAAGGACGCTGCCTCTGGCGCCATCTACGGTACACGTGCTGCCAACGGTGTCATCCTCGTCACCACCAAAGGCGGCGAGAAGGGCAGAGTGCACGTGAACTACAACTTCTCTTACGGCTGGCAGAACCCATGGAAGCACCGCGATGTGCTTAACGCCACCGAGTATGCTGTGATGATGAACGAAGGTCTTGTCAACGCAGGACAGGCTCCTATCTATGCCGATCCTTATCAGTACGGCAAGGGCACCGACTGGCAGGACGAAGTGTTCAACGACAACGCCGGTGTTGTCAACCATGAGGTGAACGTCAGCGGCGCTTCCGACAAGATCAACTATTACCTCTCTATGGGTTACTATCATCAGGACGGTATCGTAGGCGGCAACTACGACCGAAGCAACTACAGCCGTCTGTCGCTTCGCAGCAATACCAGCTACACGCTCTTCGACGACACCAAGGACCGCGACTGGCTCAACAAACTGCAGATCAGCGCCAACATCTCTTACTCACGCGTCAAGAGCAAGGCCATCGATGCCAACTCTCAGTATGGTTCTCCATTGGGTTCAGCCCTCTACCTCTCTCCTATCCTCACTCCTACCGTGAGCGGTGCAGCAGCCGAAGCTCAGAGCAATCTCTATGGCGAGCAGTACATGCTCTACGATGGAGCCGGACGTATGTACACAGTTCCTGGAAGCAGCTATCAGGAAATGAACAACCCATTGGCCATGCTCTCGCTGCCTGGCGACTTGGGCTGGAGCCATAAGTTTGTAGCCAACTTCTCTGCCGACCTCAACATCGGTTACGGCGTGAAATACCGCATCTCTTACGGAGCCGACCTCTCATTCTGGGGAAGCGACGGCTACACACCTCTCTATTATCTCTCTGGAAACAATAAGGCCACTATCACCAACGCCCACCAGTCGAGCAACCGCGGCACTGTATGGCAGTTGGAGAACGTGCTGACTTGGGACAAGACCTTCAACAAGCACACCATCAACCTGGTGGCAGGTCAGAGTGCGATGCAGAATACAGGCATGAACCTCTATGGTGCATTGCAGAACCTCAAGGACATAAACAAGCCTTTCATGAACAATACGAGTGCCGCCCAGAGCCGTGGCGAGATGTCTGCCAGTGGAGGACCTGCTTACGAACACACACTGAGTTCTTACTTCTTCCGTGCCAGCTACAACTACGACGAGCGCTACATGGCACAGTTTACTGTACGTCGCGACGGTAGCTCGCGCTTCGGTGCCAACAACCGCTACGCCACCTTCCCTTCCTTCTCTTTGGGATGGAACGTCATCAACGAACCTTACTTCCATGCTCCTGACTGGTTGAGCAACTTGAAGATTCGCGGTAGCTGGGGTAAGAATGGTAACGACAACATCGGCGACTTCACCTACGCTGCCTGGACAGCTTCGCCTTACAACACCATCCTGGGCAAGGGCGAGACCGTTGTCAATGGTGTACAGGCAGGCTCACTTGCCAACCCCGACCTGAAGTGGGAGGAGAGCGAGCAGACCGACTTAGGTATCGACTTGGGATTCTTTAAGAACGCCCTGACATTCAGCCTCGATTATTACATCAAGAAGACCAACGGCATGATCATCAGTATGCCTATCCCTAACTATGTGGGAGCCGGCGCACCTCTTGGCAACGTGGGCGACATGGAGAACAAGGGTCTTGAGCTCGAAGCCAGCTACAAGTGGAACATCGGTAAGGCTAAATTCCACGCCAAGGCTAACGCCTCTTATCTGAAGAACAAACTGAAGAACCTCGGCAACACCTCTGGCTTCTTGGAACTCGGTGCTATGCAGAACACCGGAACCATCACACGCGGTTCTAACGACGAACCATTCCCATACTTCTACGGCTACAAGACAGCCGGTATCTTCCAGACCATGGACGAGGTGAAGGCATGGGTCAACAAGGACGGCGAGATGTTGCAGCCTAAGGCTGTGCCTGGCGACGTGCGCTTCGTCGATGTAGACGGCAACGGAGCCATCGATGCTGCCGACCGCACCAAGATAGGTAAGGGAATGCCCGACTGGACCTTCGGTTTCACCCTCAACGCCGAGTACAAGGGCTTCGACTTCATGATGATGTGGCAGGGCACTGCCGGCAACGACATCTTTGATGCCACACGCCGTACCGACGTGCAACCAGCCAACCTTCCTTCTTATCTGCTCAACCGCTGGACAGGTCCAGGCACTTCCAACAAGTACCCACGCTTCGTTGTCAACGACGGAACTAACTGGCAGAGTAGCGACCTCTACATCACCGACGGTTCTTACATCAGACTCAAGAACATCCAGCTGGGCTACACCCTGCCACAGTTCATCACCAAGAAGTTCTTCGTCAACAAGTTGCGCCTCTTCGTAGCAGCCGAGAACCTCCTCACCCTCACCAAGTATGCAGGCTTCGACCCCGAAATCTCATCAGGCGACAGCACAGGAGCCACTTCGCTGGGTGTCGACTATGGTGTCTATCCTCAGAGCCGCACCATCACCGTGGGCTTCAACCTTGGATTCTAAACCTCTAAAAAACTTATCATTATGAAGACAAAGAAAATATATAAATATGTATTGATGGCAGCGCTCATCGCTCCCCTTACATTGACAAGCTGCTCGGATGACTTCTTGGACGTGACTCCTCCCGACAAGGCCACCCTGCAGGAATATTACAGCAACAAGGAGCACATCATGGAAGCTGTGGCTTCCACCTACAACCCCATGCGCCAGTACGACTGGAACAACGTGCAGTATGCTCCGCTACAGCTCTGCAGCGACATCATGGCAGACGATGTGTGGGTAGGCGGCGGAACCAGTTCCGACAACCTCTTCCTACAGAAGATGTCCAACTATGCCAGCACCCAGAACCCAGGCGATGCCCTCACAGGCATCTGGGATCAGAGCTACAAGGGCATACGCAACGCCAACGACGTGCTCACCTATTTAGAGTGGGCCAAGGCTGCCCTCACACAGGCCGACTACAACACCTTCATGGCCGAAGCCAAGGTGCTGCGCGCCTTCTACTACATGCAGGTGTGGAAGTTCTATGGCAACATACCTTTCTACTTCGAGAACCTCAAGTCGCCTTACATCGGTGAGCAGAAGAGCGCCGACGAGGTGTACGAGGCTGTCATCAAAGACCTCGAAACCGCCATCGACCTCAACGCCCTTCCTATGAAGTGGGACGACAAGAACCTGGGACGTATGAGCCAGGCTGCCGCCTACATGATCTATGCCGAGATGGTGATGTATCAGAACGATGAGAGCCGCTACGCCAAAGCATTAAGCTATATGCAAGAGATCATCAACGACAAGCAGGACTACGACCTCAACCCCGACTACGCCAACATCTTCCTCGAGAGTGGCGAGTGGACCAAGGAGAGTATCTTCGAGATAGGCTACATGGACGACGGAGCCGTGCGTGCCTGGGGCGGTGGAGTCATCAATGCGGGCGGAACCGTCTATCCACGCTTCATCTCTCCACGCGACTACAAGGAGAGCGACGGAGTGGACAATGGATGGGGATTTGAGCCTGTAAGACTCGAGACCTTAGACCTCTTCAACGAGGGCGACGTGCGCAAGGACGCCACCATCTTCGACAGCCGTGACAAGAACTGCGACACCAAGAGCTGGCAATACACCGGACTCTGGCTCAAGAAGTATATCGCCTATAAAGAAAATAACAAGGACCAGAAAGCCGACGGTGACCTCAACTTCAACAACAACCTGCGCATCTACCGCTTCGCAGAGACCCTGCTCAATGCAGCCGAGCTCATCGTGCGCACAGGCGGCAACATGGCAGATGCCGAGGAATACCTCAACATGGTACACCACCGTGCCGGACTCACCGACAACAAGGCTGCCACTATCGACAACATCATCGACGAGCGCCACAAGGAGTTTGTAGGCGAGGGCAAGCGCTACTGGGACCTCATCCGCACAGGAAAGGCTGCCACCACACTCGTGCCAGATGCTTATGGCTACCGCACCAACACATGGACAGAGAAGAAGAAATATCTTCCTATTCCTTTGAGTGAAATCGACGCATCTCACGGCACACTGACACAAAACGACTATTAATATAAAGACTCAAGCAATTATGAAACATAACATATTCAGCAAGGCACTCCTCATCGCTGCCACAGCAGGGTTGGCACTCAGCGCGTGCAGCCCAGAGGACTTCGACGGCGTATCAGAGGCAGGACTGCCACTGGCAGAGAACGCAAAGGTGACTACCAGCGTCGACGACGAGACCAACACAGTAACCTTCCACATGGAGGGCGACGGCATCTACCCCATGTGGTACATTCCTGTTGACGGCAAGGAAGTAACCAAGAACCCCGTCTACTCCACCGTCAACCCACTGCAGAAGATATGGGTCAATTCGGGCGACTATAAGGTTTACTACCGTGTGGGCAACCGCAACGGTATGTCGCAGGGCATGGGCGAGACCACATTCCACGTCAACAACACCCTCGTCGACTTCAACGAGATCGTAGGCAAGCTGTCGGGCAAGGAGTGGCGCATCGCTGCCACCGAACCCGCCCATCTGGCGTGCGGACCTTCAGGAACCGACGGCACTGGGGATTATCAGGCTGGACCCAACGAGAAGGCCGAGTTCGGTGTGTACGACGACCGACTCACCTTTGGCGCAGACTACAGCTATACCTACAACCCAGGTGCTGGCGGAACCATGTATGTCAACAAAGGCTGCTCCCTCTTCCCCGACCATCATCAGGGCACCGAAGACTACATGGTGCCTGTCAGCGAGCAGCACAGCTCTTACAAGCTCAGTGTCAAGGGCGACGACCTCTATCTCGTCATGCCTGCCAACACCTGCTTCCCCTACATCCCAGCCGACGCAGCCTATAACGGCGAGCTCCGTCTGCGTGTAGAGAGCATTACCGGCAGCACCATGGTGCTCGTATGGGACGATGGCAACATAGCATGGCACTACATCCTCACCTGCGCCAGCGAGGGCTTCCAGGGCTTCAACTCCAACAGCGACTGCAACTTGTGGAAGAACTGCCATTTCACCAACGAGTTCTTCTATGCACCGGGATGGGCACAGATAGACGATCCGACTGTCACCGAGAAGAACGGTGCCTACACCATCGAGCTGCCTACAGCAACCACCGAACAGTGGCAGGCACAGGTCAAGTTCCTCACCGACATGACCACTAACGCGGTTACCAAGTACGACTTCTCTTGCAAGCTCGTTTCCACCACCGATCATCCAGGCGTCACCCTCAAGCTCGTCAAAACTGGCGACGACGACAGCTACTACTTTATGGAGCGCATCGACCTGAAGGCCAACCAGGAAGTTCTCTTCTACCGCAGCGACATGGATGGCATCGACATGGACAACATCACCTTAGTCGTCGACGGCGGAGGCAATGCCGACAACACCAAGCTCACCATCAGCAACATCGACTTGCAGGAACACAAGTGCGACGGTGTGGAAGCACCTGCCGAGGAAGAAGATAAGACCGTGTACAACTACAACAGCGCTTCCAATATCTGGAAGAGCCATGTAGACGACAAGGGCGACGCAGGCTTCACCACCTTCTTCTACTACGCTCCAGGATGGACCGAGATAGCCGCTCCCGATTTCACTGCCGACAAGGGCCATTACACCGTTGAGCTGCCTACAGCAACCTTCTTACAGTGGCAGGCACAGGTTCACCTCATCACCGATATTCCTGGCGAGGCCGACACGCCTTACGACTTCTCGTGCAAGTTCCTGGCTAAGAAAGACATCAAGGGCGTAACCGTGAAGATAACAGACACGAGCAGCGATGACAACTTCTTCTTCATCAACACCTACGACCTCAAGGCAGGCGAGGAATATCAGGTTAAGGTTCCTGCTTCCGTCCTCAAGGAGGGAGCTGCACAGAAACTCAAGGTGGTATTCGACTTTGGAGGAAATCCAGAAGGCGAGAAGGTAGAAATCTACGATATCATCTTCCAGAAAACTGCTCAGTAATTTCATCAAAACTCAAGTTTCTCAGGTGAGGAATTCATGGGAATTCCCCCTGAAAACTTGAACAATAAACATACTAACATGAAAAAGATAATGATTTTTAGCGCAATATTCGCTGTTGCTATAAGCCTCAGCGCTTGCAGCAACAACGAAACCGACATCAGCTACGCTTCGGCCGAGACCATTACCCTCTCTTCCACCACGCTGAACTTCGAGAATGCAGGAGGAACACAGACCGCCGAGGTGGAGAGCACACACGAGTTTGCCGCCTATTCCAACGACAGCTGGATCAAGGTGACACCCACCAATCCCGTAGGCAAGAAAGCAACCATCACCGTCACCGTGGGCGAGAACCAGGGCGCTGAGCGCACTGGCAACATCACCATCTGGTCGGGTGGCTCACGCCAGAACATCACCGTCACCCAGGCCAAGGGCGGACAGAACATCACCTGCCCCATCGAGGGCTACAACCTCGTATGGAACGACGAGTTCAGCGACAACGAATTGGGACCAGACTGGACTTACGAGATCAAGCCAGCCGGATGGGTGAACAACGAGTTGCAGAACTACGTGCGCGAGGACAAGGTGGCACAGGTTTCCAACGGAACACTGAAGATCAACCTCCTCGACGATGGCGGCACCATCAAGAGCGCTCGTCTCTACGCTCGTGAGTCCACAGGTTGGAAGTACGGATACATCGAGGCAAGCATCAAGCTCCCTAAGGGCAAGGGCACATGGCCCGCATTCTGGATGATGCCTGTCAATTGGCAGAAATGGCCTGGTGATGGCGAGATCGACATCATGGAGTCTGTGGGCTACGACCCCGACGTGGTTGTTTCCACCATCCACTGCACCAAGTACAACAACACCGGCACAGCCATCGAGTCTGCACGCCGCAAGATCAGCAACTCACAGACCGAGTTCCACACCTACGGCATGGAGTGGACAGCAGAATACATGACCTTCTATGTGGATGGCGAGAAACTCCTCACCTATCACAACGACGGCAGTGGCAGGGAGGCATGGCCTTTCGATGCAGCCTTCTACCCCATCCTCAACCTCGCCTGGGGCGGTGCCTGGGGCGGCGGCCAGGGCGTAGACCCATCTTGCTTACCTGCCACCATGGAGGTGGACTACGTTCGCGTATTCCAGAAGTAATTTTCCCCTGCATCTCATTAAGGAGTTAAGGAGTTAAGACATATGCTTTGTTGTTTAAAAACAACGCCAAAATACGGTTGTCTTAACTCCTTTAATTAAACCCTCAAGACATTTGTCTTAACTCCTTAACTCCTTAACTCCTTTAACTCCTGAAGAAACTCCTGAAAAAACTCCTGAAGAAACTCCTGAAAAACACCTCAACTATCATTATTTTTTGCTTTGTTCTTGCGTGTTTTAAAAAATTTTCATATTTTTGCAGACTAACAGCAAAATACCTGAAAATGAAGAAAGCTAAACAAAGCATAAAACTCATCATTACTACGCAACTTTTCCTTGCGCTGTCAGTTCTCATAGGTCATGCACAGACCCCAGAGAGCGTCGACTCCCTGCTCCACTGCATCGACGAGGCGATAGACCACTCTGCCCAATACGTCAGCCGCAAAGAGCAGCGCATCCGACAGCTGCAGCAACAGCTCTCGCAAGCCAAAAACCTACATGCCGAATACCAACTCTCCTATCGGCTATACGAAGAGTACACGCCCTTCGTCAACGACTCTGCCATCATCTACCTCAAACGCTGCATCAAGATTGCCCGGAAGACGGGCAAGCACTCTGAAGTAGGTAAGTGCCAGGCACTCATCGCCATCCGCTGCTCCAGCACAGGCAAGTTTATCGAGGCGCTCAACACCCTCAGCGCCATCGACACCACCCAGCTTGACAACATTGCCAAGGGCACGTATTATATGGCTTACAACCACGTATACGGCGAAATCATATACTACCGCAACCCCATCACCCCCGAGGCGCAATACGGCGCCATGGCAGCCGAATACCGGCAACGGATGTATGCTGCGCTTCCCCCCACCAGCAATTCGGTATTTCAGTATCGTGAACTCGACGCCCTCAATGCCCATGACAATCGGGAAGCCATGCGCATCAACGACCAGTGGCTCAGCCACGTAGAGAAAGGGTCGCATCCCTACGCCCTCGTCACCCTCTACCGCTATCTGGCATACAAGGCAGAGAACGACAGCACCCGCATGATGTACTGGCTGGCAGAATCAGTCCTCAGCGACATCAGGAACGGCGTCATGGACCAAGGATCCATGTGGGAAATGGCCAACCAGCTCATGGGCCTCAACGATGTCGACAGAGCCTACAAGTACATCAGTTTCAGCAGCATCAGCGCCAACCGTTTCGGCTCACGACAGCGACTGGCCCAGATATCGCCCCTGCTGTCGGTCATCGCCAAGATGTACAAAGACGAGAACGACCAGTACAACAGGCGACAGAACTATACCCTCTGCATCATCAGCATCCTGGCGTTGATGCTCCTCATCGGCGTGTTCTACGTCAGCCGACAGCGACATAAACTCGCCATCGCAAGAGACAACCTCGCCAAGACCAACCACCAACTGCACGAACTCAATGCACAGCTCAAGTCGCTCAACGAGCAGCTCTCCTGCACCAACAGCCAGCTCTCTGTGGTCAACCACGAACTCACCGACGCCAACCGTGTCAAGGAAGAGTATGTGGGCAGATTTATGCGCCTCTGCTCCATCTATATCAACAAGATAGAGGATCTGCGCAAGAGAGTGCACAAGAAACTGAAGGCACGCCAGTATGACGAGTTGTACGAAATGACACGTCCACAGGACTTCAAGGAAGAAGAGTTAGAGGAATTCTACACCAACTTCGACTCCGCCTTTCTCAAGCTCTTCCCCCATTTCCTCGATTCCTTCAATGCCCTGCTGCGCCCCGAAGAGCGCATAGAACAGCCCAAGAAGGAACAACTCTCCACCCCTATCCGCATCTTCGCCCTTATCCGATTGGGCATCACAGACAGCAGCAAAATAGCGGAGTTCCTGCATTACAGTGTCAACACCATCTACAACTACAGAGCACATATCAAGAAAGGTGCCATCAACGACAAAGACTCCTTCGAGGAGGATGTAAGGAAGATCGGAACGTTCTAACATCTCTAATCTAACTTTCATAAAACTCAAACAGTGATGCTGTTGGCTTTGAGTTCTTAGTGACAGAAAGGAATGACAACTTCCATGACTTCACAAAATAACTTCTGAATACAATCATAAAAATCCCCTGAAAGGTTGCCTATATGCTAAGGCTTCCTTTCAGGGGATTCTCTTTAGCGCTTATACGAAGCGCTCAAAGGCTTTATTCTACTGTGAACATAACATTCTTCGTTTCTCTACTATTAGGGCCTACCATGACGTCGAAATCGCCAGATTCGAGAACATACTGTAGGTTGGCATTATAGAACTTCAGCATATCAGGAGTTATGTGGAAAATTACCTCCTTACTCTCGCCTGCAGCAAGATGAATGCGCTGAAAGCCTTTCAACTCTTTAACAGGACGGGAAATGCTTGCCACATTATCTCGAATGTAAAGCTGTACGATTTCATCGGCTGCACAACGACCTGTGTTCGTAACACGAATGGTGGCAGTGATGTCGGCATGGTCGTTCCACGTATCGCTGTTGGCAGAGGCTACACTCGCTTTATGGGAACTCAACTGCAATGAACCATACTCAAAGGTGGTATAACTCAAGCCGTAGCCAAAAGGATAGAGAGCACCGTTGCGCACGTCGAGATAGTTGCTGGCAAACTTGGCAAAACGGGGATTGTCGTCGGGCACGGGACGGCCAGTGTTCTGATGGTTGTAGTAGAGAGGCTCCTGTCCTGTAGTCTTGGGCATAGAGGCGGTGAGCTTACCACAAGGCACCTTGTCGCCGAAGATGACGTCGCAGATGGCATCGGCAGCCTCAGAACCGCCAAACCACACGTTCATGATGGCAGGCAGATGCTCCTGTTCCCAAGTAAGGACGGTGGGACGACCCGAGAAGTTGAGCAGTACGATAGGCTTTCCCGTCCTGGCGAGCTGAGCGAGCAGATGGCGCTGGGTGTCGGGCATACGAAGGTCGGTGCGGCTGGCACATTCGCCACTCATATCGGCAGTCTCGCCCATGGCGCACACGATGACGTCAGCCTGGCGTGCAACCTCAAGGGCTTCTGCCTCCATCTGCGCATCGTCGCCTCGGGCGATGGTCTTGCCCAACTCACCGTCCTTCTGCTCCTGTTCGTCGTACACCACGTTGCAGCCCTGTGCATAGAGCAGCGTCGCCTTGCCATCGAGGGCTTTCTCCATACTCTCACGCAGAGAGGAATAGCGGTCGGGTGTGGCAGCCACGCTCCAGGTTCCGCTCATGTTGCTGCGCGTGTCGGCCAGGGGACCGATGAGGGCTATCTTGCCCTGCTTGCTGAGGGGCAGCAGCTGACGGTCGTTCTTGAGCAGGACGAAGGTCTCGGCGGCAATGTCGCGTGCGGTCTGGCGATGGGCAGCGGTAAAGATGTCGGTCTTATGTCGCTTGCTGTCGCAGTAACGGTAAGGATCCTCGAAGAGTCCCAGCTTGTATTTAGCCTCTAAGATGCGACGGCAGGCGATATCGATGTCAGCCTCGCTCACCTTGCCTTCCTTGACGCTCTGTTCCAGGAATCTCACGAAGCCCTGCGAGCACATGTCCATATCGGTTCCGGCCAGGAGCGACTGCTCGGAGGCTTCCTTGAGGTCGCGGGCTGTGCCATGCTGCAGAATCTCGCCGATAGAGCCATAGTCGGTCACCACGAAGCCCTGGAAGTTCCATTGCTTGCGCAGCACATCGGTCATCATCCAGTGGCTTGCCGTGGCAGGCACATAGTCGATGAGGTTGAACGACGACATGACGCTTCCCACACCAGCGTCGACCACAGCCTTATAGGGAGGCAGAAACTGGTTGTACATGCGTATCTTGCTCATGTCGGTGGTGTTATACTCCTTGCCTGCCTCAACGGCTCCATAGAGGGCGAAATGCTTGAGACAAGCCATGATGTGGTCTTTGGGGACAATGGTCTCACGGCTCATGTCAGCCTGCTGATAGCCGCGAGTCATGGCTGCTCCCAAGACACCACTGAGGTATGGGTCCTCGCCGAAGCCTTCGCTGATGCGTCCCCAGCGGGCATCGAGAGCCACGTCGACCATAGGCGAGAAGGTCCAGTTGATGCCGTCGGCGCTTGCCTCGCGTGCCGACACTGCGCCCACCTGTCTCAGAGCTTCCTCGTTCCACGAGCAGGAGAGGGCGAGCGGTATGGGGAAGATGGTTTCGTAGCCGTGTATGACGTCCATGCCCACGAGGAGCGGAATACCGAGTCGGCTCTTGCGGATGGCCACGTCCTGCAGGGCTTTGATCTTGTCGAAGCCCTTGATGTTGAACACGCCTCCCATCTTGCCGGCAGCGATGTCGCCCGCCACCTGAGTGTCCATAGTGCTGCCCGTGGTGATGTCGCCCGCCACCATGAGGTTGAGCTGGCCGATCTTCTCCTGAAGCGTCATGCGCGACATGAGTTGTCCGATGTACTCGTTCATGGGCGGCAGTTTCTTGCGCGCGGCAAAGGCTGAAGGAGACAGCAAAGTCCCCAACAGGATGAATGATGCTAATAACAGATTCTTTTTCATGCTGATATCTTAATTATTTGGGGATTATTTCAGTTGGAAAGATTTACGCAACTTCAGATTATCGGAGGCATTGCCTACCCAGGCCTCAAACAGTCCTGGCTCAGCCTTCCAGCTTGCTGTGGTCTCGTCGTAGAAGCTGAGGGCGTCCTTGCCAAGGGTGATGCTGACGTCCTTGCTCTCGCCAGGCTGCAGACTCACCTTGCTGAAGCCTTTCAGCTCCTTGAGCGGACGGTCGACCGAGGCCTTGGCATCGTGCACATAGAGCTGTACGGTCTCAGATCCGGCACGCTTACCGATGTTCTTTACCTGTACGGTGAAGGTGATGGAGTCGGCAGCTGTCATCGATGCCTTGTCGGCACGCAGATTGCTGATGGCGAACTGGGTGTAGCTCAAACCGTGTCCGAAGGCGAACACAGGACGCTGCTTCTTGAGGTCGGCCCAGCGATAGCCCACATAGATGCCTTCTTTGTATTCCTCGTCGATGATGTTGCCCTCGGTCTTGGATCCACCCTCCTTTCGCCAGGTTCCGGGATAGGTGTTGAGGGCATGGGCGCCCACATTCTGCAAAGACTTCACCCAGGTGAAGGGCAGCTTGCCCGATGGGTTGGCGTCGCCCGTGAGGACAGAAGCCAAAGCCTCGCCCGCCTCAGAGCCTAAATACCAGCCCTGCACGATGGCGGGAACCTTGTCGCGCCAAGGCATGGCCACAGCATTGCCCGAGATGTTGACATAGACGAAGTTCTTGTTGGCTGCAGCCAGAGCTGTGATAAGCTTGTCCTGCGCATAGGGCAACTCGTACTGCTGTCGGTCGTGGCCCTCGCAGTCCTGATAGTCGCTCTTGTTGAGTCCGCCGAAGAGGATGACACAGTCGGCCGCTTTCGCCTTCTCTACAGCCTCAGCGATGAGTTCTGCCTCGCTGCGCTTGTCTTCCAGGTTCTGACCTGTGGTGACGCCATTGTAAGCGCCAGTCACATCGCCCACATAGCCTCGGGCAAAGTCAACCTCCACGCCGTCTTTGGCCAGTCGTGCCTGCAGGCCCTGCAGAGGGGAAATCTCCCGCTGTACCTTGAGCGAGGAGCTGCCTCCGCCCACGGTCATCATCTTGATGGCGTTCTCGCCCACCACGAGCACATGGCGCACCTTCTGGGTGTTGATGGGCAGCACGCGGTTGCGGTTCTGCAACAGCACGATGCCTTCCTCGGCTATCTGTCGGGCTGTGGCGTAATGTTCGTCGGAACAGAGGAAGCCGTGAGGACGATGGCGGTTCATCGTGGTGCGATAGAAGAGTCGCAGCACGCGACGCACCTTCTCGTCGAGCTCACTTGTGGTGTATTTGCCTTCCTGTATGGCCTTCAGATAGGGACGGGCGAGATAATAGCTGTCGTAGGCGTTGGAGGCGCCCCAGCTCAATCCGTTGGTCCAGGAGCCGAACTCCATGTCGAGTCCGTTCTTCACAGCCTGGTCGGTGTCGTGGGCTCCACCCCAGTCGCTCACCACCACTCCGTCAAAGTGCCAGTCGTTCTTCAGAATCTTGTTCAGGGTGTACTGGTTATGACAGTTGTGCTCGTTGCGATACAGGTTGTATGCGCCCATGATGGCCCATGCCTTGCCTTGCTCAACGGCTGTCTTGAAGGCAGGCAGATAGATTTCGTGCAGGGCACGGTCGCTCACCTTCACGTTCACCTGATGGCGATATTCCTCGTCGTTGTTCAGACAATAGTGCTTCACGCATGCCGACACGCCCTTCGACTGCAGTCCCTGTACGTAGGGCACTACCATGACAGAGGCGAGATAAGGGTCTTCGCCCATGTACTCGAAGTTACGTCCGTTGAGGGGAGTGCGGTAGATGTTGACGCCGGGTCCCAAGATCATGTCCTTGCCACGATAGAGAGCCTCCTCGCCCAATGCCTCGCCGTAGATACGGCTCATCTGAGGGTTCCAGGAGGCTGCAAGACAGGTAAGGGCAGGGAAAGCCACACACGAGTCGTTGGTCTGTCCTGCCTGGTCCCATTCGTCCCACAGCACGTCGGGGCGCACACCGTGTGGACCATCGTCAGTCCAGAAGTCAGGAAATCCCAATCGTGGAACTCCAGCCGATGAAAACTTGCTCTGGGCGTGAATAACTCTTATTTTCTCCTGCAAGGTCATGCGGGAGAGGGCGTCCTCGATGCGTTGCTCTACGGGCTTTGTGTCGTCCAAATAGACGGGCATCTGCTGCGCCTGAACTGAGAAAACGGTTGTCAGCGACAACACGCAGGATAATGCTAAATGTTTCATAAGTTATATTGATATTATTTTTTGCCGAATGCAGCTAATCTTCTGCAAAGATTATGCAAATGAGCGCAATGAAAGCTTGCTTTCAAATTGCCGAGTGCAGCTAATCTTCTGCAAAGATAGCTAAAAAATCAAACAAAAGCTATTTCACTTAGTAAAATAGTGGATTCTTGTATATAATACAAAACTGCAACCTTCTATAAGCAAGCTGTTTACACAAAAACAGCCTTTCGATTTAAGTGGAAGTTAATGAAAAGTCGGTTAGTCGAAAAAGGGGTAAATAATGGGGCGATTTTTAAGTGTCAGGATTGGCTGGAGAGCACATAGCAGTACAGAGAATGCCGCACACCCGTCGCCACCTTGCCGCCTCCCCTATCTTCGAGGGCATTCCCGATTTCCGCCAGACGAGAATCTCCATGCTGAGAGCCACTACCGTGAAGGAACTGAAAGAGATTTTGAAAGAATGCCGAGAGAGAATCAAGGCGATAGAATAATACAAGTATCTAAGTAAAGGGAGGCTCCAATGATGTTGATTGGAATCTCCTCATACTATTTAAAATAATTTTGTATATAAGCTATCAATTGTTTATTCTTGTATATAGGTCTTTGTAAAGATCTACCTCCATTAAAACCATGTCTTTTTAGGTTTTCCTCCTTCAAAAGGTTATTATTACTTTCACCTATAAGTTTCAAACGAGAAGTTAAATCCCTTGGAGCTTTCTCTACCCAAAATTCAGAATCTTCTCTAGGAATACCACAAGCCTCTACTATTGTTTTAAAACGTATATTTCGGCTATTTGACATAAACAAATAAACGACATCTCCAACTTCAAATCCATAAGAATCCACCCAACTAACAAAACCTTTTGTCAACAAACATCTTGTGTGATTACATTTACGTTCATTAGCAAAAACCACCCAAACTCTACACTCTTTTCCCATTATTGTTCCATAAAATATTTTATCATATCATCTATTGTTGCTTTATATAGTCTACCAAATCAGAGCTAATACCGTTTGGTTCCCATACCTTAAAGCATTTCTGTCCTAAAGTCGTACTATAGGCCAAACTATAAGTCTGTCCCATTACTTCAAAATCAAAATGCTCACCTTTTTTAGCATTTTTCAGTGCTTCAGAGAAATCTTGAAGATTTTTTATCGTAGTCTCTTTATCACCCAATAAAAAGATAACAGGGTCATGAAACTTCGAATTATTGCGTAAAATAACTGAGTAAGTATCCCCTTTTTCAGTCATAGTTTTAGTCAACGTAACCGAACCATTAGTAAAGCTCTTGAGCTTTTCTATAGTTGCAGTTTTCTTTAACTGAGCAAAGCTTGCCATAGGTACAACACACAACAGCCATGCCATGATTATATTTCTTATCTGTTTCATTTGTTTAGCATTCAAAATTACTAAATTATTTATTGTCTCATCCACAATAAGTCAAAATACATAAGTCTCGTCATCATTTTGACTGGTTGTCCTTTCTTTCCTCCTGTATAAAGGAATTCTTGTTCTTCAGAAGAAAACAAAGGTTGGAACCCATTCTTCTGATAAAAAGAGATAACCTCTGGAACGTTGATAGCATCTACGATAACAAAGCGACAACCAGATTTATTGTCATGTGACATGAACCAACCCTTAATAAAGTCTATAACCTCGCTTCCGATTCCTTTTCCACAAAAATCTTTATTCACTCCCAATCGACCAATCAAAACACCCGGATAACGGCGAAGAGGTTTCTCATGATGAGTAAGACTTTTCATATAATCTTTACGACTTCTTGGTAGATCGTAAATACGAATACTATCATTAGAAACAGTAAAAGTACAAACTATCTTGGTAGGGTCATCTGTTTTGCGAAAGCAATAAGATTTTCCCATCAAATAATAAGCATATCGTGTGGCATCATTCCTGAAGAAATCATCTAAATCTTCATTGCCACACGAAAAGGGTTGACAGATAGATAATAGATCATCTGTCAATTCACCGAAAAAGCATTGTGAATTCAGAAACATAATACCCCTTTCTTACTTCATTCCAGCCTTTTCTAAAATACTACGCGCCATTACGCAATAAGGATGTTCTTCTATATTATTGAAACCCTTAAAATTGCGCTCGGCCTCTTCTGCATGACGCAAAAACTCTTTAGCTTCTTTGCCATGTAACGTTGGTATAGCTTTAATTGCTGTTGCCATAATTTTAATCTCCTGTAATTTTGCCAAATGCCAACCTATCACAACACAAATAGGTTACTGTTTATTTTACTGTTTCAATATCGAAGCACCTTCGAGCATGGCGAGAGCATTATTCTCGTTCTGCTCCATGATCTCGCGCTCGCCCGGACCCTTGTCGTTGATGCCGCACAGGTGCAGGATGCCGTGAATGATGACACGATGCAACTCGTCGTCGTAGGTCTTGTCGAACTGCTCGGCATTGGTGCGCACAGTATCGAGCGAGATGACAATATCGCCGTTGATGACATCGCCCTCATCGTAATCGAAGGTGATGACATCGGTGTAATAATCATGGCCCAAATACTCGTTGTTGACCTCGAGAATCTTCTCGTCGTCTACAAACATGTAGCCCACCTCGCCCACTTTGCGTCCGTGTGAAGCAGCCACTTTACGAATCCATGCGCTGGTTTCGCGCTTCTTGATTTTAGGCATTTTCACGCCTTCTACACTATATGTTATCATACTTCTTATGGAGTTAAGGAGTTAAGGAGTTAAAGGAGTTAAGACAACACCTTTTCGTTCCTATTCTCCATTTATATTATATATTTTTTTATTATCTTTTTAAGCTTTTGAATTCTTCACTCTTCGTTCTTCACTCTTCACTTCTTAGGCAGAAATTCATCCACTTCTCTTCCGAAGAATCTCAACTCCCTGACGAGCGTAGAACTGATGCTGCTGTACCGGGGATCGGAGAAAAGGAGAATGGTCTCCACACCACTCAACTGCCTGTTGATGTCGGCCTGCTCACGCTCGTACTCAAAGTCTTTTGCGCTCCTCACGCCTCTCACCAGAAACTTGGCTCCAAGACGATGCGCCAGGTCGATGGTAAGATCGTCGTAGGAAACCACCTCCAGGCGATAACCCTTCGAAGCATCTTGCACATCTATCAGCTCTGTACACTCCTGAGGAAACACCTTCTTGATGCTCTCCACACGCTGAGAAATCTCTTCCGTGGCATGTTTGAGCTTACTCATCGCTACAGCTATCACCAATTTATCAAACATGGGGAGCGCACGTTCTGCTATATTTTGATGCCCGATTGTAAATGGGTCGAAAGTTCCCGTAAATATTCCTATCTTCATGTAGTTAAAGTTCTTCTATCAAATTCTTCACTCAAACAAGTCGCCCTGCATGATGTTGCTGCCATAGGGATTGCGTCCCAGATGGTCGTAGGCAAGCTTAGTGGCCATGCGGCCGCGCGAGGTCCGCTTGATGAATCCCTCCATGATGAGGTAAGGCTCGTACACCTCCTCGATGGTTCCGGCATCCTCGCCGATGGCTGTGGCAATCGTTCCCACGCCCACCGGTCCGCCATGAAACTTGTCGATGATGGTGGTGAGAATCTTGTTGTCGATCTCGTCCAGACCATACTGGTCGATGTTGAGCGCACGGAGCGAGAACTCAGCAATGTCGTAGGTAATGGTGCCGTTGCCCTTCACCTGGGCGAAGTCGCGCACACGGCGCAGCAGCGAGTTGGCGATACGGGGCGTACCGCGTGAGCGGCGCGAAATCTCAGCCGCAGCCTCTTCCTCGATAGGCACTTTCAGGAGCATGGCGCTGCGCTTCACGATCTTTTGCAACGTTGGCGGATTGTAGTACTCCAAGTGCAGGTTGATGCCGAAACGGGCACGCAGAGGCGCTGTAAGCGAACCGCTGCGGGTAGTGGCTCCTACAAGGGTGAAGGGATTGAGGTCGATCTGAATGCTGCGGGCCGACGGACCCTTGTCGATCATGATGTCGATGCGATAGTCCTCCATGGCCGAGTAGAGATATTCTTCCACTACGGGCGACAGACGGTGAATCTCGTCGATGAAGAGCACGTCGTTGGGTTCCAGCGAGGTAAGAATGCCTGCCAGATCGCCCGGCTTGTCGAGCACAGGGCCCGATGTAATCTTCAGTCCCACGCCCAGCTCGTTGGCGATGATGTTGCTCAGCGTCGTCTTGCCCAGTCCTGGTGGACCGTGCAGCAGTGTATGATCGAGCGGTTCGCCGCGATACTTGGCAGCCTCGACAAACACCTGCAGGTTGTCCACCACGCCCGTCTGTCCGCTGAAGTCAGAGAACTTCAAGGGTCGCAGCGCCTTCTCGAATTCCTTTTCGGCAGGCGAAACCGACTCATTTCTTATGTCAAAATCTTCGTTCATTCCGTAATATCTTATATTTTGTGCAAAGTTACACAATTGTATCAGAAATAAAAAGGAATTCACGAAAAAATCGACAAAAACCTTTGCTCACAATAAATATAATCACTACTTTTGCACCCACATTCCGAACAGAACGTATATAAGAGGGCGACAAACATTCTAAAAATATATAGGTTATGTTACATTTATTTCAGGCGCTCAGCCGTTTGCTGGCCAATTACACCTCCATCTTCGTGATAGGAGTAGCTGTATTCACATTCTTCTTCCCACATACCTTCGACTGGGTACGCGGAATCACCCAGACCGTCATTCTCGGCATCATCATGCTCACCATGGGACTGACTCTCACCACCAACGATTTCAAGATTTTGGCGCAACGCCCCCTTGATGTCTTCATCGGTGCCTGCGCCCAGTTCATCATCATGCCGGGCGTGGCCTACCTCCTTGTCCACGTATGGCACCTCGACCCTGCCCTTGCCCTCGGCATTCTGCTCGTGGGCTGTTGTCCTGGCGGTGTGTCGAGCAACATCATGAGCTATCTCTGTCATGGCGACGTGGCTTTCTCGGTGGGAATGACCTGTGCCTCCACCATCCTCGCTCCTGTCATGACGCCGCTGCTGATGAAGATTACAGCCGGTGAAATCATCCATATCGACGCCATCGGCATGTTCCAGGGCATTCTGCTCGTCACCATCATCCCTGTAGCCATCGGCTGCACACTCAACTACATTTACGGCAAGAGGGAGTGTTTCCCCACCATTCAGAGCCTGATGCCCGGCATCAGCGTCACCTGCCTGGCGTTTATCGTGGGCGGCGTTATCTCTACCGTTCACGACGACCTCGTGGCACGCGGCATGATGCTCTTCCTCTGGACCTTTGCCGTCGTCTTCTGCCACAACACGCTGGGCTATTGCCTCGGCTGGCTGGCCGGTAAGCTGGCTGGCTTCAACACAGCCAAGAAGCGCACCATCAGCATCGAGGTGGGAATGCAGAACGCCGGTCTTGCCACCGTCCTGGCCGGAAACTTCTTTGCCGCCCAGCCACTTGCCGTCCTTCCTTGTGCCATTAGTTGCGCCTGGCACAGCATTTCGGGCACAATTCTTGCAGGAATCTACCTGAAATGGGACAAAATGCACGGGAAAGGTTAATAACTGAACTATCCAATAAACACCCCATAAAAAAATCGGCTCTTTCCTCATCTTTGTGAAGAAAGAGCCGATTTCATATCTGCTATTTGCCATGCGTAAGCAACTGCACCGCACGCATCACAATCTCGTTCGTCTCGTTCCAAACCTGGAAATACTGGCTCATATCCCAAATATCTCGCGCTACAAGGGCTTTGAGCTGTATGGACAGGTATTTCTTCGTCTGAGCCAATTCGGCGGCGTCACGGGGCTCTATTTTCTCTTTCTTGCCATCGGCGATGATTTCCTCAACAAGGCTCTGAGGAACCTCATAGCTTGCCAGGAACTTACCAAAATCCTTGTACTGGCTCTTCAGCTCTTGGCGATGGGCGTCGATGAACTTCAGGCTGTGGTTGATGACGATGCTCTTGGCTGTAAGCAAGCGATGCATCTTGGTGTACTTGGTCGTATCGAGCGGCACAAAATAATCGGGCATGATGCCTCCGCCGCCATAAACCACACGATGCTTGCGCAGGGTGTAATACTTCAGAGAGTCGGACAGATGGATGCTGTCCTGGTTGGTGAACTCGCCGTGCTTGTAGCGGTTGTCGAGATCCATGGCATAATCCTCGCGCTCGCCCTTCTTGTAAGGCTTCTGGATGCATCGGCCGCTCGGCGTATAGTAATGGGCTATGGTGAGACGTATCTCGCTGCCATCCTCAAAGGTAAGAGGACGCTGCACCAATCCCTTGCCAAAAGTGCGACGACCTACGACAACGCCTCGGTCCTGGTCTTGTATGGCACCCGACACGATCTCGGCTGCCGAAGCCGAGAACTCGTTGGTGAGAACCACGAGCTTGCCCTTGCGCCATCGTCCGTTGGCCTCAGCACGGAACTCCTGTCGAGGCGCTGTACGGCCATTGGTGTAGACGATGAGGTCGCCTTTCTCCAAGAACTCGTTGGCAATCTTGGCTGCCGTCTGAAGATAGCCTCCACCATTGTCCTGAAGGTCGAAGATGAGGTCTTTCATGCCTTTCTTCTTGAGCGAGTCCATAGCGACAGAAACCTCCTTGTGGCTGGTCATTCCGAAGCTGCCCAGACGGATGTATCCGATTCCGGGGCGAATCATATAGGCTGCATCCATCGTGGTGACTGGTATCTTGTCGCGCTTGACACGGAAGGAAAGCTTGTCCTTGATGCCACGGCGCACAACAGTGAGGTTGACTATGGTTCCCTTGGGTCCGCGAAGGCGCTTCATGATTTCTTCCTTGCTCATCTTGACGCCTGCGATGGCTGTGTCGTTGACTGCCACAATGCGGTCGCCGGCTATGATGCCCACTTTCTCGGAAGGCCCGTTGACAACGGGCTGAATGACGAGGAGTGAGTCGTCGACCATGTTAAACTGCACACCGATGCCATCAAAAGAGCCGTTGAGCGACTCATTCATCGCCTGTGTCTCCTTGGCTGTGGTGTAAGAGGAATGCGGGTCGAGCTTCTCCAACATGCCACGAATGGCGTCCTCGACAAGCTTGTTCTCGTCGACGCTGTCGACATAGAGATTGGCAATGGCTATCTCTGCCCTGCCCAACTTCTCTATCGGGCTGTTCTTGCCCATTCTGATGCGCATCTGGGCACTGGCAGAAGTTACTGCCAGGAATGCCACCAGTGCAAACAATAGATATTTCTTCATAAATTCTTATTTTACTTGAGTTTCGCAAGCTCAGAAGTTAAAGGAGTTAAGACAAATCCGTGCCTTTTTGTTAACCCGTGACTATCAATTCTAATCCAGCGGATCAGAGTCTTCATCTGGAATATCTTCCTCGATCACCAAGTTGTCGATAATGAAGTTCTGGCGCTCCATGGTGTTCTTGCCCATGTAGTACTCTAAGAGTTTCTGCACCTGGTCGGTTTTGTGCAGAGTGACTTGTTCCAGTCGCATGTCAGGACCGATGAAATGGGCAAACTCTTCGGGAGAAATCTCGCCGAGACCCTTGAATCGGGTGATTTCAGGATCAGGTCCCAAGTCGCGGATGGACTGCTGGCGCTCCTCGTCGCTATAGCAATAGTGCGTGATGAAGTCGCTCTTCTTCTCCTTCGGTCCCAACTTGGCGTCGGCATCGGCTATGGCCTGCTTGTTCTTTATCTTGGTTCGCTTGTTGCGCACACGGAACAAAGGCGTCTGCAGCACGTAGACATGACCTTTCTTGATGAGGTCGGGGAAGAACTGCAGGAAGAAGGTGATGATAAGCAGACGGATGTGCATTCCGTCGACATCGGCATCGGTAGCCACGACAACCTTGTTGTAACGCAGCGAGTCGAGACCGTCCTCTATGTCGAGGGCTGCCTGGAGAAGATTGAACTCCTCGTTCTCGTACACCACTTTCTTGGTAAGACCAAAGCTGTTGAGCGGCTTACCGCGAAGGGAGAACACAGCCTGGGTGTTCACGTCGCGGCTCTTGGTGATGCTTCCGCTGGCAGAATCGCCCTCTGTAATGAAGATGGAGCTTTCCTCCTTGCGTTCGTTCTTGGCGTCGCTGAAATGGATGCGGCAGTCGCGCAACTTGCGGTTGTGCAGATTGGCCTTCTTGGCACGCTCGCGCGCCAGCTTGGTGACGCCAGCCATCGCCTTTCGCTCGCGCTCACTCTCCTTGATCTTGCTCTCCAGCACCTCGGCCACGTCTTTATGGATGTGCAGATAGTTGTCCACCTCTTTCTTCAGAAAATCGCCCACATACTTGTTGATGGTCTCGCCGCCATTGGGAGTCATCGTGGTACTGCCGAGCTTGATCTTCGTCTGACTCTCGAAGACGGGTTCCTCGACATTGATGGCTATAGCTGCCACCAGGCCGTTGCGAATGTCGCCATACTCGTACTTACCGAAGAATTCCTTGATGGTCTTGGCAATATGCTCCTTGAAGGCGCTCTGATGAGTTCCGCCCTGCGTGGTGTGCTGACCGTTGACAAAGGAATAGTACTCCTCACCATACTGGTTGGTGTGGGTGAAAGCCACCTCGATGTCCTCGCCCTTCATGTGGACGATGTCGTAGAGGCCGTCATTGGTCATGTTGTCGGTAAGAAGATCCTGCAAACCGTGGCGGCTCAGGATGCGACGACCATTGTGCATGATGGTAAGGCCCGTATTGAGATAGGTGTAGTTGCGAAGCATCGTCTCCACGATATCATCGTGGAAGCTGTAGTTCTTGAAGAGAGTGTTGTCGGGCTCGAAAAAGATGTAGGTTCCGTTCTCATCCTCGGTCTTTGAGGTCTTGTCGCTCTTCAGAATGCCCCGTTCGAAGACAAGATGGCGCACCTTTCCCTCGCGGAAAGACTTCACCTCGAAATGAGAGCTGAGGGCATTGACCGCTTTTACACCCACACCATTCAGGCCCACACTCTTCTTGAAGGCCTTGCTGTCGTACTTGCCACCAGTATTGAGCACGCTGACAGCCTCGACAAGCTTGCCCTGCGGAATGCCTCGGCCATAATCGCGCACGCTGACACGAAGATTGTCCTCGATGTCGATTTCGAGTCGCGCTCCGGCGCCCATCTTGAACTCGTCGATGGAGTTGTCCACCACCTCTTTCAAGAGCACATAGATGCCGTCTTCGGGCAGATTGCCATCGCCCAAACGTCCGATGTACATACCCGGACGGGTACGCACATGCTCCATATCGCTCAAGTGGCGGATATTGTCATCTGTATATTCTACAGGTTGCTCCTGAGGGGTATTTGCCAGTTCTTCAGCAGCACCCTTTTCATTCAAGTTTTTATCTTCAGGCATAAATTCCTCCTTGTAATTCTGATTTTATTTTATACGAACAGTTGCTATTTACTTGATTTTCTTAATATAACAGTTGCGGCGCTTGTGAAGGATTGGGGCTAAGACGCCCCATTGTCCCTGCACAGCAACATTGTCTTCCATTTCCACCTGTGTTTCTCCCCACTCGATTCCATACTTCTGATAGATAGGAATCAGGTCGGCAAAAAGCAGCGCATTGGCACCCTTGGCACGGTATTCCGGCTGGATACCGATGAGCAGGAGGTCAACGATCTTGGTCTTATGGAACTTGATAGCACGCAGCAGATGCCACCAACCGAAAGGAAACAGTCTGCCCCTATGGCATTTCTGCAAGGCTTTGGTAAGAGAAGGCATCGTAATACCGATTCCTATCATCTTATGATCCTCTGTAGTCCAATCTTCGATGGCAGTCACAAAGTTCAGATCGAGCAAAGCTAAATACATCTTGATATACTGGTCTATCTGCTTCTGCGAGAGTTCAGAATAGCCATAGAGATGCTTGTATGTATTATTGATGAGGTCGAAAATCTTCTGCCCATATCCGCCCTGATAAATATCCTTACGGGTAAGTTTGCGGACATGGAGATTGTATCTTTTCTCTATCATCGCCGCTATCTTGGAATATTTCTCCGGGATGGTATCTGGCACTATCAGCTTATACTCTACGTACTTATTATCTACGGTAAAACCCTCCAAAGCCTCTACGTGCTCCGGATAATATGAATAATTGTAGATGGTAGGCATGGTGCCGAGCTGGTCAAAGCCCCAGGTAAGCATACCTTCTGGATCCATATCCGTAAAACCAAGCGGACCTACAATATCTTCCATTCCCTTCTCCTTGCCATATTTCTCTACAGCATCGAAGAGAGCCTTGGAAACCTCACGGTCGTCGATGAAATCAATCCACCCGAAGCGCACGGACTTACGATCCCAACGCTTATTGGCCTTATGGTTGATAATAGCAGCGACACGTCCCACTACCTTGCCCTCTTTATAAGCAAGGAAATACTCTGCCTCGCAAAACTCGAAAGCGGCATTGCGATCTTTGCTAAGTGTGTTCATGTCGTCGCTGAAAAGATTGGGCGCATCATACGGATTGCCCTCGTATAGGTCGTAATGGAAGTCGATGAACGTCTTCAAGTCCTTCTTGTTTTCGACCTTTCGAATCTCTATTAATGACATTATCTCAAACTAGTTTGTTACTTTAAAGCATGCAAAAATAGCAATATTTGGTCAAACAGCCAAATATTGCTATTTTTTTTGCAGTTTTTTATGAGGTTGACAAGTATATTGGTGGTTTATTTTGCCTCAATATGGGTTTTATCAACTGATTTCGCCTGTCAGATTACTGAGTTTTCGCAAATAGGACAGTTCCGTCATTTTCAGCCAATTTTGCTTAGCTGCTTATTTCAGAAGATGTGCTTTTATCCACTCCATTTGTCCGCGGTTGGTTTCTGTTGTCGTCCAATGCTCGTTGATCGGGGTAAGCAGACTCTCCTTAGTACATTTCAGCGTGTTCCAGACAGCATAGCTGGTTGTTGGAGGACAGGTCACATCGTTGTAGCCCCATGTAAGATAAGTAGGAGCCTTGACGTAACGGGCGAAATTGACTACATCGAAGTAAGCCAGGGTGTTGAGACAGTCCTTATTGCTCAATATCTGAGGCTGACGGCAGAAGTGTGGATAACCGCCCGTTCCGCCCTTAGCCGCATAACCCGCCATGTCGCTAAGGGCAGGATGATTGGCTACACATTGGGTGACACGACTGTCGAGTCCTGCTGCGATAATGGCCAAGGCTCCGCCCTGACTGCCGCCCTGCACAGCAACATTCTTGCCATCCCACTCGGGAAGCGAAGTCAGGAAATCGATACAACGAACCAAGCCTACATAGACATGCTTCATATAATAAATGTCCTTGTTCTCCAAACCATTGGCCAAATAGCCGCCATTACGGTCGTTGAAAGCACGGCTGATCTCGCCAAAAGTCTCTGACGAAATGCGTGGGTCGAGGCCATGAATCTCCACCTCAAATCGAACAAAGCCATTCTCGGCATAATACTTGTTGCGCATAGGATCCTTGATGGTCTTGATGCCTGCTCCTGGAGGACAGAGCACTACGGGATGCTTGCCTGGCTGGGCATTCTTGGGATAGAACAGGAAGCCATACATGGAATGGCCCATTTTGTCGATCTGGAGTTTGACGAGATAACAGTCTATCTTGTCGGTACAATAGTCCTTGTACAACTCCTTGGTATAAGACATAGGCACCTGTTTCAGTTTCTCCACGTTCTTCTGCCAGAAGCTTCTGAAATCCTGGGGCTCCTGTGTATAGGGTTTTATCTTGTCGACCGAGAATCCCACCTTGATATGATGCTCATAGGTCTTTCCGTCGAGACTGACAGAGAGTTTCATGTCGCGGAATCCTGGAGTCTTCTTCGTTCCCATATTGATGACGGCACGTCCGTTCTTCAGCTTCACGCTTCCATGCTTGTCGGGCTGGAGCATGTCGTTGCCTATGGAATATTTCAGTTCGCCTTCACGGGGAATGCCATACTTGCAGAAACTCACCTCCACCTTGGCATTCTCGCCGGTCTGATAGAGCCAGTCGGCATGGTCGGGCACAGTGAGCCAAAGATAGTCGCTCTTATAAGGATAGTTCTCCGCTTTGATGTTTTGTACACCACTCATGTTCATCGCCAAGATAAACGCGAGCAATAAAAAGATTGTTTTTAATTTGTTCATAAATAGTAGCTTATTTTTTGTTACTCAACTTTCGCTGAGGTCAGTTTGTTATTTATATCGACTTCATGTCTTCTGCAAAATTAAGAAAATTAAGGATAAATTCCAAACATTCAGAAAGAATTTCCTAACTTTTCATGCGTTTTCTAAAATTTTATCCGTTATCAGCAGCACATGACTGTCGTCAGACAAGGTAGTGGCGAAGATATAGGTTTCGCCTCCATCCTTCAACTTCAGTCGCTTGCGCAATTCTGCCACGGAAAGAGGAAAGTTGCGGGTGGAAATATTGGCCTTCACAATGCCTTGCAAATGGCGCTTGAGTTCTTTCTTGTTGAAGGAAGAAACGGCACGGATACGGAAAGAACGGCCTGGAAAATCGGCTACAGAAAACTGGCTCACGAAAAGGTGACTGTTCTTGGAGAGCATCGAGACAGAATAACGCTCGGAAAGAACTCCGAAACAGCCTGCTTTCATCAGCGAGGCATTCGGCTCATAGAGATATTGAGCCGAATCTAAGTCGGCTGCTGCTATGCGGGTTACAGAAGAAGCCATTTCGGCATCATCGCAGACAAACGACAGAGTATCGTTGACACAACAAATGCGAAGGCGACTGTTTTCGTCCATATTTCTCGCTGAGAGCACCAACAAGAGCTCCTTGCACTCATTGTTCACAGAAACAACATGCACCTCTCTCACACACCTTAATTCGCTTACAGCACGATGCCAGTCGAGCATCGGAGACAGTTTGATGACTACAAAATCGGCTTTCTGGAGCATTTCCTCTTGAAGCCTGGTTACATCGGGGGTGCAGTCTTGAAGACTTACCACCTTGTTGCCGGCATCATCACGACGGGCTGGATCAATATAGATTACCCGAAGACCAGAATGATTCGGAATCGCATGAAGCACCTCTACTCCATCTCCATTCTTCACGACGACATGTTTTAATCCCAATCGTTCAAAATTCTCCTTCGCCGCTTCACAAAGATGCTTTTGCCGTTCTACATACATCGACTTAGCGCCCAATCGGGTTGCCATATAAGAGAAGTCGACTCCAAAACCTCCAGTAAGGTCAACAAACTCAATTTCTGCAACAGAATCTCCTGAGCAAACATCGCTTTTCGTTTTGTTAACACAACCACCCATTTTCGTTAATATCTGTTGCTTTTCACAAGTACCTTCATTTTGAGCGAATTCTGAATCAACTGTGCTCTTGGTCGCAAATTCGCAAATTTTGGAATTATCGCCTTGGGGCACGATTTCTCCTCGAAGAGAGGAAAGAGAAGAATTTCCCAACAATCGTGCAGCCAATTCGGCTTTATAGAGCGCAGTCTGCTCTGACGAACATTGCTCCATCGAGATGTGAGGCGGATAAATGATGCCGTCGATGCTGGCCCAGCGAGGCAACTTGATACGAGCCAGCTGTCGACCACGTATCTGGTCGAGAGCAAAAGGCATATTGACCTCAGGATTCTTGCTTCCGAGGAAAGCCAGCTGTCGAACGTCGTCGTCCTGATGCTGGCGAATAAAATCTAAAGTCGCTTGGTTCATCGTTGTCATTTCCCTTTATCTTGTCTATGGCGATGCATTTATCCGACTACCAGCGAGAATTGCAACCCTAAAGCATTTGCTATTCTCAAGAAAGTGGAGAGCTGCATATCCGTTTGGCCCTTTTCCAGAGCAGAGACATACTCTCTCTTCTTGCCGATTTTCTCGGCAAGAGCCTTCTGCGTCATCTTCTGTTTCTTACGCTCGTCTTTTAACAACTCTGCATAATACCAAGCCTTAGCCCTGGCATCAAAATCCTTGCGAGCCTCGCTATTAGGCTCGCCATATTTTTCCTGCAGAACATCATCAAATGTTCTCAACTTAGACAGTTTTTCTTCATTAAACTTCAACATATCTCTAACCCTCCAAATATTTCTTTAATAATCTTTCTGCCAACTTAATCTCTGCTTTATATTGCTTTGTTCCTTTCTTGACAAAGGAATTCAATAATATAACTCGCTTGCTCTGTATAAAACTATAATTATCTATAGCAAATAAAACTGTTCTATATTCATCAGAGCTAATGGAAACACGAAGTTCATAAAAGTCGGTATTCTCTAAATGTTTTACGAACTTTTTATTAACCACATACTGGGTCTTTATGAGCCGCAGCCCATAATCAAACTTATCCTGTATTTTGGAATCGAGCCCACGATAAAAGGCATCAAATTCCTCAGAATAAATCACCTGTCGTATATTCTCTTCTTCCATGCCGCAAAAGTAAGAAAAATATTAGTTACTTCCAAATGTTTAGGAAGAAATTTATTACTTTTTCGTTTTCCTTTCGAAAAGGGTTTTACACTATTAGTTATAAGGTCGCTAATTGCGACCTTAACCCATCAAGTTGATTCTGGAGGCACAAAGCGATAAGACTCCCATTATCGACATATTGTTTTTGAAATAGAATTAGCACAAAACCCTTCACCCTTCATCTATCGTTTGAAATCCCCAGTGTTTATCGGGCAGGGATTGAAGGGGGCTAAATCACCCTTCATCACCCTTCATATGGTCATAATAGACGCCCCGAACCGGTCATAATAGATGCCTCGGACTGGTCATAATAGAAGACAAATAATGGCCTTAAATAGAAGCATGGACAAACTCTGTCTATCAGTCGAAATCTGAAAATGGCAAAAAGATGAAGGGTGATGAAGGGTAATGAAGGGGTAAAATAAGCCTATCAGCCTTGGAACCCCTGTGTTTATCGGCATTCCGCGCGAATAGATGAAGGGTGAAGGGTTTTTGCGTAATCCATTTTTATAAATACTGGTGCTACTTTTATAAATACTGATGCTATAAAAATGCCTACTTATGGCACAAAAGTGCCCTACAATGGGCACATTTGTGCCCTCTTAGGAGCAATGATACAGAATAAGCTTTTAGACTCACTAATCCTTATTCCAGACCGAGACAATTCTTTCCAATGTTTGCCAAATTGGAAAGAAACGAAAAGGAGACAAATCTCTTAAAAATAAGACTTGCCTCCTTAATATTCTTTACTTCACGATTTCTTTTCCTTTCTATATTTTTATAAATGTTATTACTTTACATAGATTCTCTGATGATTCTTAATATAAATTCCACTAGGCAATCCGACTACGCTGCCTGTAGTATTAACTAAACGACCATCTATGCTATAAACCATCTTGTCTGTATTCTTTTCAGGAGAATCAACTATGGTTTCAATGTTGGTTGTACCATCATTACCCTCAATTCCTAAAGAGATAGACTTCACTCGTCCTTGGGTTACAGCATCTTCCTTCAGCACATAAGCACGAAAAGCCTTTACCTGTCCGCCCTTAGTAGGACCAAAGGTTCCATTAGAGTTGAATGTTTCATATTCACTTCCCACACCTGTCATAGTTGTCAAAGCACCACCATAACTTACCTTTATATCAGTGTTCTCTGTCAGCAATCCAGAAGTACCATCCCAATCAAAGACACGAAGAGGAGTTGGCGTTCCATTCTGCATAATATCAGAATCCACCGTCATCAACTTGTTATTACTGAATGTCACGTCTGTCACATTATCCTTTAATTTTGCCACAAAAGGCTGTCCTGCAGATATACTTGCATCTGTATCAATCTTCTGCAACAACAATATTAACTTTCCGTCTGGCTTATAAAGTGCAGTTTGATTTGCCGTATAGACATTCTCAAATGCATCAGAAACTTCACTCAAGTTTGTATCGAATGGCAAGCAGAAAGTAGCATAACTGCCAGGTTTCATGTTGCTACGATTATACGTTAGGGCACCTATAGGATAGGCACCAGGACTTACTGTAACATTTTCATCTGTTAATCTTAAAGCTTCTGGAGCTTTAAAATAACTCCATGGGGCTTCTGCATAACCTACGGCTCCCTTTGAAGTTACTAAAGTTATCTGTGAAGCCAGCGTTGGCTCACAAATGCATTCCCCACCAGAAATATTTAGCTTTGGGTCTCTAAAAGCAGGTGCTTTCAATGGGTTACATATAATACTCTTTAGATTTACACATTGATAAAATGCCCCACCCCATATGCACTCAACACTAGCAGGTATCTCTATGTTTTCCAAAGAAGAACAACCCCAAAACAAAAACGGAGCAATAAAATTTATACTTGATGGTATCGTTATATGTTTCAAGGAAGAACAGTGCGCAAAAACTCCCACGCCAATTATTTTTACATTATTAGGCATTACTACCGATACCAAACTAGTACAGCCATCAAAGGCATTATCACCTATCGAAGTGACACTGGAAGGAATTTCCAAACTAGTCAAACCACGACAATTATTAAAGGCAGAATAACCTATCGAAGTAACACTGGAAGGTATATCCAAGCTAGTCAAACTACTACAGCCATCAAAAGCACAATTACCTATCGAAGTGACACTAGAAGGAATCTTCAAACTTGTCAAACTGCTGAAATTTCTAAAAGTATAATCACCTATTGAAGTAATACTAGAAGGTATCTCTAAACTTGTCAAACTACTGCAACCTGAAAAGGCATCGCTACCTATCGAGGTGACACTGGAAGGAATTTCCAAACTTGTCAAACTACTGCAACCAGAAAAGGCTCTGCCACCTATCGAGGTGACACTGGAAGGTATATCCAAACTTGTCAAACTACTGCAACCAGAAAAGGCATTGAAACCTATCGAGGTGACACTGGAAGGAATCTTCAAACTTGTCAAGCCACTGCACCCCAAAAAAAATCCCTCTATCGAAGTGACACTGGAAGGAATATCAAAGCTAGTCAAACCTCTGCAACCAGAAAAGGCATAATCACCTATCGAAGTGACACTGGAAGGAATATCAAAGCTAGTCAAACCACTGCAACCAGAAAAGGCATAATCACCTATCGAGGTGACACTGGAAGGAATCTTCAAACTTGTCAAACCGCTGCAACCAGAAAAGGTCCAATCACCTATCGAGGTGACACTGGAAGGTATATCCAAACTTGTCAAACTACTGCAACCAGAAAAGGCTCTGCCACCTATCGAAGTGACACTAGAAGGAATCTTCAAACTTGTCAAACTACTGCAATCAGAAAAGGCCACAAAACTTATTGATACTACCGAATAAGTTGCATTATCGTAATTCACGGTCTCAGGAATCCCAACAGTTTCGTCATTTTTATGAGCATCTGTAAATCCATCACACTTTACCTCCAAATTTGAGGGGGAAATAATTGTATACTTCAAGATACCATCATCAAAATCTGAAGCGGCACCAACAATACTCCAAGAAAGCAATACCACTAGGAGCAATAAAGAATGTAGTTTTTGTTTCATATAAAGCTATTTTTTGCCACCGAATCCCCAACTGGCGATTAATATACTCTTAGCTGACGGCAAAATAAAAAAACGTGGGACTCTACCTGTTACCCGTCCCACGAATCGAGGCCTTCGCATTGCCCAGTACAGTTGAACGAGCAACGTCGAAGCCCACGCCGATATGTATATACTTCTCCCTATACAGATATAAGACTCATCGCCAAACGCAATAAGCCATACCTATAAAGGGATGTGAAATAAACACATCCCGAGGGCATCTACCGTTGCAATGCTCAAGACTGTACTGAAAGTTGCGAAGTTTCGATTCGTCAAGAACAAAGCGTCAAGTAAACGCCTTTATATTATGTCGTGACACCACTATATCCCACTTACCTTATTTTCTCCCCATCTCGGCATGAGAAAGAGCCTCACAGAGCCTCTAAATGCCTCAACACGGCGTGAGCGAGAGTGGTATCGGTTGCAAAGATAATGAAAATAATGATTACTTACATGTTTTTCGTGGATTATTTTTCATGTAGAGCCAAGAAAAGAGAATGTTCGGGCACACAAATGGACAAAATAAAAACTGCCACAAGATGTAGCAGTTTCTATTCACACACAAACTAACTGTAATTCATTAGCGGTATTTTTTATTTCTTGCAAGATTTCACGCTCACATTCAGCAGATGGTTTCTTAGTGCCATTCACATACTGTGTCATCAAACCTTGGCTAATTCCCAAACGTTTACCAATCTCTACAGCATTCAGTTCTGGATGAGATAAAAAAATCAAGGAAATGCCTGTAGGTTCTGGATCTTCGTATTCAAAACTCTCAAAGGAAACATCCTCGTCCAACAAGGGCCAATAAATGCCCTCGTCATCTATCTCATAATCTTCACGTTGCTCATGAGTAGCATTCTTCAAACGCTTATAATAAAGCAAGGACTGCCACAGCACTCTTCCATCGTCTGTCTCGCCGTAAATACGGTCATCGGCAAACCAAATTCTTTTAATCTTCATTTTCACCTCCTTCTTCTACGCTACTGCCAAAATACTCTTTCCATTTTGCAATGGCTAAGTCGTGATTCTCTTCAAGAACCATTTCTGCCGCTTTAATATCCTTGTTCTTCAATCCTTTATTATAAACAAGAACCACAGCATCGTCTGTTATCTCGAACTTTGCTCTTCCATCTGCATTTTTCACATGGACATGAATTGGTTCATGCTCACGAGAATAGAAGTAAAAGCGCATTCCGAACATTCTTAATATTTCTGGCATAAGCTGTTATTTAGTCATTCTCGGTTGCAAAGATAATGAAAATAATGATTACTTACATGTTTTTGTGGATTATTTTTCATAACATTCCATAAAAAGTGAATGTTTGGGTGCACAAAAGAAACAATTAGACCTCAGCACTTTACGCAAAGAGCATATAGTGTGAGGTCTAATATTTCATTTGATTTTCCTCTGATGGAAATCATCCGTCAGAGGAAAAAAGAATCTCGATAAGAGAAGATTAGTCTGCCAACTTTGCCTTCAGGAACTCACGGTTCAGGCGGGCGATGTTGGCGATAGACTCGTTCTTAGGACAAACAGCCTCGCAAGCACGAGTGTTTGTACAGTTACCGAAGCCGAGCTCATCCATGCGTGCAATCATCTTCTTAGCACGGGCAGCAGCCTCTACACGACCCTGTGGGAGAAGTGCCAACTGGCTAACCTTTGAGCTGACGAAGAGCATGGCAGAACCATTCTTACATGCAGCAACACAAGCACCGCAACCGATACATGTAGCGCAATCCATTGCCTCGTCTGCATTCTCCTTAGAAATCAGGATAGCATTGGCATCCTGAGCCTGACCTGTACGGATGCTGGTGTAACCACCTGCCTGGATGATCTTGTCGAATGCTGAACGGTCTACCATACAGTCCTTGATGATAGGGAAACCAGCAGAACGCCAAGGCTCAACGGTGATAACATCGCCATCGTTGAAACGACGCATGTAGAGCTGACATGTTGTAGCACCACGCTCTGTCTTACCGTGAGGTGTACCATTAATATATAGAGAGCACATACCGCAGATACCCTCGCGGCAGTCGTGGTCGAAGACGAAAGGCTCCTGACCTGACTCGATGAGCTCCTCGTTCAAGATGTCGAGCATCTCGAGGAATGAAGTATCATCTGGGATGTTCTTCATCTCGTGTGTATCGAAGTGACCCTGTGCTGTAGGACCGTCCTGCTTCCAATACTTAACTGTGAAACTTATATTTCTTGCCATTGTCTTGTTCGCTTTTTAGTTCTTGTAATTTCTTGTCTGTACCTTAATTGCCTCATACTCGAGAGGTTCCTTGTTGAGTACTGGAGCCGTTGTGTCGTTGCCCTGATACTCCCAGCAACCTACGTAGAAGAAGTTCTCGTCATCACGCTTAGCCTCGCCTTCCTCTGTCTGGTACTCCTCACGGAAGTGACCACCACAGCTCTCGTTGCGGTGCAATGCATCGTAAGCGATCAACTCGCCCATCAAGATGAAGTCACGCAAGTGGATAGCCTTATCCAACTCTACGTTCAGACCTTCCTTCTTGCCAGGGACGAAGAGGTTCTTGTTGAATTCCTCACGCAGAGCCTTCATCTTCTTCAAACCTTCCTCAAGACCTTCCTTGGTACGACCCATACCTACGTGCTCCCAAAGGATGTGACCCAACTCCTTGTGGATAGAATCTACAGAGCGCTTGCCCTGGATACCCATCAAGCGGTCGATTTCCTTCTGAACACCAGCCTCTGCCTCTGCGAACTCTGGAAGATCGGTAGAGAGCTTAGGCCACAAAGCCTGATCGGCCAAGTAGTTCTGGATAGTGTATGGCAATACGAAGTAACCGTCAGCCAAACCCTGCATCAAAGCAGATGCACCAAGACGGTTAGCACCGTGGTCAGAGAAGTTACACTCACCAATAGCGAAGAGACCAGGGATAGTGGTCATCAACTCGTAGTCAACCCAGATACCACCCATTGTATAGTGGATAGCAGGGAAGATCATCATTGGGTTGTAATACTTCACACCATTGATTTCCTTAGCCAACTCACCTGGGTTAACGTCGGTAATCTCCTCATACATATCGAAGAGGTTGCCATAACGCTGCAGGATAACGTCGATACCGAGACGGTTGATAGACTCAGAGAAGTCGAGGAATACGGCAAGACCTGTGTTGTTGACACCGAAGCCCTTGTCGCAACGTTCCTTAGCAGCACGAGAAGCCACGTCACGAGGAACCAAGTTACCGAATGCAGGGTAACGGCGCTCCAAGTAGTAGTCGCGGTCTTCCTCAGGAATATCTGAACCCTTCTTTGTACCAGCCTGCAATGCCTTAGCATCCTCAAGCTTCTTAGGAACCCAGATACGACCATCGTTACGGAGTGACTCTGACATCAAAGTCAACTTACTCTGGTTTGTACCGTGAACAGGGATACATGTAGGGTGAATCTGAACGTAAGATGGGTTAGCGAAGTCAGCACCCTTGCGGTAGCACTGGATAGCTGCTGTACAGTTACAACCCATAGCGTTGGTAGAGAGGAAGTAAGCGTTGCCATAACCACCAGTAGCGATAACTACAGCATTGGCAGAGAAACGCTCCAACTTACCTGTGATCAAATTCTTGGCGATGATACCACGTGCGTGACCGTCAACGATCACAACATCCTCCATCTCGTAACGAGTGAAGAGCTTTACCTTGCCTGCCTCAACCATGCGGCTCAAAGAAGAGTAAGCACCGAGGAGGAGCTGCTGACCTGTCTGACCCTTAGCATAGAAAGTACGAGATACCTGAGCACCACCGAAAGAACGGTTAGCCAACATACCACCGTACTCACGAGCGAAAGGAACGCCCTGAGCTACGCACTGGTCGATGATGTCGTTGCTCACCTCAGCCAAACGGTAAACGTTAGCCTCACGAGCACGGTAGTCACCACCCTTTACTGTATCGTAGAACAGACGGTAAACAGAGTCGCCGTCATTCTGATAATTCTTAGTTGCATTGATACCACCCTGTGCTGCAATAGAGTGAGCACGACGAGGAGAGTCCTGGATGCAGAAGTTAAGGATATTGAAGCCCATCTCGCCGAGAGAAGCAGCAGCAGAAGCACCTGCCAAACCTGTACCTACAACGATGATGTCGAGCTTTAACTTATTCTTTGGGTTAACCAAACGCTGATGAGCCTTATAGTTGGTCCATTTCTCAGCTACTGGTCCTTCTGGTATTCTTGAATTTAATGTCTTAGCCATAATCTTTTTATATACTTAAATGATTACATGAATTAAGCTGCACAGCACAAAGATGGAGCGCAACCGAAAGCGAATGCCAATACAACTACGATGAAGAGGAGAAGCAAGATGGTAGAGTAAATCATACCGATCATCTTCCAACGGCAGAACCATGTCTTACCGCTCCAACCGAGTGTCTGAATGGCACTCCAGAAACCATGAGTGAGGTGGAACCACAAAGCTACCAACCAGATGATGTAGAGAACTACGAATACTGGATTAGCGAAGGTGTCCTGAATGAAAGCGAAACCGTCTGCTGGTTCGTGACCACCGAAGCTTGTACCCAAGAGTTCTGCAAACATCATGTTGTACCAGAAGTTGAAAAGGTGAAGCAAAAGACCGAGAACGATGATGATACCGAGTACCAACATGTTCTGACTTGCCCACTCTACCTTCTCTGGCTTTGCTGTTACCTCGTAACGCTGGTTACCGCGAGCACGACGGTTCTGTGCTGTCAGGATGAAAGCGTAAACGATGTGACAAACTGCCAAAGCTGCCAAACCTAAGGTTGCAACTACGGCGTACCAATTTGCACCCAAAGCTCCACAAATCATGTCATAAGCCTTTCCTGAGAAAAGCGCAACCACATTCATGCAACCATGGAATGTCAAGAATAGAATAAGTGCAATACCAGTTACTGACATCACTACCTTTCTACCAATAGATGAATTGATTAACCACATAAATGATTGATTTTTAAATATTTAACTGTTTGAAACTAATTTATATTCTTCTTTAAATATCACCGTACAAGATGTTTGCTTGCACCGCCCAAAATACCTATTTTTAGGTACATGGTCGCAAGTTTGCTGCAAAATTACTATAAATTCATGATTTATCAAAGTGTTTTTGCTAAAAATTCAATTAAAATTCTTACTTTTGCCGAAAATTAGAAATAGTATAGATTATGAATTTCAAGTACGACGTCCTCGTTATAGGCGGAGGCCATGCCGGAAGTGAAGCCGCTGCAGCTGCTGCGAACATGGGAGCCAAGACATGCCTCATCACAATGGACATGAACAAGATTGGACAGATGAGCTGCAACCCTGCCGTGGGCGGAATCGCCAAAGGACAAATTGTAAGAGAGATTGATGCATTAGGCGGACAGATGGGTATAGTCACCGACAAGACCGCCATCCAGTTCCGTATGTTAAATATAGGTAAAGGACCTGCCGTATGGAGCCCTCGAGCTCAATGCGACAGAGGAAAGTTCATATGGGAATGGAGAACCGTTCTCGACCATACCGACAATCTGGACATCTGGCAAGACCAGGCTGAAGAACTGTTTGTGGAAAACGGAGAAGCCGTTGGAGTACGCACCATTTGGGGCGCTGAGTTCTTCGCTAAAAGCATTATCATTACTGCTGGAACTTTCCTCAACGGACTGATGCATGTAGGAAGAAAAATGGTAGAAGGCGGCAGATGCGCAGAACCTGCAGTACATCACTTCACAGAAAGCATCACACGATGGGGAATCACAACCGCAAGAATGAAAACAGGAACTCCTGTTCGCATCGACAAGCGAAGCGTGCATTTCGAAGATATGGAAATTCAGCCTGGCGACAGCGACTTTCATCAATTCTCGTATATGGGCGAACACAGAGTGCTGAAACAGTTGCCTTGCTGGACTTGCTATACTAATAATAATGTACACGAGACACTAAAAAGCGGACTTGCCGACTCTCCTCTTTTCAACGGACAGATTCAAAGCACAGGTCCTCGCTATTGTCCAAGTATAGAAACCAAACTCGTCACGTTCCCCGACAAAGATCAGCATCCTCTCTTCCTGGAACCAGAAGGAGAAGACACCAACGAGATGTACCTGAACGGATTTTCTTCCAGTATGCCTATGGACATACAGCTCAAAGCTCTTCACGAGATACCTGCGCTGAGAGATGCGAAAATCTATCGACCCGGTTACGCCATAGAGTACGACTACTTCGACCCCACTCAACTAAAACACTCATTGGAGTCAAAAATCATCAAGGGCTTGTTCTTCGCCGGACAGGTGAACGGAACAACAGGATACGAAGAAGCTGGCGGACAAGGAACCGTTGCAGGAATCAACGCCGCACTTTATTGCACTGGCAACAAGACTTTCGAAATGCAAAGAGACGAATCTTACATCGGTGTGCTCATCGACGACTTGACAACAAAGGGAGTGGACGAACCTTACCGTATGTTTACCTCTCGTGCCGAATATCGCATTCTCCTCAGACAGGACGACGCAGATGCCCGACTCACAGAAAAAGCCTACGAATTGGGAATTGCCAAAAGAGACAGATTTGAATGGTGGATGCAAAAGAAAGAGCAAATCGATAGAATCATCGAATTCTGCGCCAACTACCCGATCAAGAAAGAAATGGTCAATTCCAAACTGGAAGCTTTAGGCACTACTCCACTCAGAGCTGGCTGCAAACTGATAGACCTGGTGGCACGACCTCATCTGAATTTGCAAAACTTAGCGGAAATTATCCCTGATTTGAAGGAAGTGATAAATGCTCCCGCCAATCGCAAAGAAGAAATCACAGAGGCTGCAGAAATCAGAATGAAGTACAAAGGATACATCGACCGGGAAAGAGTCATCGCCGACAAGATGCACAGACTCGAGAATATCAAAATTAAGGGAAGATTCAACTACGAAGAACTTCACGAGATATCTACCGAAGGACGCCAGAAACTCTCGAAGATAAACCCCGAAACTCTGGCACAAGCAAGCCGAATTCCGGGCGTTTCTCCAAGCGACATCAACGTCATGCTTGTACTGCTCGGCAGATAGAAGCCACACCCAGTTCCTACCCTTGCGAAACTATGGAACAAACGAATGTTTCACGTGAAACCACTATGAAGCTAAAATATTGATAATAACACCTTTAACAACGGTTACATCAAGAAAAATAGAGTTAAAGCATCACTTTAAGCATAAGCTAAAGTACATGCTGTGCAGGGATAGAAACAAAGAGCAAGAACAACAAGAAAGAAGTAACAAATTAAACATATAAAAGAAATGAACAACAAGTTATTATTAGACAATCTGAGAAGCATTCCCGATTGGCCAACCAAGGGAGTAAACTTCCGCGATGTCACCACTCTTTTCAAGAGTCCGGAAGCCCTCAAAGAGATCAACGACGAAATGTATGAACTCTACAAAGACAAAGGCATCACAAAGATCGTAGGCATCGAATCTCGCGGTTTTGTCATGTCTTCTGCCTTAGCCATACGACTGGGAGCTGGAGTCGTACTTTGCAGAAAACCCGGAAAGCTCCCCTGCGAAACCGTACAGGAGAGTTATGCTAAAGAATATGGAATCGACACTATCGAAATCCACAAAGACGCCATCAATGAAAACGATGTTGTTCTGCTCCACGATGACTTGCTCGCAACTGGCGGAACCATGAAAGCTGCCTGCGACCTGGTTAAGAAATTCCACCCCAAGAAGGTTTATGCCAACTTCATCATCGAATTGGTAAACGAGAATTTCATAGGTAGAAAGGTCTTCGATAACGACGTAGAAGTATCTACCCTCTTACAATTATAAAACGCAAACCGCTATTGTTTCACGTGAAACCATAGCGGTTTTTTACCCTTAAATATAAAGGAAATGTCAAAACAAGACAACGAACAAAGATTAGCCAAGCTCAAAAATATAGTATTAAGTATGCCTGAAAAGCCAGGAAGTTACCAATACTACGACGAGAACCATACTATTATATATGTAGGAAAAGCTAAAAATCTGAAGCGAAGAGTATCTTCCTATTTCCATAAGGAAGTAGACAGATACAAAACCAAAGTGCTTGTTTCCAAAATTCACGACATTTCCTACACAGTGGTCAATACAGAAGAAGACGCACTACTGCTGGAAAACAGCCTGATCAAGAAATACAACCCCAAATACAACGTTTTGCTGAAAGACGGCAAGACTTACCCTTCTATTTGCGTAACCAACGAGCCTTTCCCGAGAATTTTCAAAACAAGAAACATCAACAAGCGCGTAGGAACATTCTACGGACCTTATCCTCACATAGGAAGCATGTATGCAGTACTTGAAATCATCAAAAAGCTCTACAAACCCCGCACTTGTCGCTTTCCTTTGACAAGAGAAGGCATCAGAGACGGAAAATACAAGCCTTGTCTCGACTATCACATACACAACTGCGGAGCGCCTTGCATCAACAAGCAAAGCTACGAAGAATATCAGGAAAACATGCGCCAGGCTCGTGAGATTCTGAAGGGAAACACACGGGAAGTAAGCAAATATCTCTACGATATGATGATGAAAAATGCCGAGATTCTTAAGTTCGAGGTGGCCGAAGAATACAAGAGAAAGTATATTTTGCTCGACGAATTTGAGGCAAAAAGCGAGGTTGTAAGCCACACCATTACCGATGTAGATGTATTTACTATCGTGAACGACGACAGCAACAAGAACGCATTTATCAACTATATCCACGTCAAAAATGGTACCATCAACCAGAGCTTTACCTACGAATATAAACGCAAGTTGGAGGAAAGCGACGAAGAGCTTTTGATAACAGCCATACCTGAGATAAGAGAACGTTTCCACTCTGCTTCCAAAGAGATTATTGTGCCTTTCGAGATGGAATGGAAATTAAAAGACGCCACTTTCTTCGTACCACAAAGAGGCGACAAGAAACATCTTTTGGAATTGTCGGAAATGAACTGCAAACAGTACAAATTCGACCGTCTTAAGCAGGCAGAAAAGCTCAATCCAGAACAAAAACAAACTCGACTGATGAAGGAATTGCAATCCAAATTAAAGTTGCCAAAACTGCCTTATCAGATAGAATGCTTCGACAACTCCAACATCTCCGGCACAGATGCCGTGGCAGGCTGTATTGTATATAAAGGTATGAAGCCAAGCCGTAAAGACTATAGAAAATACAACATAAAAACCGTTGTAGGTCCCGACGATTATGCATCGATGCAGGAGGTGGTAAGGCGCAGATACAGCCGTATGATAGAAGAAGGCACACCGCTACCCGACCTTATTATTACCGATGGTGGTAAAGGCCAGATGGAGGTTGTAAGAGCCGTAATAGAAGACGAGCTCAGGCTTCATATAAGCATAGCTGGACTCGCAAAAGACGACCGACACCGCACCAACGAGCTACTCTTTGGCTTTCCTCCTCAAACGGTTGCCATACCGACTGAAAGTGAGCTATTCAAAGTCCTCACACAGATTCAGGACGAAGTACACCGATACGCCATCACATACCACCGAGACAAGCGGTCCAAGCATGCTTTACACTCAGAACTCGACGATATTAAAGGCATCGGCCCTAAGACAAAAGAGGCACTTCTGAGCCATTTTAAAAGCGTCAAAAAGATAAAAGAAGCAAGCCTGGAAGCCCTAACAGAGATTGTGGGCCAGCATAAGGCAAGCATATTAAGGGATTATTTTGAAAATAATCAGCCTAAATGATGGCAATTCGGCAAAAATAATGTATATTTGCAAAAGATATAATTAAGAAATATGAGAATTGTAATACAACGCGTCGCACACGCATCTGTCGCCATCGATGGAGAATTAAAATCTGCTATCCAGCAGGGCTATCTCATCCTTCTCGGCATAGAGGAAAGCGACACTTCTGAAGACATAGACTGGTTAGTAAGAAAAGTAATAGGACTCCGTGTTTTCGACGACGAGAATCATGTGATGAATCGCTCTATTATGGATATAAAGGGCGAGATATTGGTCATCAGCCAGTTTACCCTATTCGCCAGCTACAAGAAAGGAAATCGCCCCAGTTGGTTAAGAGCTGCCAAACACGAGATAAGCGTTCCGCTCTACGAAGAGTTCTGCAAAAAGCTTTCTGAGTCACTTGGAAAGCCTGTAGGGACAGGAGAATTTGGCGCAGATATGAAGGTAGATCTGCTGAACGACGGCCCAGTTACCATCATGATGGACACCCATAATAAGGAGTAGATACAGACTATTCTATAGAACTGAAAAATGAAAAGGATATTAAAGTATAAAGATTGGCTATCAACCATAGGATTGATTCTGTTTATCGTCTTTTCACAAAGGCTATTAGACAACGAATGGGCTGTATACGCAGGTGAAACACTCATCATCATGGGTCTGAACCTGGATTTCTTATATGACAAAAGAGAGGACGGAAAGATTGGTATCTACAATACTATTGCCGCGTTATTCTTCACTGGATTATGGCTAAGTTCGACCTATTTGATTATTAAAATTCATCTGTTATGACTATAAAAGAAGCACAAGATGCTGTAGATAAGTGGATTAAGCAATATGGAGTACGCTATTTCAGCGAGCTAACCAATATGGCTTGCCTGACAGAAGAGGTAGGTGAACTGGCTCGAGTCATAGCAAGAACCTATGGCGACCAAAGCTTCAAAAAAGGAGAAAAACCCAACCTTGGAGAAGAAATGGCCGATGTTCTTTGGGTACTTATATGTCTGGCAAATCAAACGGGGATCGACCTTACAGAAGAGCTTCAAAAGAGCTTCAACAAGAAAACCCAAAGAGATGCAGAAAGACATAAAAACAACCCTAAATTAAGCACAGAACAAGGAAAAGACAAACAATAAATAACAACAATAAAAAACATTAAGTATGAGCAGTATCAAGGAACAAGTTATTGCCCAGAAAAAAGGGCAGTACAGCGAGATGGACGACAAGTATTTGTCAGTTTTGAAACAGTATAACTGCGACCTCAACGACGAGGAAGTAGCAGCAGAAGTTAAGAAGATACTCGACGAGAAAGTGGCTGAGAACGAGACCATGGAGGTAAAGAAATTCCTCTTTGGAAGCATCGAGTTGACCTCTCTTCATACCGAAGATACAGAGGAAAGCATCCTGAAAATGATCGAAAAGGTAAACCAGTTTGCCAAGGATTATCCACAGCTTCCTCATGTAGCTACCGTATGCACCTACCCTAACTTTGCTGGACTGATCAGCCAGAGCTTGGAGGTTGATGGCGTGGAAATCGCCGTCGTAAGCGGCAATTTCCCTTCTTCACAGACATTTATAGAGGTAAAGATAGCCGAGACCGCCATGGCCATCAAAGACGGCGCTACAGAGGTGGATATCGTGATGCCTGTAGGCAAGTTCTTCAGCGAGGATTACGAGGGTCTTTGCGACGACATCCAGGAACTGAAGGAAACCTGTGGAGAGCACAAAATGAAATGTATCCTTGAGACAGGTTGCCTGAAGAACTGCAGCAACATCATGAAAGCCTCTATCTTAGCCATGTACTCTGGCTCCGACTACATCAAGACCTCTACAGGTAAGGAGAAGATTTCTGCCACTCCTGAGGCTGCATACGTAATGTGTCAGGCCATCAAAGCATACTACGAAAAGACTGGCATTCAGATAGGTTTCAAGCCTGCAGGTGGCATTAATACCGTCCACGATGCAGTAGTTTACTACACCATCGTAAAGGAAGTCTTAGGCGAAAAATGGCTGACCAATCAGTGGTTGCGACTCGGTACATCACGCCTTACCAACCTCCTCTTGAGCGAAATTTTAGGCAAGGAAATCAAGTATTTCTAAGGCATAGGTGTCATTAGCATTACTTCATACGCATAAGAGCTTGGTCCCAATCATTGGGAATCAAGCTCTTATTTTTTTATCGTATACTGTATTAAATTGTATTTTCTATAAGGACAAAATGTCATGAAATCCTTATTCATTCTATGTTCTAAACTTTAGGATATAAGTTCTAAACTTTAGGATACAAGTTCTAAACTTTAGAACATAAGTTCTAAACTATAGAACATAAGTTCCAAACTATAGAACATAGCATCATCCTAAGTAAAAAAAACTATATCTTCCTTTCTATAACATAATCTAAATAGGCTTTTAGAGCCTGATAGACATCCTTATCCTCTACATAAGTATCAAGAAAATCCATGGATTCCGCATGGAATTCCCACATTCTCTTGTCTGCATATTCTATGCCTCCATTCTGTTTGGTAAAAGCCACCAACTGAGCTATTTCTTCCTGCGAAACATCATGTGCCTTCACCTTGCGGGCCAACTTCATCATCTGTTCGTTACCAGTAGAATTTAGAGCATAAATGACAGGCAGGGTCAATTTGCCCTCCACCATATCATTACCCGTAGGTTTGCCTATCTCCTTAGAGTCATAATAATCGAAAATATCATCACGAATCTGGAAGATAATACCAAGATTCTGCCCGAATTTCTTTGCGGCCTCTACAGCCTCCATAGAGGCTTTTGCCGACAAGGCTCCTATCCCGGCACAAGCCTCAAACAAGGCAGCAGTCTTCTGCTTAATCACCTGATAATAAACATCTTCTGATATTTCATGATTGTTGATACTATTCAACTGCAGTATTTCTCCATTAGAAAGCACTCGACCCAATTCAGCCAGATAACGCACGATTTCCTCAGAGTGCGAATACGACACATGGAGCAAAGCAGTAGAAAGGATATAGTCGCCCACAAGTACAGCCACCTTGTTATTATAAGTAGCATTCACACTCGCCTGACCTCTTCTCTCTCCACTCTCGTCCACCACATCATCATGAACAAGAGAAGCCGTATGAAGCAATTCCAATCCCACAGCAGAATGCTGAGTAACTGGAGTTACCTTACCAAAATTCTTGGCCATCAGCAAGATGAGCATAGGGCGCATACGCTTGCCCGCACGCTGTCGAATATGATCGAGCGCCTGCGAGAGAAGACCATCGCCATGCATCAAAGACTTGTTGAACAAGTCTACAAAATCAGCCAATTCAGACTCTATAGGTTGCTTGATAAGTGATAAATAATCCATTATTTCCGAAATTTGTTACAAAATTAATCAATTCTTCGCGAAATGTGGCAATTTTTTAGTAATTTTACGCGATAAAAATAATTATTTATGGATAAACTGTTTCTTTTAGACGCTTACGCACTGATTTACAGGTCGTATTATGCATTCATGAAGAACCCACGAATCAATTCGAAAGGGCTCAACACTTCATGCATCATGGGATTCTGCAACACACTCAACGAGATACTTACCAAAGAAAAGCCTACACACATAGGAGTGGCTTTCGACCACGGAAAGACATTCCGCCACGAGGCTTTCCCTGCATATAAGGCTCAACGTGAGGAAACTCCAGAAGACATCAAACTGTCAGTACCTATCATCAAAAATATCCTCGATGCCTACCACATCCCTATTCTGCAAGTTGACGGTTTCGAGGCAGACGACGTTATTGGCACCTTAGCCACAAAGGCAGGCGAAAAGGGTGTTGAGACCTATATGCTCACACCCGACAAGGATTATGGACAGTTGGTAAAAGACAATGTCTATATGTATCGCCCACAACATGGTGGAGGATACGAGAAACTCGGAACCAAAGAGATTGAAGAAAAATATAGCATCACTTCCCCACTCCAGGTTATCGACCTCTTGGCGTTAATGGGCGACTCTGCCGACAACTTCCCGGGTTGTCCAGGCGTGGGCGAAAAGACTGCCATCAAACTCATCAACGAATTTGGCAACGTTGAGAATCTGATAGAGAATTCTTCTAAGATAAAAGGAAAGCTGCGCGAAAAAGTAGAAGGTGCTATAGAAGACATCAAGATGTCGAAGTTCTTGGCAACCATCCGAACCGACGTGCCCGTTGCTCTCGATATGGACAATTTGAAGTTGGTAGAAGCCAACAAGGAAAAACTCGACGAAATCTTCACCGAATTAGAGTTTAAGTCCTTTGCCAACAGAGTTCTTAAAAAACCTCAACAAAAGCCAACAAACGCTTCATTAGAGCTTGATTTATTTGCCGAAAATCCGACCAATGGTCAGGATGAGCAGAAAAACGCGAATTTTGAGAGCATTAAAACTGTAGAACATAAATATAATCTCATTGATAATGAGGAAGATGCAAAGCGTCTTTATGATTATTTATTTACAAAACAAATTCTCAGTTTAGATACAGAAACTACTTCAACCCATGCTGTTAATGCCGAATTGGTAGGTTTGAGCTTTGCTGTGGAGGAAAAAGAAGCTTTTTATGTGGCTATTCCTTCCGATCGTGAAGAAGCCTTAAAATTCGTAAACATCTTCAAACCACTCTATGAGAATCCAAAAATCATGAAAGTGGGACAAAACATCAAGTACGATTATGAGGTACTGATGAACTATGGTGTAGAGATACAAGGAAAGATGTTCGACACGATGATAGCCCATTACCTTATCCAGCCAGAACTCTACCACAATATGGATTATCTGGCAGAAGTATATCTGCATTATCAGACTGTACATATCGAAGACCTGATAGGGCCTAAAGGCAAAAATCAGAAATCGATGCGCGACCTGGCACCATCCGAAGTCTATGAGTACGCCGCCGAAGATGCCGACATCACTTTGCGACTCAAGAATGTTCTGGAGCCCAAACTTAAGGAACTGAACCTGGAAGAACTTTTCTGGAATGTAGAGATGCCGCTCGTACCAGTGCTGGCACACATGGAGATGAATGGTGTCTGTATAGATACCAACACACTAAAAGAAACATCAGTCAACCTCGCCAACAGGCTGACCGAGATAGAGCGCCACATCTATGAGTTGGCAGGCGAGTCATTCAACATAGCCTCTCCTCGACAAGTAGGAGAAATACTCTTTGGAAAGATGAAAATCGTAGACAAGCCAAAGAAGACCAAGACAGGACAATATGTGACAAGCGAGGAAGTGCTGCAACAGCTGAGAAGCAAGAGTCCTATCATCGATGAGATACTGAACTACAGAGGGTTAAAGAAACTCCTCAGCACCTATGTCGACTCTCTTCCAAAACTCATCAACCCTCGCACAGGACGCATTCATGCTTCGTTCAACCAAGCCATCACATCCACAGGACGCCTCTCATCCAGCGACCCTAACCTGCAGAATATCCCTGTACGCGATGACGACGGAAAGGAGATACGCCGATGCTTCATCCCAGAGCCAGGATGTCTGTTCTTTTCTGCCGACTACTCTCAAATAGAGCTACGCATCATGGCCCATCTCAGCGAGGATCCCAATATGACGGAAGCCTTCCGCGAAGGCAACGACATCCATGCGGCTACAGCTGCCAAAAAATGGCACGAAGACATTTCGCAAGTCACTGATGCTCAACGCAAAAAAGCAAAGACTTCCAACTTCGGAATCATCTATGGTATTACCACTTTCGGACTGGCACAACGCATAAATATCGAGAACAAGGAAGCCAAACAAATCATCGAGGACTATTTCCACACCTTCTCTGGCGTCAAGGCATACATGGAAAAATCCAAAGAGATAGTTCGGAAAAAAGGCTATGCCGAAACCCTCTTTCACCGTCGCCGCTATTTGCCGGACATCAACAGTCACAATGGCACCGTGCGTGGATTTGCCGAACGCAATGCCATCAATGCTCCTATCCAGGGTTCCGAGGCCGACATTATCAAGGTGGCTATGGTGCGCATCTTCAAACGCTTCAAGGCTGAAGACATCAAGAGCAAAATGATCATCCAGGTACACGACGAACTCAACTTCTCTGTTTTTCCCGAAGAGAAAGAGAAAGTAGAGCAAATCGTAGTAGAGGAAATGCAGAATGCCTATCAACTTAACGTACCTTTGGTAGCAGATGCCGGTTGGGGAAACAATTGGCTCGAAGCTCATTAAAAACATTCATACCATTACATCCCGGTTGTTCCACATGAAACAACCGGGATGTTACTATCAACCAATACTGGCTCTCAGCAAAAAGAGGTGTTCTACCAACACATCAATTCTATGCCTGATTAGTGTTGCCGCGAATACAGTATATCGCTCATATATAGATATTTACGCTACTTGCATCTTTCGCCTTGATTGATTTCTATCGAAATACGAAAAGTGGTTTGTTTTTTTCAAAAAGAACTAAATGTAATTATTTATTACACTATTTTGCCTACTCTCTGTTGAGGCATCTAATAGTAAAAAAAGAGATTTTAACATCAGTAGCACCCATATTTTACAACTTTTCTCAAACCATAATTCTATAGTCGTACAACTATACATACTCATGTCGTACGTTTTTACGGTTCATGCCGTACGACTATAGCGTTTATGTCGTACAACTATAGGATGCAATGTCGTACGACATGAAAATTACGGAACATGACCATTAATTCTTTATAATTATAACCATCTGATTTTTAGCAAATTCGCTTCGGCCTTCATATTTTCGATATTTACAAACAAAAAAGAGTCTGACAAAAATACAGAAATCTCAGCGAAGGAAGTGTAAAGAACATTTCACGTATTTAGCCAATAGCACCTAATTGGCCTGAGAAGTTACACCATTCAAAAGAAACTCTTTAAAAAGCTATCATAAAGGCATCCACGAGGGCTGTAGATGCCTTTTTAGTTAATTTTCCACGATTTTTTCGTATCTTTCATTTATAATGTGTACCTTTACATTAAATTAAAAAAGTTTTTTAAAAAGCAACATAACAAATGAAGGAGAATATCAAAAAGAACTTGCTATTCACTATCTTGGTATTTCTGAGCCTAACGATTCATGCACAGAAATACCAAGGAAGTATCGTTGACGCAGAAAGCCAACAAAGTTTGCCATTCGCCACTATCTATGTTGATGCCGACCATAAAGCCTTGGCTAATGCAAACGGAGAATTTTCCATAGAGACCTCAGCTACTGGCCATGCCAAGATTAGTTGTGTGGGGTATCAAGAAGCCCTTGTGCCAGTTTCCTCTCTCAATTCCATCATCAAACTTAAACCTTACACCATCAATCTAAAGGAGGTTACAGCTTATCCTATAGATGCCATCATCAATAAGATTATCAACAAGTTACTGACAGAAACCGTTCAACATAAAGCACAAATGTCTAATTTCTTCTTCCGCCAATCCACCTTTAACGATAAAGTCTGCAACGAGTTCATTGAGAGTTGCTTCTGCGCTAAGTCAGAGATTTCTCTCAGAGGATTGTCATTGATTACAGGCAGATATGCCGCCCTACCCTCAACGGAAAGCAATAGATATTCATATTGCACCAACTTCTTCTCTTTATCCCAACTTGGAATCTTATCACGCAAAGTGGTGAAAAACATGCCTATTCCCATTTTGACAAAAGACTATAAGAAGTATTATCATGTAGACTATACCGTTATCCAAAACCAGCAACATTACATCTATATAATTTCCTTCAAAGCAAAGAAAGGCATTCACCGCAGTATTCTTGAAGGCAATCTTTACGTGGACAGTGAATCGCTTGATGTTCTTAAGTTTGCCGGCCATCTTTCGCATTCCACTCTATCTCCGTCCAAACACGAGAAACTTCCACTCAATCTATCCATAACCACTTTATATACTTCGCAACGAGGATTTACAGAGGTTGAAAGCGAAGACATCAACGGTAGCTATCACTATCTCGGCAAGCAGATTCGCATCAACATGCTCGTATTTAACATGGGCGAGAATAAGTTTAAAGGAAAGAAGCATATCAAATACAACTATAACCTCAAAGAGATTATAGCCAAGCAGAAATACAATCCACAATTTTGGAAAATGAACTTTGGCATCAAAAGAACTAAACTGGAACGCCAAGTGATAGAACTCTTCGAGAACAAGAATGTATTTACCAACGTGAAATAGTAAAGTATTGGATACGTGCCAAACAAAGAGCCAAGATTTGTTAAAACTGGTCGCAATCTCAAGAAAAAAGCGAGATTGCGACACTCTTCTAATTAGAAAGTTGTCGTAATCTCGTGTTTTTTGTAACTTTGCGATCGGTTTTAATAAATAACGACAATTATGAAGAAGAATATAGAAGGAAGAGAAATAGAGATTGAGAAGCTTGAGAACTACATCGCAAGCCGTAAATCGGAATTCATTGCCATCTATGGTAGGAGACGTGTGGGAAAGACTTTCCTCGTAAAAGAACTTTTCGAAGATATGTATGCAAGGAAGGTAAGTAGGCAGGTAATAGGAGACTACTTGTTTGAGTGATTTCCTCAAAATTACTGAACAACATATTAAAATGTATCTAAAATGTGTGATTTTCAGATATTTATGATACTTCTGCGTAAAATATTAATTCCATAAAAAATAACAACAATGGCAAGAAACAACAACAATAAAAGCACTAACAACAATAAAAGCACTAACAACCAGAGCGACAAGGCTAACAGGACTTCATCTCGCAAAGCCACAGACTCCACCAAGAAAACCACCAAGAGGAAAAAGAAGAAGCAGGTTATCTCCCATATCGTTAAGCCAGAAAAAATGAGCTTGGAGGAATGGCAAATCAAACTGCGCAAGCAGGTGACCGATATAGAGCACTTCAACATCAGTTGTGTAGATGATGACCTTTTCCCTGGCGAATACATCGTTCGCAACCCAGAGAAAAACAACGAATACAAGGTGGTGTATCGTGGAGCCAACAGCGAATGGAATTATTGTTCCTGCATGG
>ERZ780033.9-NODE-9-length-66966-cov-7.666_pt1 | contig 66966 bp, 46 predicted proteins | sample MGYA00511024_ERZ780033 | MGnify/ENA primary metagenome ERZ780033 (study PRJEB29588, sample SAMEA2157043) | human gut metagenome | biome: human gut; feature: human-associated habitat; material: faeces | place: Denmark | collected 2008/2010 ... | reverse complement strand
GGGCGTTACCACCAGCGCCACTAAGGCGAAGCCGCCAGCAGCTGCTACGGCTTTTTGTGTTTTGTCATTACCTTATATAATATTAGGGATTGTGGCATTTGCCATTGGCCTGCTGATTTTTCTGCTGCGGTAACGCCTACGGCTAATCGCAACTCCTACAGAGTTGCTATCCTTTTTTGTATCAATACCCAGGGTAGAGGTGCTTCGCCCCTCAACCCTGGGCTATGAAATCGCAACTCCTACAGAGTTGCCGGGGGTGCGTACCGTCCACGGCGCAATTCACTTGGTAATTACGATTGGCTTGAAGCACGCTAATGAACCCTATTCCGTCCTTCTTCAAGGGAATAGGGGGGAGAGTAAAATCATTGGTATATAATTGGTTTGCGCTCTCTCTACTTAGAGAACTGGAAAGGGGCTTCCCAAGGAGCCTTACTCAAGCAGCAGCAACTCTGACGGAGTTGCGTTTCCCCAGCCCAGGGTTGCGGGCGTAGTCCGCTACCCTGGGTAGCCGCCCCACTATCCTAGCAACTCTGTAGGAGTTGCGCTTAGCCGTAGGCGTTAAAAACCAGGGGTTCTGCCCTGTTCCTTGAATATATCATCAATAAAATAAACAAAAAGATTTGCACCTTTTCAGGGCTTTGCCCTATGTGTCAGTGTATGTCGGGAAATATCTCGAGAGCGAGCTCTCGGATATTCTCCGCCATACTCCGCTGCGCCTGCCTGATGGCAGGCTGAAACGGGGCAAATGCAAAAAGTCCGCCGTTGGCGGTAAAAAAAGTCCGGCTTCGCCGGTACAAAAAAGTGATTACCTCATAAATCACATATCGTTGGTTATACAACCTACAATCATTAACCCGCTGCTGCCCAAGTGATGGAAAGGGGAATACACCGCTATCTCCCCAAACACAGCAAGCAGGAACTCCCGCCCATTGGGGATGGCTGGGGAGAGGCTTTCAATGAAATGTTTTTTTACCGCCAACGGCGGACTTTTTGAACGGCCAAGTGCCGCTTTTTTTACCGTTGTGGCTGCTGGCGTCATGCCGTGCATGACGGTGGTGATGGTGGTGACGATGAGGAGGAAAACTCGTTTTCCGACGGGCGTTACCACCAGCGCCACCAAGGCGAAGCCGCCAGCAGTTGCTACGGCTTTTTGTGTATTTGGTATCACCTTATATAATATTAGAGGTTGTGGCATTTGCCATCGGCCTGCTGATTTATCTGCTGCGGTAACGCCTTCGGCTAATCGCAACACTTACAGCGTTGCTATCCTTTTTTGTATCAATACCCAGGGTAGAGGTGCTTCGCCCCTCAACCCTGGGCTATGAAATCGCAACTCCTACAGAGTTGCCGGAAGGAAGCCCCATCCTGGCCTTCCCAAGGGGAAGGAACACAATGTCAATGGATTCGTATATGAATGGACATTTGTTCTCTCTTGATGATTATGCCTCACCAATCTCCACTCTTTACCTTTCCGCGACGCATAGCATAACGCCAGTGACCTTCGGTTCAGTGTTGCCGTAGGATATAAGCACGCCAATGAACCCTATTTCGGCCCTCATCAAGGGGATAGGGAGAAGAGTAAAATCATTGGTATATAATTGGTTTGCGCTCTCTCCCCTTGGGGAGAGCTGGAGAGGGGCTTTCGTGCTTATGGTTACAACCTATACAATAATCTCCCTGTACACCTCCATCATCGCGGTGCCCATGACCTCGACCGAGAACCGGGTCTCTATGAGGTGGCGGGCGTTGCGCCCCATCGTCTCCAGTTCGGCTGACGAGAGGGCTACGAAGCGGGTGATGGCGTTGGCCAACGGACTGGCTCCCACCTCGATGCAGGTGCCGCTGGCGGTAGCGTCGAGCTGCTCCCAAGGGGTGCCCTTGGTCGTGATGACCGGGGTGCCCGATGCCAGCGCCTCGGCTATGGTCAGCCCGAAATTCTCAGTAAACGACGGCTGTACCACGAAGTCGGCCTCGCGCAGCAACTGCCACTTGCGGTCGCCATACGCCCCGCCGATATAGCTAACGCAGCTGGCCAGATGCCTGTCGGCAATCGCCTGCCGGAGCCGGTGTATGTCGTCGGGAGCACCCTCGCCGGCGATGACCACCCTGTAGCCGTTGAGCTGACTCTGCACACTCGCCACCGCCTCGAGCAGATGCCAGATGCCCTTGACCTGATGTATGCGACCCAGAAACAGCATTGTGTGCGACTTCTCCCAGCTGGTCTTCATCGTCACCCGACTGATGTCTATTCCCGAGGGCACCACGGCGATATGGTCGTTGAAGCCCAACTGCCGCAGATGACGCGCCTCGCGGTCGGCTGTGGCCACCAGTACATCGGCGCTGCGCAGTGCCCGTGCCTGATAGAGATGCAGCGCGGGCCACTTGCGTGTCCAGTAATGCCGGTTCATAATCCACGGCTCGAGCATGCCGTGGGTGGTGAGCGCCACGGGCAGATGCAGCGACCGCGCCACACCCACTACGGCAGCACAGGCAGGCATCCAGCAGCAATTGACATGCACCACCTGGGGTGCTATCGCTTCGAGCAGCGTCCTGACCTGTCGGGTCCACGCCCAGTGCCACGGCCTGTAGGGCGGCAGATAGTGCAGCGTGCAGTGGTCTATCGCCAGAGGGTTGGACGTGCGGTGGGTGAGGATGTGCAGCTGAGCCTTCGTGCCCAGTGCCTTGGCCATGAGCTGCATGTAGGTGGCGGTGCCACCCGAGCGCTGGTCGATGTCGGGTATGTAGTGGACGATGATCATGACGGGCTGTGGGATGGGGTGGGGGTTAATGGTTGTGGTCGCCCTCCTTATCGGCAAGATACTGGGCAAAGAGGCGCGCGGCACTCTCTACCTTGGCGACGCAAGGACGCTTCTTGTAGTACTCGGCGGTGCGCTCAGAGGCTACGTAGGACGAGTGGGCACGCTCGTAGCCATTGAGGCCCAGGAGCTCGGCACAGATGATGGAACCGTTCTGCTGGCGCGAACGCTCGAGCAGCTGCTGTACCACGCGGTAGCATGCCGACTTGCCTTCGCGGTCGCTGCCCTCGGTCTGTCCGCAGTCGAGTCCTACGAGGATGACCAGAGCCGACACGGCGCCACACATCATGCGCATGCGGCCCACACCACCGCCAAAACCGGCGGCTATGCGCTTGGCCATCGTGTCGTCGAGTCCGTAGAGGTCGGCAAAGGCAGCCACCACCGACTGGCAGCATCCGTAGCCCTGCATGAAGTTGTCTACCGCCTGCTCTACACGTGAGCTGAGCTGGGGAGGGAGAGTGATATTGTCGTGCATGATGATGACTTATTCGTTGTAGAAAGTGGTAAATACCTTGACGCAATACTCGTGGTCGGCCACGCTTCCCGTCTCGCGGCAGCTGTGCATGGCCAGGATGGCATTGCCCATATCCACCCCTCGCAAGGGTATCGACGAGGCCAGGATGTTGCCCAGCGTGCTTCCGCCCGCCACCTCGCTGTGGTTGACAAAGCGCTGGCAGGGCACACCCGCCTTGCGGCACAGCTCGGCAAAGACTGCCGCTGTGACGGCGTCGCTGGCATACTTCTGGGCGGCATTGAACTTGATGACCGGACCACCGCCCAGCATGGGGTGGTTGGTGGGGTCGTACTTCTCGGCATAGTTGGGGTGGAAGGCGTGGGCATTGTCGGCCGAAATCATGAACGCCCGCTCTACCGCCTGGTAGTAAGCCTCTGCGGTGCCGCTCTGCGCCAGCGCTATACGCTGTAGCAGATAGGACAGGAACGGACTGCCGGCGCCCTGCTTGGTCTGCGATCCCGTCTCTTCGTTGTCAAAGATGGCGAGCACCTGCGTGGTGTCGCAGTCGTGGGTAGCAGTGAGCGCTTCAAGACCAGCGTAGCACATCGACAGGTCGTCGAGACGCCCCGAGGATATCAGCTCGTCGTGGGCACCGAAGGTGCATGCCGGCGTGGTGTCGGCGAGATAGAGATCGAAGTCGATGATGTCGTCGCGGGTCACCGTGGCGGTGTGGTTGAGCTCTTCGACGACGAGGTTGATGAGCATATTGCCGCGCTCCAGCTCGTCGTTGACGAAGCCGAGGATGGGCAGCATGTCTTTCTGCCGGTTGAGCTTGACGCCGTCGTTGACCTGGCGGTTGAAGTGGATGGCGAGGTTGCTGATCTGCATCAGCGGGCGGCGGATGTGTATCAGATGAGTGACGGGCGAGAGGGCGTCTTCGCCGCGCGTAATCACCCTTCCGGCGATGGTGAGCGGACGGTCCATCCATGTAGAGAGGATGGGGCCTCCGTAGACCTCGGTATTGAGCCTTACGATGCCGCCCTCGCCCTTCATCTCGGCATTGGGCTTGATGCGGAAGGTGGGCGAGTCGCTATGGGCGCATATCATGTGGAAACCCTGGTCGGCAAGAGGCTTGCGACCTATGCGGAAGGCGTAGATTGAAGAGTCGTTCTTGGTGATGAAGAAGCGGTCGCCGGCGCTCACGTGGCCCAGAGGGCTGGCGGCGTCGATGCGGCGGAAACCGTGGGCTTCCAACTCATGGGCGATGTTGCGCACCGCAAGAAAGTTGACGGGCGATGCGTCCAGAAAGTGTAAGAGTCGTTGTATCATAGTTGTCATTATATATAATAATAGGTATAGGACGGACAGCGCAAACATACGCGCCCGATGCAAATGTACTAAAAAAATGGCCGTCGGTAACGAAAAAAGCAAAAAATGTAACTCCGTTTGTCAATAAAAGTGTAATTTTACCAAATGAATCAGTGCTCGTCGGGACAGACAGGGCACTTCTACCTTAAAATAACAATCACTCAAATCATAACAGACATGTTAGTATTAGCTACATTAATCTCCCTTTGTCTGGGAGGGTCAGAACTGACCAAGGCAGACGACCATCTCTCCGTGTGGTATGACCGCCCCGTAGAAATCTCCGTGCCCCAGGGCGTCAGCACTGTGCAGGCGAAGATTAACTATTCGGGTGCCAAGGGTGCCGCCAAGGACAGTCAGTCTAAAGACAATCTGCGACAGTATGTGCGCAAGGGCGAGAAAGCCCGCGAACTGCAGGGCTCGGTGTGGGAAAACTATGCCTTCCCTATGGGCAACAGCAGCCTGGGCGCCATGGTGCTCCAGTCGCCGGCTGTCGACGCCATACTGCTCAACGAGAAGAGCCTCTGGAAGGGAGGCCCCGCCTCGGGTAGCGGACCAGCCAACTACTGGCGTGCCGACCCACACTCTGCGCGTTTCCTGCCCGATATCCGTCAGGCGTTCCTCGACGGCGACAGCCTGCGTGCCGACTCGCTCACCCGCCGCGCCTTCTCGGGAGCCATCGCCGACAATGGCACTGCCGACACGCTGCGCTTTGGTACCTTCACGACCATGGGCGAGATGTATGTCTCTACCGGTATTGCCAATGAAGACTGCAGCGACTTCCGTCGCAGTCTGCTGCTCGACAAGGCTGTGAGCCACACCTCGTTCAAGTATCAGGGTGCCACCTACCGCCGCACCTACTTTGTCTCCTATCCCGACCAGCTCATGGTGATGCACTACGGCGCCAACCGTGGCCAACGCCAGAACCTCGACTGGGTGTACAAGCCCAATCCCCACGCCACCGGCACCTGGGCTACCGATGAGTATGGACTCGTCTATACCGCCCATCTGAACAATAACAAGCTGCCCTACGTCATCCGCATCCAGGCCCGTGTCAAGGACGGCAGCGTGAAGTATGAGGACGGACACATCGCCGTGCGCGACGCCTCGGAGGTAGACTTCATCATCACCGCCGCCACCGGCTACAAGCCCAACTACTCGCCCGTAATCACCGACCCCTACACCTATTATGGCAAGGACGCTGGAGCCTGGGCGTTGCTCAGCATGAAGGGCGCCGCCGACAAGAAGTGGGGTCAGCTGCTGCGCCGCCATGTCGAAGACTATACCCAGCTCTTCGACCGCGTGAGCATCGACCTGCGCCAGACGGCCGACAAGAAGGGCGGCGTCGACATCCCCACCGACGAGCGCATAGACCGCTATCGCGAAGGCAAGGCCGATGCTTGGCTCGAGATGCTCTACTATCAGTTTGCCCGCTACCTCATCATCCAGTCGTCGCGAGGTGAGACCATGCCCATGAACCTTCAGGGTATGTGGAACCGTGGCGTCAAGGGTCCGTGGAACTGTGACTACCACAACAATATCAACATTCAGATGAACTACTGGCCCGTATGCTCTGCCAACCTGGCCGAGTGCTTCGAGCCTCTCAATGTCTATCTCCGCTCTATCTATGAGCCCGGACAGCGCACGGCAAAGACCATGTACGACGCCCGTGGATGGACTGCCAACATCTCTACCAATATCTTCGGTTTCACCGCTCCCTCCAAGAGCGAGAGCGTGAACTGGAATCTTGCCGCCATCAATGGCCCCTGGCTCGCTACGCATGTGTGGGACTACTACGAATATACCCTCGACCGCGATTATCTGAAGCAGACGGCTTATCCGTTGCTCAAGTCGAGCGCGCAGTTTGTGTGCGACTATCTCTGGCTCCAGCCCAGCGGACTCTATACCGCAGCCCCGTCGACCTCGCCCGAACATGGCCCTGTGGACAAGGGCGCTACCTTTGCCAATGCCGTAGCGCGCCAGTTGCTCACCGACGCCATCAGCGCCTCACGCGTATTGGGCGTAGACAGCACCGACCGTCAGGAGTGGCTGCAGGTGAGAGACAAGATAGAGCCTTACCGCATCGGCAGATATGGTCAGCTGATGGAGTGGTCGCGTGACATCGACAATCCCAAGGACAACCACCGCCATACCAACCATCTCTTCGGCCTCTTCCCCGGTCACGACATCTCTGTCAAGGCTACCCCCGAACTGGCTGAGGCTGCCCGTGTGGTGCTCGACCATCGCGGCGACTTCTCCACTGGCTGGAGTATGGGTTGGAAGCTCAACCTCTGGGCGCACCTGCGTGACGGCAACCGCTCCTACGCCCTCTTGCAGAACCTGCTGCGTACGGGCACGCTCTACAACCTTTGGGATACGCACCCGCCTTATCAGATTGACGGCAACCTGGGTGGTCTCTCGGGTATGAACGAGATGCTGCTGCAGAGCGAGGGTCGCACCATCACCCTGCTCCCTGCCTGTCCGCAGGCTTGGGACAAAGGCAGCGTCAAGGGACTCCGCGCCCGCGGCAACGTGACCGTCGATATCGACTGGACTCTCAGCGCCAACAGCCTCGCTGCCACCCTCTCTTCTCCCACAGGCGGCACCTTCGACATCGTCTTCGGCGACCGTCAGCAGACCGTTCAGCTGCCACAAGGCAAGAAGGTCAGCGTGAAGTTCTGATTGATGGCGGCGCCAGCCACGTGCAACTCCATGTATGTGGCTGGCTATAAGAACCACCAAATCTGTCACTTTTGCTCCGATAATATGCTTGAAGTAGAAATGATAGACCTTTTCAGGGAAGATAATATAGACTGATAACATTACAATAGGCAATAAAGACAACAAGCTCTTAATAGGGAGTAACTTGAAAGAACGCTATCCAAAGATGGGTGTTTCGCCTCGTCAACTTTGGAACATGAAGAAATTTTATGAGCGTTATGCTGGGCATGATGAAAAAGTGCAACGCTCCGTAGCACTTTTGCCTTGGGGGCACAATCTGCTGCTTTTGAGCAAGGGATTTGACGATGAAACCACGCTATATTATGCGCAGGAAACAGTAACCAAAGGCCGGAATCGTTACTTCTGCTCAATGTCATCAAGCAAGTGAGGAAAAAGAAAACAAAGAATTATTATAACATGGATATTCAAAGAATAAATCAGCAAACATCCGCTTTCAACGAGATAACGCATTACATTGAGAGTGATAATGGCAAAGAAAGGTTGAAGTATGGCTCGCATGCGAGCTCCAGTAGCTCCTTGGTTATGCTCGTTGTGAGAATATCCTTATTTTTCTGTCGACCGTATTCAAGCAGGGCTGGGTTCCTCGTTCGGAACCCAGCCCTGCTGGTGTATGGGAGTCTGCCGTGCTTGGGCAGACTATCGATGGCTTGATGGCCTTTGGCGGCCTACTCTACAGTGAGCACTCCGCGCAGGGGGAGATTGTCTGACGAACCGCCGACCATGATGTCGAAGTCGCCGGGTTCTACCACACTCTTCATATTGCGGTCTATGATGGCGAGGTCTTCGGCGGTGAGGATGAATTCCACCTTGCGGGTCTCACCCTTGGCTATAGACAGACGGTCAAACTTCTTGAGTTGCAATAGCGGCTGTGACACCGACGCCACCTGGTCGTGGATGTAGAGCTGAGCCACTTCCTCGCCGTCGCGCTCACCTACGTTCTTGACATCGAAGGTGACGCTGTAGGCATCGCCCTTCTTGGCGATGGCGAGGTTGCTGTAGGCAAACTGCGTATAGCTCAGGCCATAGCCGAAGGCATAGAGTGGCGCTGCCGACATTTCCACGTAGTTGTGAGGCTTGGGAGCGCGCTTGTTGTAATATACAGGAAGCTGACCCACGTTGGCAGCTACCGAAATGGGCAGTCGGCCGGCGGGATTGTAGTCGCCGAAGAGTACGTCGGCCACGGCGGTGCCACCCTCCTGACCGGGATAGTAGGCGGTGAGCAGCGCGTCGGCATTGGCGGCAGCCCACGACTTGTCCATAGGACGACCCTCGATATAGATGACCACCATGGGTTTGCCTGTCTTGCGCAGCGATTGGAGCAGCTCCATCTGGCGACCCAGCAGCGAGAGCGTGGCGCGGTCGTAGCCTTCGCCGCAGTCCATGTCGCTTACCGACTTGACATCGGCCTCGGCAGCACCGGTAGCCTTGTAGCTCGTTTTGAAGTCGCGGGCGCTCGAGCCACCCACTACAGCCACCACCACATCAGCGCGGCGGGCAGCTTCTACGGCAGCCTCGATGTTGCAGTTGTTGGTGTCGCGCACGGCACAGCCCTTGACATATTCCACCTGACCCTCGCCTATCTTGGCCTTGATGCCCGCCAGCACAGTCTTCACCTTTCCGTCGGGTTGAGGCGAGGTATAGTCGCCCAACATATTATATACGTTGTCGGCGTTGGGACCTACCACAGCCACGCGCATATCGCGGCGCAGCGGCAGCGTATTGTCCTTGTTCTTGAGCAGCGTCACCAGCTTGCGGGCGGCGTCGAGAGCCACGGCGGCATTGTCGGCGCAGCCCACTTCGACCGCTGCTTTGACGTCGACATAAGGATGCTCGAAGAGGCCCATCTCAAACTTGAGCCTCAGGATGCGGCCACAAGCCTGGTCTATCTCCTTCTCGCTCAGTTTGCAATCCTTGACGGCGGCGATGAGCTGTGCGTAGGCCTTGCCACCCAGGTCTTCGTCCACTCCGGCACGCAGCGCCATCACGCCAGCCTCCTGCAGGTCGCGCGCCACATGGTGGGTCTCCCAGATGCCGTCGATGCTGTAGAGGTCGGAAACGACAAAGCCACGGAAACCCCATTGGCGGCGCAGGATGTCATTGTAGAGCTCGCCGCTGGCTGTCGAGGGGATGCCGTCGAGCGAGTTGTAGGATGTCATGACCGAGAGAGCGCCGGCGTCGACAGCCTTCTTGAACGGGGGGAAGAAGGTCTGCAGCAGGTCACGCTCGCCCACGATAGAGGGGTTGCCGTTCTGGCCGCCCTCGGTGGTGCCATAGGCGATAAAATGCTTCAGCGTGGCGAGGGTGGCGTAGGGGGCCGACAGTTTGCCGCCTCCCAGTCCGCGCACGATGGCTGCACCCATCTCGCCCGTCAGCACGGGGTCTTCGCCATAGCTCTCCTCGACGCGCGACCAGCGTGGGTCGCGCGAGATGTCGAGCACGGGGCCGTAGCTGATGTGTGCGCCCTGCAGACGCACCTCCTTGGCGGTGACGCGGGCGGCAGCCTCGGCTGGGGGGGGGGGCGGGGGGGGAAGCCTCGGCTGTGGCTGTCGACCATGTGGCAGCCATACCCAGTCCGGTGGGGAATACGGTGGTGCCTATCGCCATGTGGCCGTGGGGTGCCTCTTCGGCGAGGAAGAGTGGGATGCCCAGACGGGTGTGCTCTATCACGTAGCGCTGCAGTGCGTTGCCCGCTTTGGCTGCCAGCGTGGGCGTAAGCCCGGTGGCGAGCGACTTGCGTGTCCAGGGACAGGCGCGGTAGGTGGCCCACAGCATGCCGATGTTGCCCTCGGCGATGTCCTTCATGAATGTGGACGAGGGCACCACCTTGTTGCCCTTGATGTCATAGTAGTTCCAAGCCAGGGTGCAGCGCAGCTGTCCCACCTTTTCCTCGAGCGTCATGCGCGACAGCAGGTCGCTCACGCGCTCTTCGATGGGCAGCGAGGCGTTGCGGTAGGGCAACTTCGGCTGCGCCATCATCTGGATGCCGGCCATGCAGACGATGGCTGCGGTCATAATCAATCTTTTCATATAGGTCTATATTTTTTAGATGTTATCTGATAATCACTTGCTGGTAAGCGATCTTCTCACCGGCATTCACCATGCGGGTGGCACGCAGCTGCACGTAGCGGCAGTGGGTGGGAGTGAAGAATACTTCCTGCATCACGGGGTTGTTGCGTATGTTGGAGAACTCGCCTTCAGCCACACGCTGCATGGCGTCTTTCTCCATACCGGCATATATCTCATAGTTGGCCACGAGACCCTTGCGGTCGTCGCCCTGCTGGGGCAGATAGCGCAAAGAGCCTATCTCCTGCTCGCCGCCCAGGTCAAAGGTGACCACGTTGTCGCCCTCGGCGGTGGCGGTGAAGTCTACGCCCTTCACCTCTTCCTTCTTTTCCTCTGCGCCCTTGGTCTCGGGGGCGAGATAGGCAGCCACGGTGCTTAGACAGATGGGGCCGCGCATGGCGTCGAAGCTGATGCGGATTTGGCGCGTCTCAATCGTGGCAAAGCGCAGCAGACGCTTGTAGCCCACGGTGGTAGTCTCTTCGCCCACGGAGAGCGGAGCCCACTCCTTGCCCTTGAGGTACGACACGCTGAAGCGTTGTACGCGCTGGCCCAGGGGGATATACTCCTGCAGCATCAGTCGGTTGAGGCGCGTATTGCGGGGCAGGGTGATGGTGAGCTGGGCTTTGTCGGTGCCGTCGCTTATGCTCCAGTAGGTCTCATAGTTTCCGTCGGTAAGATTGGCGGTGCCCCACTGCTTGCCACGCACATTGGTAGCCTTGATTTTGGCTTTGGCCAGAAGGTCGGTCTTGAACTCGGCGCAGATGCGCTTGTGGAAGTCCACGACACGGGCTGAGTCGATGGGGTGGATGCGTCCTTCCTTGTCCACGGGCATGTTGAGCAGGAAGGTGGCGTTGTGGCCCACGCTGCGATAGTAGAGGTCGGTGAGATAGTCTACCGTCTTCACCTTACTGTCCTCGCTCTCGTGGTAGAACCATCCCGGGCGTATCGACACATCACACTCGGCAGGAGTCCAGGTGTCGCCGTCGGCGTGGCCCTGCTGCAGCTCCCAGTATCGGCTGTAGCCGGGATAGACCTCGTTGCCACGCAGGAAAGACCAGTTGGTGGCGTGGGCATAGCCTTTCTCGTTGCCCACCCAGCGACAGCCGGGGCCGCCGTCGGAGAAGATGATGGCCTGGGGCTGCAGACGCTCGACCATCTCCCACGCGCGCGGGAAATTATAATAGGTGCGTCGGTCTATCGTGCGCTCTTCGCGTGCGCCGCCGTAATAGCCGTCGCCGCCGTTGGCACCGTCAAACCATATCTCGAAGATGTCGCCATACTGGGTGAGCAGTTCTTCGAGCTGTGCGTAGAAGTATTCTACATACAGGGGAGTGCCGTAGAAAGCCTGGTGACGGTCCCAGGGCGAGAGATAGACGCCAAACTTGAGGCCGTATTTCTTACAGGCTGCCGACAGTTCGCCCACGATGTCGCCCTTGCCGTTCTTGTAGGGGGTATTGCGCACGCTGTAGTCGGTGTACTTGGTGGGCCAGAGGCAGAAGCCGTCGTGGTGCTTGGCGGTGATGATGATGCCCTTCATGCCGGCGTTGTGGAGCGTCTTGGCCCACTGCTCGCAGTCGAGGCGGGTAGGGTTGAAACTCTCCAACGGGGCGTCGCCATATCCCCACTCGCGGTTGCCAAAGGTGTTGGGACCAAAGTGGATGAAGGCATAGGTCTCCATCTGCTGCCAAGCCACCTGGTGCTTGGAGGGCAGCGGCGCGATGGGCGCCGGAGCTGTCTGGGCGGCGGCCTGGACGGCCATCACGCAGCCTAACAGTGACATTACAGTCTGCTTAATACTCATAGTTATCATTGTTTATTTGGTAAATCTCTGTTCCGAGCCCAACCATTTCACCAGGATGGGCTTTACCTGCTTGCCGTTCACCTTCACGCGCACGTAGATGTGACGGTCGGCATAGTGGCTCACGGGGGCGGTGTAGCTCACCCTGAACGTGGTGCGCTCCTTGGGCTTGAGCGTTATCTTCGAGGGCATCTTCAGCACCGTGTTGTTGGGCCATCGCTCAAACTCGATGGTCATCTCCTTGTCGGTCTCGTTAGACACGCGCTGCTCCAGCCTGTAGGTGCTGCCCTCGGCGAGCGGCGGGAAGAGGTAGACCTTGAAGCCCATGTGCAGCCCTTCGCCGAAGGCGTAGGGATAGTCCTCGCCCACGGGGTGGCGGTAGGGAATGACGTTGCCCTTGATCCATACGCGGGTGAAACCCTTGTTGCCGTCGAGGTTTAACACCACCTCCTTGCTGAACTTGCCTGGGCGCGACTGCGGGTTGAACGTCACCGTCACCTTGGCGGTCTTGCCGGGCAGAATGGGGGTCTTGGTATATTCGGCGGTGGTACATCCACACCACGAGTTGACGTCGCTGATGACCACCGGCAGTATGCTGGTGTTGGTAAATGTGAAGGTATGGCTCACCTTGCCGTCTTTCTCCTTGATGGTACCGAAGTCGTGGACACGCTTGTCATACTTGAAAGAGGAGATATACTGCGGTTCCTTTTGCGCCGTGGCGGCCATCGTGAGCGCCGCCATGAAAATCAATACGAATAATTTTTTCATTTAGGTTATATTTTATTGCAAAAGTACATCTTTTCACCCTCAATGCCAAATCATTTGGCTTATATTTTATCCGTGCCGGCCAACTAAAAGAGCCACTGCTTGCGCTATAGGCAAAGCAGTGGCTCATATGTCAATGAAATTTCTCTGTCAGGGATTACTCCTGATTGTCGTTGTGACGGGGCTGACGCTGGCCGTGACCGCGGCGCTCGCCATCGCGACGAGGACGACGCTCGCGCTCTACATAGCCTTCGGGCTTCTCGAGCAGCACACGGCGTGACAGCTTGTACTTGCCGGTCTTGGGGTCTATTTCGAGCAACTTGACCTTGATCTTGTCGCCTTCCTTGATGCCGGCTTCCTCTACAGTCTCCAGGCGCTTCCAGTCAATCTCGCTGATGTGCAGCAGACCGTCCTTGCCGGGCAGGATCTCTACGAAGCAGCCATAGGGCATGATAGAGCGTACGGTACCCTCGTAGACCTCGCCCACCTCGGGAATGGCCACAATAGCCTTGATCTTGGCGAGAGCGGCGTCGATAGCGTCCTTGTTGGGAGCAGATACCTGTACCTTGCCTACGCCGTCAACCTCGTCGATGGTGATGGTGGTATTGGTATCTTCCTGCATCTGCTGGATAATCTTGCCACCAGGGCCAATCACTGCACCGATAAACTCCTTGGGTATCTCGAAGGCAACGATGCGTGGAACCTGAGGCTTCATCTCGGCACGAGGCTCGGAGATGGTCTCCATCATGCAGTTGAGGATGTGCTCGCGGCCGGCCTTAGCCTGCATCAGAGCCTGTTCGAGAATCTCGAAGCTCAGACCGTCGCACTTGATGTCCATCTGAGTGGCAGTAAGACCGTCCTTGGTACCAGTGGTCTTGAAGTCCATGTCGCCCAGGTGGTCCTCATCGCCGAGGATGTCGCTCAGGATGGCGTACTTGTCCTCACCGGGGTTCTTGATAAGACCCATAGCGATACCCGAAACGGGCTTCTTCATAGGCACACCGGCATCCATCAGAGCCAGCGTACCGGCACATACGGTAGCCATAGACGAAGAGCCGTTAGACTCCAGAATCTGACTTACCAGACGTACGGTGTAAGGGAAGTCGGCGGGAATCATGTCCTTCAGACCGCGCCATGCCAGATGGCCGTGACCAATCTCGCGACGGCCTACACCGCGCTGAGCCTTGGCCTCACCGGTAGAGAAGGGAGGGAAGTTGTAGTGGAGCAGGAAGCGCTGATAGCCTCTCTGCAGCACGTCGTCTACCAGCTTCTCGTCGAGCTTGGTACCCAGAGTACAGGTAGAGAGCGACATGGTCTCACCGCGCTGGAAGATGGCGCTACCGTGGGGCATGGGCAGCGGAGACACTTCACACCAGATGGGGCGGATGTCGGTAGTCTTGCGACCGTCGAGACGCTTACCCTCGTCGAGGATGCAGCGGCGCATGGCATCGCGCATCACGTCGTCGTAGTAGCGTGTGGCCTCGGCATGCTTTTCCTCGAGCTCGTCGGCAGAGAGGTCGGCATGGGCGGCGTCATATTTCTCCAAAAAGTCGGCGATAATCTTGTCGAAGGCGTCCATACGGGCGTGCTTCTCCAGCGCCTGCTTATTAACATCGTATACGGGGGCGTAGAGCTCGCTCTTGATCTGCTCGCGCAGCTCTTCGTCGTTGACCTCGTGGCAGTACTCGCGCTTCACGTCCTTGCCCAGTTCCTTGGACAGCTCGTCCTGCAGCTCGCACATAGGCTTGATGGCCTCGGCAGCAGCCTTGAGGGCGCCGATGAGGTCTTGCTCAGATACTTCCTTCATCTCGCCTTCCACCATCATGATGTTGTCCTTGGTGGCACCTACCATCAAGTCCATATCGGCCTCTTCCATCTGCTGGAAGGTGGGGTTGATGACAAACTCGCCGTTGATGCGGGCTACGCGAACCTCAGAGATAGTGTGCTCGAAGGGAATGTCGGAGCAGGCCATAGCGGCTGATGCGGCAAAACCGGCAAGAGCGTCGGGCTGGTCTACACCATCGGCAGAGAGCAGCATAACCTGTACATACACTTCGGCATGGTAGTTGGAGGGGAAGAGGGGACGGAGGGCACGGTCGACCAGACGAGAGGTAAGAATCTCGTTGTCACTTGCCTTGCCTTCACGCTTGGTGAAACCGCCGGGGAAACGGCCTGCGGCACTGTACTGCTCGCGATAATCTACTTGCAAAGGCATAAAATCTGTACCCGGAACTGCGTCCTTAGCTGCACAAACAGTTGCCAAAAGCACGGTGTTGCCCATACGGAGTACTGCGGCACCGTCAGCCTGTTTTGCAACCTTTCCGGTCTCAATTGTGATGGTTCTTCCATCAGGCAATTGAACTGTTTTCGTAATTACGTTCATCTAAAAAATGTTATTGTTTTAATTTTTGCATCTAAAAATCCCTTTCTTCCTACTCGTGATGTGGTCGAAATGAGCCATTTTTAAATTTCCGTGCAAAGATAGCCAATAAAATGATAACAAACGAACAATCTGCGCCTTTTATTGTTATTTTACGCTAAAAAACAGCGATTTCTGCCTCTTCCCCCTCCGTCTACGACGGACAAGGCTGCCAAAGACCGCCCACCCCCCACCATTCTCGCGCCGTAGATGCCGGTCGCCAAGGGTGCCCCCATCCACTTCCCGCCGCCTCCGCCCACCTCCCCGCAACCTCCGCCCACCTCCCCATAGTCTCTTGTCACCTTTCCACATCCTCTACCCACCTTTCGCCACTCCCTATCCACCTTTCGCCAGAAGCTGATGACCTCGGCATCTGTGGAGGGTACCTTGGCGAGCGTGGAGGGCGTCCCGGTGAGCGTGGAGGGTACCTCTGCGAGAGCCGTGATGACCCTCGCTGACGCCGCAGATTTTTCCGCCGCGAAGGAGGTCATTTTCCGCCACGATTTTTGCCACCGCGGCGTGCCGGAGAGTGTTGTCAAAACATCTGGAGGTCAGGGTAAAACCGAGTTCGTGGCGTGCAATGCAGAAATCGTGATGTGCAATACAGAAATCGGGTCGTGCAACGCAGAAATCATGGTTTGCAACGACCGTTTCAGACCCTGAAATCAGTATGAAGTTCATCGCCGCAATTTATGCCATGCCGACGGGGCAGGAGGAGGTCGTCTCGCGCACCGCCGTCATGCCCTCGTTGCCCGTGCTGATAGTCGCCAAAGCGGGCTTTGTCATGGCGAGAAGCGCCGCAATCCTTAAAAAAATCAAAAAAACACCTATATAATAAGGTATAAGCGATTTTTTTGTCTACTTTTGCGCTTCAAATAACAAATATGATTTACTATGCACGAGAATTTGGTGATTGTAGAGAGCCCCGCAAAGGCTAAAACCATAGAGAAGTTTCTTGGCAAGGACTACAAGGTCATGTCAAGTTTCGGCCACATACGTGACCTGAAAAAGAAGACGCTCTCCATCAACGAGAAGACGATGGAGCCCGATTACGAGATACCCGAGGAGAAACGCAAGTTGGTGAGTGAGCTCAAGAAGCAGGTCAAGGAGGCACAGCGCGTGTGGTTGGCATCCGATGAAGACCGCGAGGGAGAGGCCATCAGTTGGCATCTGTGTGAGGTGCTGGGCCTGGACAAGGACAATACCAACCGCATCGTATTCCACGAGATTACCCCCAACGCCATCCTTGATGCCATCGAGCATCCCCGTCATCTCGACATGAACCTCGTCAATGCCCAGCAGGCACGCCGAGTGCTCGACCGACTCGTGGGATTCAAGCTCTCGCCCGTATTGTGGCGCAAGGTGAAGCCCGCATTGTCTGCCGGACGCGTGCAGAGCGTGGCCGTAAGACTCATCGTTGAGCGCGAGCGCGAGATACAGGCCTTCGTGAGCGAGCCCTACTATCGCGTGAGCGCCGTCTTCACCGTGCCCCAGGCCGAAGGGCACATCGCCGAGGTCAAAGCCGAGCTCGACAAGCGCTTTGCCACCCGCGAAGAGGCTGTAGCATTCCTGGAGCGCTGCCGCAAGGCCCAGTTTACCGTCGGTTCGGTAAGCAAGAAGCCGCTCAAGCGTATGCCTGCACCTCCCTTCACTACCTCTACGCTGCAGCAGGAGGCCGCCCGCAAGCTGGGATATACCGTGACCCAGACCATGATGGTGGCGCAGCATCTCTACGAGAACGGACGAATCACCTACATGCGTACCGACAGCGTAAACCTGTCCAAGCTCGCTCTGGCAGCCAGCCGCGACGCCATCACCCAGCTCTGGGGAGCCGAGTACAGCCACACCCGCAACTTCCACACCCACAGCAAGGGCGCTCAGGAAGCCCACGAGGCCATACGTCCTACCTATATATCGGAGCAGACCATCGAGGGCACCGTGCAGGAGCGCCGCCTCTACGACCTGATCTGGAAGCGCACCGTGGCATCGCAGATGGCTGAGTCGGAGATAGAGAAGACGGTGGTGACGATAGACATCGACGGACAGGAGGAGAAGTTCATCGCCGACGGCGAGGTGGTTACCTTCGACGGATTCCTCAAGGTCTATCACGAGTCTACCGACGACGAGAACCAGGACAATGAAGGCGGCAACACATTGCCCGCCCTCAGCGCCGGAGACCTTCTGGAACGCAAGTCAATCACATCGACAGAGAAATATTCACAAGGCCCCGTAAGATATACCGAGGCCAGCCTGGTCAAGAAGCTCGAAGAACTGGGCATAGGACGACCCTCTACCTACGCGCCGACCATCTCTACCATCCAGCAGCGCGAGTATGTGGTCAAGGGAGACAAGGCGGGCGAAGAGCGGCAGTACGTGACCGACACGCTGAGCGCCAACCGCATCGTATCGAAGACCCGCACCGAGGTGGCAGGCAAGGAGAAAGGCAAGCTGCTGCCCACCGACATCGGTACCGTGGTCAACGATTTCCTGATGGAGCACTTCCCCGAGATTATGGACTACAACTTCACCGCCAGGGTGGAGAGCCAGTTTGACCAGATAGCCGAAGGCCACGAAGAGTGGACCAGCATGATGCACAACTTCGACCACGACTTCGAGCCCACCGTGCGCAAGGTGATGAACGCCCGCTCGGAGCATAAGGCAGGCGAGCGTGAACTGGGTGTAGACCCACTTTCCCACCGTCCGGTATTCGTCAAGATAGGACGCTTTGGCCCTGTAGTGCAGATAGGCAGCGCCGATGACGAGGTGAAGCCACGCTTTGCGCAGCTGCCGTCGGGCAAGAGCATCGAGACCATCACCCTCGACGAGGCTCTCGAGCTGTTCCGTCTGCCCCGCAATATCGGCGAGTACGAAGGAGACATCGTCACCATCGGCTCAGGTCGTTTCGGTCCCTACGTTCAGCATGGCGGCAAGTATGTATCACTGCCTAAAGAGATGGACCCGATGACTGTAACGCTCGCCGATGCCATCAAGCTCATCGCCGAGAAGCGCGAGCAGGAGCGCCAGCGCCATATCAAGTCGTTTGAAGAGGACTCCACGATGCAGGTGCTCAACGGCCGCTTCGGTCCCTATATCACCTGCGACGGCAAGAACTATCGTCTGCCGAAGAGCCTGCATGAGCGCGCCGCCCAACTTACCTACGCCGAGTGCAAGGAAATCGTAGACAAAGCCCCCGAACCCAAAGCCCGCCGCAAGAAATGACCCCCACGCGTATTATTCTTATAGGATATATGGGCGCGGGCAAGACCACGCTTGGCAATGCGCTTGCCCGCGACATGGGGATGAGGTTCTACGACCTCGACTGGTATATCGAGAGCCGTATGCACCACACCGTCAAGGAAATCTTTGACGAGCGCGGCGAGGAAGGGTTCCGCCGCATCGAGCACAATATGCTCCACGAAGTGGCAGAGTTTGAGGACGTCATCATCAGTTGTGGCGGCGGCACTCCCTGCTTCTTCGACAACATGGACTACCTCAACCGCCAGGGCGCAACGGTCTATCTCAAGGCGTCGCCAGACGTGCTGTACAAGCATCTGAGCATGGGACGCACCGTGAGACCACTGCTGCTCAACAAAACACCCGAAGAGGTGCGCCAGTACATAACCCGCCAGCTCGCCGAGCGCGAACCCTACTACACCAAAGCCCACTATACCATCGACGTAAGCGTCATGGACGATTTTAAGAAGATACATTTTACCACCCAACAACTAAAAAACGAACTTGGAATATGAAGAAATGGAGCATCGAAGACTCTCGCGAGATGTATAACATCAAAGGCTGGGGAGCTTCTTACTTTGACATCAACGAGGAAGGCAACGTCAGCGTCTCTCCCTGTAAGGATGAAGCCCAGATAGACTTGCGCGAGATTGTAGATGAGCTGTCGCTGCGCGACGTGACGCCCCCGCTGCTGCTCAGATTCCCCGATATCCTCGACAACCGTATCGAGAAGACCGCCAACTGCTTCAAGCGGGCGGCTGAGGAGTATGAGTACAAGGCACAGAACTTTATTATCTATCCCATCAAGGTCAACCAGATGCAGCCGGTGGTCGAGGAAATCATCTCGCACGGCCGCAAGTTCAATCTGGGACTTGAGGCGGGTTCCAAGCCCGAGCTCCACGCCGTGATAGCCGTGCAGTGCCAGAGCGACTCGCTCATCATTTGCAATGGATACAAGGACCAGAGCTACATAGAGCTGGCTCTGCTGGCCCAGAAGATGGGAAAGCGCATCTTTATCGTTGTCGAGAAACTCAACGAGCTTGACATCATCGCCCGCGCAGCCAAGAAGCTCAACGTGAAGCCTAACCTGGGCATACGCATCAAGCTCGCATCGAGCGGTTCGGGCAAATGGGCCGAGAGCGGAGGCGATGCGTCTAAGTTCGGACTTACCAGTTCGGAGCTCCTCGACGCCCTGCGCATCCTTGATGAGAAGGGTCTGCACGACAGCCTTCGTCTTATCCACTTCCACATTGGCAGCCAGATTACCAAGATACGACGTATACAGACCGCGCTGCGTGAGGCGGCTCAGTTCTACATCAACCTCCACAAGATGGGGTACAACGTGGACTTCGTCGACTGTGGCGGCGGACTGGGAGTGGACTACGACGGCACCCGCTCGGCCAACAGCGAGAGCTCGGTCAACTACTCTATCCAGGAGTATGTCAACGACTGTGTCTATACCTTCGTCGACGCAGCCAACAAGAACGACATAGCCCATCCCAACATCATCACCGAGAGCGGCCGGTCGCTCACGGCACACCACTCGGTACTGGTTATCGACGTGCTCGAGACCGCCAGCCTGCCCGAGATGCCCGAGGAGTTTGAGGCCAAGGACTCCGACCACCAGCTGGTCAAGGATCTCTACGAGATATGGGACAACCTCAACTCCAAGAATATGCTCGAAGACTGGCACGATGCCGAGCAGATACGCGACGAGGCCCTCGAGCTCTTCTCTCATGGCATCGTAGACCTCAAGACCCGTGCCGAGATTGAGAGCATGTACTGGAGCGTATGCCATGAAATCAATACGCTCTCCAAGCAGATGAAGCACGTGCCCGAAGAGCTGCGCAATATCGACAAGCTGCTCGCCGACAAGTATTTCTGCAACTTCTCGCTGTTCCAGAGTCTCCCCGACTCGTGGGCCATCGACCAGCTGTTCCCCATAATGCCCATTCAGCGCCTTACCGAACGGCCTACGCGCAACGCAACCCTGCAGGATATCACCTGCGACTCGGATGGCAAGATAGCCAACTTCGTCAAGGAGGGCCACCTCTCTCATGTGCTGCCTCTCCATGCCTTGCGCCGCAACGAGCCTTACTACCTCGGCGTCTTCCTTGTGGGTGCCTATCAGGAGATACTCGGCGACATGCACAACCTCTTCGGCGACACCAACGCCGTGCACGTCAGCGTCAAGGACGGTCACTACCACATCGACCAGATTATCGATGGCGAGACCGTCGAGGAGGTGCTCGACTACGTGCAGTACAACCCGAAGAAGCTGGTGCGCCAGCTCGAGATTTGGGTGACCAAGAGCGTCAAGAACGGTAAAATCTCGCTCGAGGAGGGCAAGGAGTTCCTGTCCAACTATCGCTCTGGACTTTATGGATATACCTATCTGGAATAAATGATGAAAGCTAACAAAACAGCAATAACGGTGGTCAAGGTCGGCGGTGCCGTGGTCGAAGACGCCACGGCGCTCAGCCGTCTGCTCACCGACTTTGCCGCCATCCCGGGTCGCAAGATTCTGGTGCATGGCGGCGGGCGTCGCGCTACCAAGGTGGCCGAGGCGCTGGGCATCAAGACGACGATGGTGGGCGGCCGACGCATCACCGACGCAGCCATGCTCGAAGTGGTCACGATGGTCTATGGCGGACTGGTCAACAAGAATATCGTGGCTGGACTGCAAGCCATAGGCGTCAATGCCATCGGCCTCACCGGCGCCGATGCCAATATCATCCGTGCCCATAAGCGTCCGGTCAAGGACGGCGTCGACTATGGCTTCGTAGGCGATGTCGATGCTGCCGATGGTCAGATGATAGCCCGGCTGGTCGAGTCGGGAGTCACCCCAGTGGTGGCGCCGCTCACCCACGACAGCCAAGGCCATATCCTCAATACCAATGCCGACACCATCGCCAAGACGGTGGCTTGCGCGGTGGCCCGCGACTACGAGGTCACGCTCGTCTACGCCTTCGAGAAGCGTGGCGTGCTGAGCAATCCCGACGACGACAATAGCGTGATACCCACCATCACTCGCGCCGACTTCGATAGATACGTGGCCGATGGCGTGATAGCCGGCGGCATGATTCCCAAGGTAGAGAATGCGCTCGCAGCCATCGACGAGGGCGTCGCCAGGGTAGTCATCACCCAAGCCGATGCCATCGACGGCCAACAGGGAACAATTATCCGTTAAGTGTTAAAATCGAAAAAATATCCCCACAACTGTAACTTTAGTTTCCAACAAACGTCTTATTAATAGAGCAACGATGAAGATTATCAGTTTTCGCGACGATATACTCCCCCTGAAGAATATGCTTTTCAGAGTGGCGCTCCGCATTACGCTTGACAAGGCCGAAGCAGAGGATATCGTGCAGGAAACGATGATTAAGGTGTGGAACAGACGCGACACGTGGAGCGAGATAGAGTCTATAGAGGCTTTCTGTACTACCATCTGCAAGAACCTTGCGTTGGATTACATACGAAAGAGCTCCCACCTCAGCGATTCCACCCCCGATTTGCCGGAAGACAAGGCCGACAGCGCGTCGACTCCCGATGAGAGAGCGGCGCAAAGCGACAGAGTCGAGCTGGTTCATCGCCTGGTCAATGCTCTTCCCGACAAGCAGCGTATGTGTATGCAGTTGCGCGATTTTGAAGGGAAAACGTACAAGGAAATTGCTCGCATGATGGAGATAAGCGAGGAGCAGGTCAAGGTGAATATCTTCCGAGCCCGCCAGACCATCAAGCAGAAATTTAATGATTTTGACAATTATGGACTATAACTATATCAAACAATTGCTGGAGCGCTACTGGGCGTGTGAGACTACGGTCGAAGAAGAAAGCATTCTCAAGGCTTTCTTCAGTCAGAAGTCTGTACCTGCCGAGCTGGCCAAGTACCAGGCACTCTTCGTCTACGAGGCCACCGAGCCCAAAACCGACGTGCTGGGCGACGACTTCGATGCCCGTATGCTCGCCATGACCGAAGAGCCCAAGCAGGTCAAGGCCCGCGTCATTACCATGACCCAGCGGTTGAGACCTCTCTTCAAGGCAGCTGCCGTGGTGGCCATCATCCTCACGTTGAGCAACGCCTTCCAGATGTCGTTTGACAACAATGGTCCTGTTATCGGCAGCGGAGCCACCAACTACAACCGCATCCAGCAGATGCACTCGGTGGCAAGAGCCGACTCGGCTGTGCTCGACACTATGCCGCAGTCCAATGTGCAGCCTTCCGAGGTCTGTACAACGCCGATTATGAAAAGATAATTTCTATGCTTTCTCTATAAAATCATGTTTAGTAAAACAAAAGAATGAAACTGTGAAGTTTCTATTTTCTCTCAAATTTTTCATAACATACTAACGTAGAAAAGGGATGCCGCTCACTGAGTGGCATCCCTTGTTTATTTGGGTTACTCGCAGGGTGGGCCTTTACAGGCACACCTTGCGGGTTACGGTTCCTCTATTGGTATAAACGCTCACGACATATACTCCATGGGGCAGGCTGTTCAGGTCGGCCTGGTTTGCCTTTCCGCTCCATACGGTGGCTCCGGCGGTCGAGGCTACGCTCAGCCTTACCACGCTGACGCCCTCGGTGGTGCTTACGCTTACCACGCCCTCGCGGCAGCTTATGGTTGCTCCCGCAGCCGATGCCTCCGTTGTGATTTCATCCACTCCTGTGGCATCCACCACGCTTATTTCGCGGTAGTAGTTGGCCAGTCCGTCGGCACCCACATACGAGCCGCTCTCCGACTTATACTCCACCATAGGCATATAGGTGCCTACAGCCACGGTGGGGGTGTAGTTGAAGTTGAAGGTCACGTCATCACCGGCCTTTCCATTGGTGATGCGCTTCATCAATACGAGTTCGCCGCCGGTATTGGTAAACTGGCGCAGACGCAGATAGACATTGTTGGAATAGTCTTTATTAAGGTGTACCACCAGTTGGCCGGCAGATTTCTTGCCGGGCGAGAGCACGTTGTCGAGCTTCATGCTCTTCACCTTAATCGCCAGTTCGCTGTTGGGGGCTATGGTGACAGTGGTCTTCACTTCGGGCTGGGCGATGGTGAGCGCCTTGCCGGTCTCGCCGACGGCTGTCACAGCGAGTGTATAGGTGCCGGCGTCGATGTTGAGATAGCGTCCCAGTGTGAAGGTCTTCTCTTCGCCCTGTTTGAAGGTATTGTCGGTCTGACGCAGCACGTAGCTGCGCTCGGGGTCATTGACATCCTGCAGACGGGTTACCACTCCAGCCTTGCCCGCGGCACCGAAGTTGCGCACCACAAAGCCCAGCATGAGCATATCGCCCTGCTTCAGGGTTTGGGCAGCGTCGTTTGTGGTCCATTCCATGCGCTGGGTGACGCCCAGGATGGGCTCTGAGGTCTTGTCGAGCACCTCTACCTCGGTGCGGCCTACGGCGCTGTCGTCAAAGGGATATGCCTCGTAGCCCTCGGCATAGGCTGTGACGGTGTAGCTGCCCGGTGTGGCAGTCTCTGGCAGAGCTACGAGCACCGTGGCGTTATAGTCGCTCTCCTCGTATACGCTTGCCGAAATCTTGCCGGTGATTACCTCCTCGGGGTTGGTTTTCGAGGTCATCGCCACCACCACCGATTTCAGTTGCATATCATTGCCGCCGTTGTGCAGCTTCACTCTGAAGAGCGCAGCTCCGCCGGCGTGTATCTCGTTGTTGCATGTGATTGGGGCGAGCAGTTTTACGCGTGGTGTCACGGCGTGAACCTCTCCCAGCACCACCTTGCCGCCCTCTACGGTCATGTCTACATATCTGGGGAAGCCCGTATAGTGGCGCACCACCTGCCATGTCTTGGCGCCTTTGGCCTTGTAGGCAAAGCGGATTTCGTATGCGCCGTCAGCCAGTCCGTCGGCTGTGGCGGTGATGTCACGCATGGTCACATAGGCTGTTCCCGACTTGCTGCCAGCATAGCCTTTCACGTTGAGGCTTTCCTCTTTGAGCACCTTCTTGATGACGCCGTTCTGGGTGATGACGGCTGCCAGAGCACCGTCGAAGTCGTCGGTATCGAGGTTTTCGAGGATGGTCATCAGGCTGAACGAGTTGCCGCCATAGGGAGTGATAGAGAGTCTCACGCTGCCATAGAGAGGCAGCTCCACATCGCCTTCGCTCTCGGTGGCAGGCCGTATGCCCGTCACCATCTCCTGGTCGCGGTTGTAGCCACCGCTTCCGCCGCCTTCGCCCAAGTCCGAGGGGTTCAGACGGTTTACGAGGAAGTAGCCGTTGCTGTCGCCATACCATCCCCAGTTGATGTGCACATAGCCGTTGTCATCATATCCGTCGCAGACAAAGGCGTGGCCACCCTGTCCGGCATCGCTCGCACCGCCGTAGTAGACGGGGCGTCCGGCGTCCAGCTCAGCCTTGATGATATTCATCCACTCGGTGGTGCCGTAGTAGCTGCGCTTGCGCAGGGTGACGTGCTTGTCGTAGCCGAAATAGTTCTTCAGCGCGCCGGGCACCATCATGGGCGAGGCGCCGCTGCCAGCCTTCTCGTATTCCATCTCTACAGCCACGCCGAAGTGGGCTGCCAGCTTAGCCACAGCGTCGCGCTGGGCGATGGAGAATATGCCGTTGCGCTTGTAGTAAGCCAGCATGTTGTCCCAGTCATAGGTGGTCTCGCCGAAGTTGGCAGAGAGTTCTATACCCTTCACGGTGCAGGTCTTCTCGCCTGTTCCGCGGGTGGGATATTTATAGTAGCGCATAATCTGCGTAGCTGCCGTAGCCACACAGCCTGTGTAGTAGTGCACGGTCTTGCCTCCGTCGCTATAGGTGGGACACATGTCGTTGAAGGGTGCGTCCTGACCCCAGCGTATGTTGTCGAGCAGCGGAGCCACTACCACTTTGGCGCCGGCGCGTGCCGGTGTGTCGGCTGCCAGCGAGTCGTTGTGCCAGTAGGCTTCCACGTAGCGGGCGTAGAGTTCCATCCACGAGCGCAGGCTTGCAGGTGCGCCGTCGAGGGTGAAGCGGCCGCGGTCGGCATAGGCTATGACATTGGCAAAGCGGTCCTCGCCCGAGACGATGACAAAGCCCTCGTCATCGCCGGCATTGAACACGTAGTAGGGTTGTATCTCCTTGGCACCCGACTTTGCCACAGCCATGTGGCGCAGCACAGTCTTGGCAGAGGCGTTGGGGCGCTGTGTGATGAAGCTGCGTGCCATCTGCTCTGCCTGGACTTGGGTGACGGGATTGGCCATCATGTGGCCCACGGTCACTGCTATGAGCAGGAAAAGAATGGATAATCTGCGTATCATTGGGATTAAATTTGAAAAAGGCAGTCCGTGCCTCTGTGGGCGTGCGGACTACCTTTATTATTTATAGGGGGTTATTAAAGTGCCAGTTTGAATGACTTGTTGGCGGCGCGAACCACTACCACCTGGCGCTGGGCCACGCTCAGAGTGTTGGCGCCAGCCTTGCCATAGGTCTGGGCAATCAGACGGCCGGTGAGGTCGTACACGGCTATGCGGCCGGCTGTGGCGAGGCTTACGCTGATGGTGCCGTTGTCGGCCTTGACCACTACGTCGCCCTGGTTGTCCACGTTGTCGATGCCTACCGAACCACTCAGACTCACCTCTATCTTGTTGGACTCGTTAGAGTACAGGTCGGCCAGCTCGCCGTCTACTACGGTCTGTCCGATGGCGTTCACGGTATAGCTGTATACGGTGTTGTCCTCGGGCGAGTCGATGGTGAAGTCGTAGTAGGTATCTTCGGTCTCGTTGACGCTTATCGCAGTGGTCACCTTAGCACCGGCAGGCATCTTCTGCTCCACGTTGATGGCGTCGAAGAATATCTTGTTGGTGGTGCTACCGTTCTCGTACGAGAACATGATGTACGATGTGGCTGCGCCCTTGGTAAACTCTACCTTATAGTCGGCAAATCCCTTGTTGGTGGTCACGGTCTTGCTCTCCAGAGGTGTGCCCTCAAATCCGTCGACGTTGGGGTCGGTGTCATAGAGGCTCACGGTGACCTTGCTGCCTGAGGTGTATTGGCCATAGGCGCCCTCTGCCATGTTGAAGTTCACGGTGCAAGCGCCGTTGTCGGCTGTGAGATCCAGCTTGGGTGTGGTCAGCGAACTTGTCTTGCTATAGGGCGACAGTACCATATATCCCGAAGCCAGAGCAAAGTCTACTGCACTCCATCCGGGGGTCTTGGTATAGCTGTCAAAATTACTCAGCAGTCCGAACTCCACTTTCTCCAGCGAGCCCATGGTCACCTTGGCAAAGTCATCGTCCAGCACCTTGACCGTGGTGGCTGCCTGCAGCGTCGTGGTCTTGGTCAGGTTCACGACATATCTCTTCGCCTCAGCCACAGCCTCCCAGTTGGCTCTGAAGGAGGTGGCTGTCACGCCTGTGGCAGCGATGGCCTTGGGGGCGTCGATGCTCTTGAGCACGCGGATGACCTCGATTTCGTCAGAGTAGTCCGATACGTTGCCATTCTTGTTGCGGCCGCGCACGGTGTAGTAGTAGGTCTTGCTGGCGTCCAGTCCTTCCACCTTCTTCTCTACGGTGCTGGCGTAAGCAGCTAATACCTTTACCACCTCGTCCTTGAGCACATACTCCTTGGAACCATTGTCGGCCTTGGAGTAGACATCGAGCAGATAGTCTGCATTGGTACGGTCGTGGGCCCACTTGGCGGTGAAGGACACGCCGTCGGCCTGTGAGGGCAGCTCGGGTACGGGTACAGCCACGATGGTGGGGCTGGTGACTGCCTTGATTTCGTCGATGAAGAAGCCTTCGAGCAGCGGGGTAATCTTCAATTTTGAGTAGCTCGATACCGAGCCTGCATATATGGTCACGTCATGCCATTTGTTGTCGTTGAAGACCACCTGCTTGCTGAACGAGTAGCCCACAGCGAAGGTGATGGCTTCTCCGTAGTCGGCTGCGGCACGCACACGGGCTGTAATCTTGAGCACCTGGGTAGATACTGCTTTCTTCAGATAGTCGGTTTCGAGAATTCCCGAACCGGCAACCTTGAGTTTGCCGCCGGCCTCATAGACCTTGGTGCAGCTGCTGCTCCAGCCCAGTTTCTTGAGCTTGCCGCTGTAGCCGCCGATGTCGGTAGTAGCGGGAGCGTCTTCGCTACCCTCGGTGAAGGAGTCGAAGTTCTCGTCGATTACCACGGTCACATTGTCGTCCTGGCCCGATGCCGGAACTGCAAAGGCAAATGCTGAAAGGAGCATTGCCATCATGAGTAGTTTTTTTGTCATATCGTTCTGTTTTATATTTGTTTCTTTCCTCATTATCCGTAAGTTTGCCCTCTCCGGGCAGTCTCTTTTCACTATGGTGATGCCGAAGATGGCAGGAATTATCATTTTGGGCGGCGCAAAGGTAACAAAATATTACAAAATAACCATATATTTATTCCAGAAATATCACTTTACTGCCTGTTTTTCTGACATTTGTCATGATTTGCGGTGATTTTTGTTAACTTCGTGTTCGCTTTAGCCGTCTTTATGATTGTCGGTGCTGCCGCCGAGGTCATCTCGGCGGTCGTCGGGATGGTCACGAGGGTCGTCGCCACGCCCTCGGCGACAGCCGCCATGACTTCGGGAGTAAGAATTGAGGTGGATAACGAAAAAATAGGCGCCAAAGCAGCCTGTTTCTGCGATTTTATTGTTACTTTTGCCCCAAATGTCGGGGGCGCAGGTCCGCTCTCCGTTGCGGCATTGCCGTGCAGCCATGCAGCAAGCGTCTCTGACCATGAAGACTCTAATGTCATGAACCAGAAGATATACAACCTGGAGGATTTTGCCACCCAATATCATCTCAGCGATATATTTGGTGCCTATGCCGCCCACTTGGCTGTCACAGCCGGGGAGGGCGCGACGCTCGTCGACATGATGGCCGAGCGCACGCTCTTCACCAAGCTGCTGTTGGTGGAGCGGGGCAGCTGCCGGCTTGTCGACGCCGACGGCGAGGGGCAGGGTGCGGTTCTCTCTCGGGCTTCGCTCCTGGTGGTGTCGGTCCGCGACACGGCGCAGCTGCACGATGTGTCGCCCGACTTCGAGGCCGAGTGCGTGCTGGTCGACGAGTCGTTTGCGCCGCATGCCTCCCACTACCGCCTCACCGACGAGAAATACAAGAGCATGCAGGATATCTTCCACTTCATGCGCGATATCGTGCGCCACCAGCACATCAACAAGATAGAGATGATACAGAGCATGGTCAACGTGCTGCGCCTCATCATCGACGAGTTGCCCTACACGCAGCGCTCTATCTCCCACGACTTGGGTCATAAGAAGGCGGTCTACGAAGTGTTCCTCCACCATCTTTATCGCAACTTCCGCAAGGAACGCCAGATACGTTTCTATGCCGACAAGCTCAATCTGTCTGCCCCTTATCTCTCCCGGCTGGTCAAGGAGATAAGCGGCTCTACCATCAATGACCACGTCACCTCGCTGCTCTACAAGGAAATCTGCAATATGCTTACCCAGACCGACATGACCATGGGCGAGATAGCCGACCACTTGAACTTCAGCGACCAGAGTGCCCTCACCAACTTCTTCAAGCAGCGCTCGGGCATGACGCCCATAGCCTATCGCAACCGATAGACCCTCGATGGCTCCCTGCGAGTCATCGCTGTGCCCGCCGCAGCCATCCTGAAACAAAACAAGCCTGCAAGCCTAACCCCGAGAGAATGAGGGGTATCGGCCTGCAGGCTCTTTACATACATATATATTGGGATTACATTACTTCAGCGTAAACTTGTGCGACTGGAGCATCTCCTTGGGGTCGAGGGCTTTGTCCAGCTCTTCCTTGGTCATAAGTCCCTTCTCGATAACGATGTCATAGACCGAGCGGCCGGTATCGTGGGCTTCCTTGGCTACCATCGAGCTCTTCTTGTAGCCGATGATGGGGTTCAGGGCGGTCACGATGCCAATGCTGTTCTTGACCATCTCGTAGCAGTGTTCCTTGTTGACGGTGATACCGAGGATGCACTCTTCGGTAAGGGTCTCGATGACATTCCTCAGCCAAGTGAGGCTCTCGAAGAGGCTCTCTGTGATGATAGGCTCCATCACGTTGAGCTCCAGCTGGCCGGCTTCGGCGGCGAAGCTCACGGTGGTGTCGTTGCCGATGACCTTGAAGCACACCTGGTTGGTCACCTCGGGGATGACGGGGTTCACCTTGCCGGGCATGATGGATGAACCGGGAGCCTTGGGAGGCAGATTGATTTCGTTGAGACCGCAGCGGGGACCTGAAGCCATGAGTCGCAGGTCGTTGCAGATTTTAGAGAGCTTGATGGCAAGGCGCTTCAGCGCTGACGAATAGCTCACATAGGCGCCAGTATCGGGCGTAGCCTCTACGAGGTCACTGGCCGAGATGAAATTCTCACCGGTGAGCTTGCTCAGATTGGCTGCGCAGAGCTTGGCAAAGCCAGGCACGGCGTTGAGACCGGTACCGATGGCAGTACCGCCCATGTTGATTTCGTGCAGCAGTTTCACGTTGCGCTCCAGGTTGAGGATTTCCTCTTCCAGGTTGTTGGCGTAGGCCTTGAACTCCTGACCCACGGTCATAGGCACGGCGTCCTGCAGCTGTGTGCGACCCATCTTGATGGTGTCGGTATACTCTTCGCCCTTGTAGCGGAAGGCGCTGATGAGTCCGGTCAATGCCTTGACCAGATGGAGGTTCATGCGGATAAGCGCAAGGCGTATACTGGTGGGGTAGACGTCATTGGTACTCTGGCCACAGTTGCAGTGGTCGTTGGGAGATACATACTGGTAGTCGCCTTTCTGACGGCCAAGAATTTCGAGTGCACGGTTGGCTATCACCTCGTTGGCATTCATGTTGACCGATGTACCGGCACCGCCCTGCACCATGTCGATGGGGAAGTTCTCATGCCACTTGCCGTCGATAATCTCGCGGCAGGCTTCGGCCATGGCGCCCGAGATTTCGTCGTTGATGACTCCGAGCGAGTGGTTGGTCTGTGCGGCAGCCAGCTTGACATACGCGATGGCGATGATAAAGTCTGGATAGTCACACATAGTCTTGCGCGAGATGTGGTAATTGTTGATACCGCGCTGTGTCTGCACTCCATAGAGGGCGTCGGCGGGAACATTGAGCTCGCCCAAGAGGTCGGCCTCTACTCTGAATTTCTTTTCGTCTGTCATAATATAAATGGTTATATTGTTTGTATTCGTGTCTGTGATGGGTGTAACCATCATCTTGGTATTTACAGGGGCAAAGTTACACCTATTTGTTCATATTCCTTTTATAAAAAACGAACCTTTATTTGTAAAAACCTATCCCTTGCCGGTTTTTCTTTGGTTTCAGGCAGTTTGGCGGTGGCCGCCACGGTGCTACATGAACTGGATGATGCAATAGCCCACGCCGATGGAGACCACGGTGGTGATGATGCCGGGCAGTTGGAAAGAGTGGTTGATCACAAAACGCCCTATACGTGTCGAGCCGGTACGATCGAAGTTGATGGCTGCGACGGTGGTGGGGTAGTTGGGCAGGAAGAAGTAGCCGTTGACCGCCGGAAACATCGCGATGAGCGCCAGTGGCGGGATGCCGAGTCCTATGCCCAAGGGGTAGAGGGTGCGCACGGTGGCAGCCTGGGAGAAGAGCATGATGGACATGATGAAGAGGGCTATGGCGAAGAGGAAGGGATAGTGGGTGACGATGGCGGCAATGTGATCTTTGAAGAAGGCGAGGTTGCCGTTGAAGAAGGTGTCACCCATCCAGGCTATGCCGAAGATGGCGACCAGGGCGCACATGCCCGCGTCGAAGACATTGCCCTTGACGGCGGTCTGCACGCTGGCTCTGCTCACGGTGAGGATGAGCGCGGCGGTCGACATCATCACGATCTCGATGGTCTCGGGCATGGTGACGCGGTGCAGTTCGCCATCTATCATGAACGCGGGCCGCATGGTGGGGATGCTGCCAAAGAGCACCACCAGCGCTACGCCCGTGAGAAACGCCAGCACGGCATACTTGGCCTTGGGGTCGGGGTTCTTTATCATCTCGTCTATCAGACGGATGTCCTGCTCGGGCCGTATCAGCCCCTGGCGCACGCGCTCGCAGTAGATTTCGTCTTCGAGCAGCTCTTTGCCTATGCGGTTCTGTACCCAGGCAGCCACGATGATGGCCACCAGCGAGGCGGGGATGCAGACCATGAGGATGTGCTTCAACTCGATGCCCGCGCCGCCCAACAGATCGGTGCTGATGACGGCTGCGGTGGCTGCCGAGACGGGGCTGCCGGTGATGCCGAGCGAGGCGGCTATGGTGGCGACGCTCAGCGGCCGCTCGGGGCGTATCTTGGAGTTGGTGGCAATCTCAGAGATGATGGGCAGGAGGGAGTAGCAGGTGTGGGCGGTGCCTGCCACGAGGCAGAAGAACCACGTGGTGAGCGGGCCGAGGTAGGTGATGTGGGTGGGGTGGCGGCGCAGAAACCTGGCGGCGAGTCCTACGAGATAGTCCAGACCTCCGGCGGCTTGCAGGGTGGCTGCCGCCGTGATTACCGACACGATGATGAGCATCACGTCGATGGGCAGATGGCCGGGCTTGAGTCCGAAGATGAAGACGAGGATGAACACACCTACCATGCCGTAGATGCCGAGTCCTATGCCGCCCGTGCGGGCACCCTTGAATATCAGTGCCAGTACGATGGCAAACTGTAGGAGTATGATAGCTGTCGCCATGATGATTAGGTTCTCTGTTTTTAGGTTTGAGGTCGATGATGTGCCCTTGCCGTAGATTGTGGCGGGCATCAAGTGCAAATATACGCCATTTTCTTCAGACTCTGCCTATAAATTCATGATAATTGTTGGCTGCGGGCAAAAGATTTTTCGCGTGGGGCGGGGCTGCACCCATACGACAATGCCGCCGAAGTCCGCCGCCGACCATGCTGCGTGGCTCTGTGCCATGTCTGGTCGGGTGCGGCGCTTCGGCGGCATCGTGTCTATGTGTTGCCCTCCGGCGGTGGGCCGGAGGGTGGGAGTGCTACTTGCCGGCAGGGGTGCAGAGCAGGCGTACGCCGCCCAGCAGACCTGCGGGGAGAGGCTTCGACGAAGCTCTGAAGGCATTGTTGTAGGATGCCCATGCGTAGCGTTTCTTCTTGTCGGGCTGCTTGTCGCCTATGACGCGGTTGGCCCACAGGTTGGTGACGCGCACCTCGAGCTTGTTGCCCTTCTTCTTGAGTGCGGGCGTGATGTCGATGGCGTAGGGCGCCTTCCAGAGTGTTCCCAGCATCTGGCTGTTGAGGTAAACCTCTGCCATGCAGCCCACTCCGCCCAGGTCGAGGCGGTAGGTGGCGCGCTTGTTATATCCCTTGACGTCAAAGTCACGGGTATAGACAGCCGTGCCTGAGAAGTAGCGTATCTGGGCATCGTCGCTCTCGGTGAGCGAGCGCAGGGTGGGCATCTCGATGCTCTCGGGAGTGTCCTGCACACCACCGAAGTAGACGTGCCAGTCGTTGTCGAGCGTCATCACTTCCTGTTCCTCGGCGTGGGTGACAGTCAGATGCTTCTCGTCGGTAGCTTCGGTGAAGACGATGAACAGTGCACCGTAGGGGTCGAGGTCGAGGTCGATGCGGGTACGGCCGTCAGCCATGGTATAGCCCACGGGCTTGATAGAGGCGTTCTCTGCGTTCCAGAGCATGGGCTTCTTGCCGGTCACGTTGAATGAGGCTGTGATGCGCTTGGGCTGGTCTATCGCGTTGGCCACCCAGTAGATTTCCGAGTCAGCCGTGCGGCGGTGCATCCAGCGTATGCTGTCGGGCGTAGCCTTGTCCTTGTCGGCTGCCACGAAGCTGAAGTCTGGAGCCACGCCCGTCTTGGCGAGTGCCTCTTCCATCGACAGGTTTTCCATCACGTTGGCGCGGTTGCTGTCCCATATCTCTGCCACCAGGCGGTGCCACTCGGCGTCGTCGCCCTTGAGGTTGGGCTGTATGGTGGGGCGCTTGCCGCAGATGGGGGCGCCAGCCTTGGCGAGGCGGGCTATCGCCTTGAGCTCGTCGATGGTCATCCGTGTCACCTGGCGGTCTATTACCAGCAGCCGGTAGCTCATTCCTGCCTTGGTAGTGAGCTTCTGTCCATCGTAGCCGAACACGTCCATGAGCGCGCCGGGGTTCACGTAGTCGAAGTTATAGCCACGGGGAATGGCGGGGGGGTTGGGGGCGAAGCGGCCGTTGACGCTGTTGTCGCCGCCATAGTAGTAGGCGATGTCTGCCACGTATTTTCCCTGCTGCATCATGTAGCTGGAGCGGCCCAGATAGTCGGTCCATGAGCGGGCTTGCTCTGCCCAGGTCTCGTGGCGGTTGAACCACTGGCCGTAGATAGCTAAGGCGAGTCCGGGCTTGCGGTCGTCGACGGGCTGATGGGCGCTCTCGTGGATGATGAAGCGGTTCAGACCGCACGACATCATGTAGTCGGCGATGGGCTTGAGGTTGCCGGGATAGAAGGTATAGCACATCTCGTGGCGGCCGTCGGCGGTGAACGACTCGCCAGCCACATACTTCCTGCCATAGATGTGGGCGGTAGAGGAGGTCTCGCGCAGGTCGCACTCATACATGCTCAGGTCGGCGCGCTTCTCTGCCCACATGGCGCCCATAGGGATGTCGCCTTTCGACTTGACGCTGATACCGTCGGCGAGCATCTGGCGTCCGTTCTCGTGCGACTCGATATAGATTTTCATGCCATGACGGTGGGCGGCATCAGCCACCTCGGCGTAGAGCGACTCGTCCATGAGCTCGCCGATGGTCTGGCGATAGTCGTAGAGGAACTGCTCGCTCTGCTCCACGCTTCCCACGATGACGCCGGTAAGCACGGGCAGCCAGGGATAGATACTATAGCCGCGCCGACGTTCAAACTGTGCCGGCATCTGCAGGGTCCATGTGGCTTTGCCGGGCTCGTAGCTGTCGATGAGCAGATACTGGATGCCGCGCTTGCCGATGTTGCCGCCAGAGGCGTCGCGATAGAGGTCTATATAGTGCTCGATATACTTGTGCACAGCCTCGCGGTCCATCTTGTCGACCTCCAGACCCGTGGCTTCGGGCGAGGCAGGGCCGTTGCGCGAACCGAAGAGCGACGTACCGAAGCGGTAGATGACCCAGTTGCCACGTGGGGCGTTCCAGGTGAGGCGTCCGTCGGCGTCGACCTTGTCGGTGAGCACCACCACATCGCCTGCAGCCGACACGTCGCTGTCGGGGCGTGAGGGGTACTGGTCGAGGTCGCCGAAGGAGGTAAATCCAGCCTTCTCCTCGGCAAAGTTGATGCGGCTGGTGGTGTAGAGGTTATACTCCATCAGGTTGACATACTCGCCCTGCTTGTCTTTCTGCGGCAGCTGGCATACCACGCGGAAGCAGCGTGCCGTGGTGGGAGGCAGGTCGATGGTCTGCTGGAACGTACCGCTCTGCGGGATGTCGCATACCTTGGTGAATGTCTTGCCGTCGTTGCTCGTCTCCAAGCGGTAGTACAGCGGTGCCGACCAGCTGTTCCAGGTGCTGCGGTTGTTGCCGTCCGAGAGCGACAGCGCCTTGATGGTTACGGGCTTCTCAAAGGTGTACTGCGCCCAGATGTTGCCCTCGGCGTCGGGTTCCACGCGGGTACCCTTGCTGTAGTCGCCGTCGGTGAGTTGTGCCACTGTGGGCTCACCCTTGCTCACCGTGATGGTGGGGTTGAGAGAGGCTATATCGATGTCGGTATCGGGCATACGCACTGCCACGACGCCTATCTGCTGACTGAAGGTTTCAGGGCTGTTGGTGTTTTCTACGTTCTGGAAGTGTCCGGTGGTGGTGTAGATACCGGGGAGATTGACGGTGAGTTTCTTGCCACCCTTTACCCTCACCGCGCGCCACGTGATTTTCTTCATGGCATCGTGGGGAGTGACCCAGGGACCGCCCGTGTTGCTCCAGCCTGGCGAGCTGGGGATGGCCATCGTCATGCCCAGCGAGTCGGCGATGTGCACGGCGTAGCGGAAGCAGTCTTTCCACTCGGGCGTCATGTACGTGATGCGGTGGGGCACTATCTGCGGCGTGTTCAGACCGGCATCGAAGACATGGATACCGGCTATTCCGGCGCGGTGCATCCACTCCAGGTCTTTCTTGATGCCATACTTGGAGATATTGCCGTTCATCCAGTGCCACCACACACGAGGTCTCGCCTCTTGGGGCGGGTTGGCAAACTGCTGTTGCAGGTCGCTCTGTGCCATGCTGCCTGTAGCTGTGGTCAGGGCCATGGCGAGTAAGATGGTTCTGATATTTTTCATGCTTATATCTGATTGTTATTGATTATGCGTTTCACTCCCTCGCGGATGGAGGTGAGCCCGAAGTCGTCGGGGTGTATCTCGTCGGGGGCGAGCCACAGGGTCTCGGCGGCGTCGTCGCCGGCAGCGAGCGTCGAGATGTCGTCTACGCGACAGCGGAAGAAGAGGTCGAGCGTGGGGATGTCGATGCCGCTGTAGAGATAGCGGTTGGGCTGGCTGAAGAGGTAGTCCATGGCGGTCACGGTGAGCCCCGTTTCCTCCTTTACCTCGCGCGCTACGCCAGTTTCTACCGTCTCGCCCATGTCGGCAAAGCCTCCCGGCAGGTCGAGCGTGCCTTTGGCGGGCTCGCAGCGGCGGCGCACCACGAGCAGCCTGCCACGCTCGTCGTAGATGAGCGCCACATAGGCTGCGCTGGCATTGACAAAGTATTCGAAGCCACAGTCGTGGCAGCGCATACTCTTCGCTGAGTCGGGTTGGAGACTGCCTCCACACACGGGGCAATGCTTGAATCGTGTAAGTATATCCATCGCAGTTGACAAGTTAATATGCAATATTACGAAAAAAACGCCGATGGTGCCTCTCTTTTATCATAAAACATAGTTGTAAATCAAAAAAAAGCGACCCGTGGTTCACACCAGAGGTCGCTCATCGGTTGATGATGTTTTTATGAATGCTTAAAGTTCTCGTTATATCATAGAGCGCAGGCTGGAGGTTATGTCCCGGCAGCCCGTGGTCTTATAACAGTTTCTTGATTTCGGCGTCGATGTCGCTTACCTGCTCTCCGCGCTTGTAGAGATTGTTGTTGCGGTCTATCAGGAAGAACGACGGAATGCCCATGATGTTGTAGGTGCGGGCAGAGGTGCCGGCTTCGTCGCGCACGCTTATCCAGGGCAGCGCTGCAGTCTGTGTCTTCCAGAAATGCTCATTGGGGTCGAGCGAAATCTGGTAGATTTCCAGACCCTGGCCATGATACTTGTTGTAGAGGTCACGCATCATCATGATGCGCTTGGTGCTCTGCTCGCTGGCGAAGACATGGAAGTCGAGCAGCACCACCTTGCCCTTGAGGTCGGTGAGACGGCGGGTCACACCCTTGTTGTCGGTGAGGGCGAGGTCTATGAGTCCAGCCACCTGCACCTTGCTGGCGTCAATCTGGCTGGCAACCTGCTCGTTGCGCACGATGCGTTGGTCCTTCATACTCTCGATGGCAATATTGTGGAGGTTGGTGCCGCGCTCAGCATTGGGGTGGAAGGTGTCCCAGCTGGTGGCTACGGCAGCATAGACCTTGATGTCGTCGCTGTTGAGACGAGGGTTGAAGATGAGCGCCTGACGGTTGCCCAACACATAGGTCTGGAAGAGCGCGAAGTAGGCATAGCTCTTCATCGGCTCCTTGTAGATATAGTTGAGCTTCACATCTTCCTTGTAAGCGGCGAGCACTCTGGCCACAGCCACTTCCACGCTGTCTACGCCCAAGGCGGGGTTGGCGACGAGGGCATTGATGGTGCGCTGCAGCTGCAGCTGCTTCTGGGCCAGTTCACGTATCTTCTCGCAGTTCTCCGAGCCTTCGACCTCGTATTCGGCCGACATGGTGGGGTAGGAGGCATTGAACTTGACGGTCTCGGTAGAGTCGATGGCGACATTGATAATCTGGCCGGCTATACGCAGACGGTAGAACTCGGTGGCGTCGGTGGCGTCGGCCTTGAAGTCGAAGGCACCGTCTTCGCCTAACTTGACAGAGTCGAGGACTACAGGTCCGTTGAGGCTGAGGTTCTCAAAATAGAGTGTGGAGTCCTTGGCGTCCTTGATGTTGCCATTGACCTCAAACTTCTTGTTGCCACAGGCCGACAGCGCGAGCACAGCCACGCCCATGGCCATGAAAGACATGATTTTGGATATCTTCATTTCAGTCTTGTTTACTTTTTCCACTACAAAGGTAGTGCAAACCGAGTGAAATACAAAACTAAATTGCATTTTTTTTGGTCATTGCCCCCAACCAGCCCGTTCTGTCGGCTCCCGTGGAGGGCTTGTCTGGCGGTCGTGGAGGGGCGGTAGACGGTCGTGGAGGGGCGGTTGGCTCGGCAGAAAGCGGGTTGCCAGTCGTGGAGCGTGCCGCCGCCGGCGTGGTGACCATCATGGCGGGCTCGTAACATAAGGTACGTGGGCTCGTGCCTTATGTTACGCGGCTTCGTGCCTTGCGTCACGAGCGTCCGTACCTTATGTTACGAGCCGCCAGCGGTGGTCACGGCAGTCGTGATGACGGTCTCCGCGCTCGCCGAATCCATTGGCAGCGAGCCGAATACGCGCAGTGCTGCGCCCGAGGTCGAGGGGCGCGTGGCAGAGATGGAATAAGAGAGGGGTAGGCGATTATGCCATGGCGATGAGCCATAGCAGGAGCAGCGCGGAGGCTCTGCCCGTCTTGAAATGGGCGCGGAAAACGGCAAGCGCCTTGGTGATGTGCTTCTCGACTACCTTGACCGAGATGCCCAGCTGGTCGGCTATCTCGCGGTTCTTGAGTCCTTCAAAGCGGCTCATGGTGAAAATCTCGCGGCAGCGCGGCGACAGTTCTTCCATGACTTGCTCTATCTGTCGGGTCAGTTCGTTGTAGAGCGTGTCGCTGTCGGTGGTGCCCTTCATGTCGGTGCTGTAGAGCTCTTCTGCCCTGGGTATCTTGCTGAGCGAGCCTGCCTCGTAGCCGTTGACCAGCGTCTGGTGCTTGAGGTAGTTCAGACAGCCGTTGCGCACCATGGTGAAGAGCAGGGCTGAAATGGAGATGAACGTGATGCTGTCTCTGCGTTCCCACAGGTGGATGAAACAGTTCTGCAGGATGTCTTCCAAGTCGTCGCTATCGCTCACAAAGCGGTTGGCATAATTGCGCAGACGAGGGTAGTACGTCTTGAAGACATACTCGAAAGCATCGGCGTCGCCGTTCTGTATTCCCTCAAAGAGTTCGCTTTGTTCCTTATAGAAACGCATGGTTTTTACACTTTTTTTATTCGGTCACCACGGGCGTGCTATACCTTATTATATATTATATAGATGGCTCCGGCGACCGCTTGCATCACGATTGACGGTGCAAAAGTATGAATTTAAGCAGAAAAGTGCAAATATTTTTGAAAAAAAGTTATCTCCGAGGGCGGGTAAAGTGTCTGCGGGTTGTTTTAATAGTGACAGTATGTCAGTAATGACATGCTCGGGCGTCTTCGGAAAGACCGCCGGCGCCATCCTAATAGTGAAACCAATACTAACGTTATATTAAGAAATGTTGATGGAAAGTGAAATGAAGGCATTGGCCAACAAGTATTTCGAGGGAAAGATTTCCCGCGAAGATGAGAAAGCTCTGTTCGATTACCTCGTGCAGGACAGTGAGGCCCTTGCCACTTTCCGCAGCTGGGAAGCCGAATGGGCGTCGCGCCCACACTTCGATATGGTCACCGAAAGCGCATGGACACGCTTCTGTGACTGGATGTGTGGCGCCGAGGCTCGTCGGCAGCGCCGGCCAATGTGGCGTGTGGCAGCAGCGGCTGCCGTGGTGCTGCTTATGTTGTGCTCGGCTTTTGTCGGGTGGTATGCCACCAGTCTTCAGCCCGAACACTACTACACCCTCACCGCACCTATGGGCAGCAAGACCCGCCTCTCTCTGCCCGACGGCTCGCTGGTATGGCTCAACGCAGGCTCTTCGCTGCGCTATTCCAACCGCTTCGGTGACAACAACCGCCGTGTAGTCCTCGAAGGACAAGGCTATTTCGAGGTCGCCAAGCGCGATGGCGCCGAGTTTGTGGTAAACACCCGCGGCTACGACGTGGTGGTCAAGGGTACCCGCTTTGACATCTCTGCCTACAATGATGACAAGAATATCACCACGACCCTCTTGCAGGGTAAGGTGGTGATAGACCGCGGCGCCGACCGCCTCACGATGGAGCCCGGCGATATGGTAAGCCTCAATGTGATTACCGGTAAATTCTCCAAGAGCCGCTATACCACCGACCACCATGCGTGGGTACAGGGCATGACCGAATTCTCTGAGATTAGTCTCGAAGACCTCGCCAAGCTGCTCTCCCGCCGCTACGCTGTAAACATCACTATCACTTCTGAGCGTCTGCGCAAGATGGAGTTTGCCATCTCGCTGCGCAACAAGGAGACCATAGACGATGTGCTCGACGCTCTCCAGAGCATCACAAGCATGCAGGTATGTCGCGATGGTAAGGAGATTACCATCGGCGACTGACCCCCGCCCCGCCAATACCATAACACTCCTACTACCTCTACTGAAAATAAAACCTATATATTAAATTGTCTAACTAAAAACAACCAACTGCTATGAACAGTAAGCAAAGCAAATTGCTCGGCATCTGCCTGTTGGTCACACTGATGTTCAGTGCGCTCAGCATGAGTGCTCAGACCGTTACCAAGACGTTCAGTAACGAGAGCCTCCGCAACGTATTGAAAGAAGTGGAACGCCAAACCAAGATGTCTGTAATCTACAAAGTGGACGAAGTGAACGCCAGCCGGAAGGTGACAGCCACCTTCCATGCCACACCCGTCCGCGACGTGTTGACTAAGGTCTTGGGCTCTCATCTTGGCTTCAAGATAGACCACAAGATGATTACCATCTTCAAGCGTGAAGCCAAACCCGCTGCCAAGGAACCCCAGGCTTCCAAGAAGACAGTCAAAGGCCAGGTGCTCGACGAGAACGGTGAGCCCGTGATAGGCGCTACCGTACGCAGCAAGGCCACTGGTGCTGCCGTGGTGACCGACCTGGACGGCAACTTCACCATCTCTGCCGAAGAAGGCAGCAAGATAGAGGTGTCGTATCTCGGCTACCAGCCCAAGTCAGTTACCGCCAAAGGCGACAACCTGACCGTGAACATCTCTCAGGACGAGAAGACCCTGAACGAGGTGGTCGTTACCGCCCTGGGTATCAAGAAAGAGTCGAAGGCGCTGACCTATAATGTGCAGCAGCTCAAGAATTCTGACATCACCGGTGTCAAGGACGCCAACTTCATGAACGCCCTCGCCGGCAAGGTGGCAGGTGTCGAAATCAACGCCAGCGCTGCCGGTATCGGTGGTGGCGTCAAGGTGGTGATGCGTGGTAACAAGTCTATCAACGGCAACAACAACGCCCTCTACGTGATTGACGGTATTCCCATGCCTTCGCTCCAGGCCAACCAACCCACCGACGCCTACCACGGTGACGCCCAGACCGGCGACGCCGCCTCTATGGTGAACCCCGATGATATTGAGAGCATCTCGGTGCTGAGCGGTGCTGCCGCCTCTGCCCTCTATGGTAGCGACGCTGCCAACGGTGTGGTCATGATTACCACCAAGAAGGGTACTGTGGGCAAGGTGCGCGTGAGCTACAGCAACAACACCTCCTTCTTCTCACCCTTTGTGACTCCCGAGTTCCAGAACACTTACGGACAGACCGGCAACGGCACCTTCTCAAGTTGGGGCTCCAAGCTGGCTACTCCCTCAAGCTACGACCCGCTCGACTTCTTCCAGACAGGTTACAACGTGGGCAACTCGGTTACCTTCTCTGTAGGTTCGGAGCACAGCCAGACTTTTGTCTCTGCCTCTACCACCAATGCCGAGGGCATCGTGGAGAACAATGAGATGTCGCGCTACAACTTTACCGTCCGCAACACCACTGACTTCCTGAAAGACCGTCTGCACCTTGACCTCAGCGCCATGTATATGAGTGTGAAGGAACAGAACATGATATCCCAGGGTTTCTACTTCAACCCCATCGTCCCCGTCTACCTCTTCCCCGCCGGCGACGATATCCGCAAGTACACTCCCTTTGAGCAGTACGACCCCGAACGCAACTTCAAGACCCAGTACTGGCCTTTCGGCAACCAGGGACTCTCCATGATGAACCCCTACTGGGAAATCAACCGCGACATCGCCGAAAACCACAAGGACCGCTTTATCCTCAGTGCTGGTCTGACCTTCGACATCGCCAAGGGCATCACCCTCTCTGGCCGTGCCAAGATGGACAAGACCTCCGGCATCTATGAGAAGCGCTACGCCGCCTCTACCGATCCCCTCTTTGCCGGTGAGTATGGTGCCTACTACCGCACCAACGACAACACCCGTCAGATCTACGGCGACGCCATCCTGAATATCGACAAGTACTTCGGTGACTTCTCGCTCACCGCCAACCTCGGTACCTCTATCAAGGATGTGGAGACCAGCTACACCTATGTCGGCGGTTTCCTCAATGTCGCCAACAACTTCACCCTCAATGCCGTAAACCGCGCCAACTCACATATGGACGCCGACCCTGCGCTCAACTATCACCACCAGGTGCAGAGCGTCTTTGCCACCGCTCAGGTGGGCTATAAGAGTATGGTCTATCTCGACCTCACTGCCCGCAACGACTGGGACTCTTTCCTCGGCAACACCCAGTATCGCAACAAGGGCTTCTTCTATCCCTCTGCCGGTGTGAGCGCCATCCTGACCGAGATGATACCTGGCCTGAAGAGCAAGGTACTCACCTTCCTCAAGCTCCGTGGTAGCTACAGTGAGGTGGGTAACACGCCCGAGAAGTTCTATGCGCTCACCCGCTACACTTACTCCAACGCCGCGCCCTCTACCACTTCTTACTATCCCAACAACAACCTGAAGCCCGAGCGCACCAAGGCATGGGAGCTGGGTCTGCAGGCCAACCTGTGGCAGGACAAGGTAAACCTCAACGTCAGCCTTTACTCTACCCGCACCACCGACCAGTTCTTCCTTCCCGAACTGTCTGCCTCGTCGGGTTACAGCAAGCTGCCCATCAACGGTGGTCGTATCGACAACAAGGGTATTGAGGCTTCGCTCACGCTGAACCAGCCTCTGGGTCCCGTGAAGTGGTCAAGCACCTTCACCTACACCCTCAACAAGAACAAGATCAAGCAACTCCTCGCTCCTACCGAGCTCACCCTTGCCAACGGCAACAAGGTAAACGTGTCGCTCGACGGCATGGACATGCTCAACCTGGGTTCTGTCAAGGTGCGCCTCACCGAGGGCGGCTCTATGGGCGACCTCTATGTCACCATCCCCAAGATGGACGAGCACGGCTATCTCATCGTCGACTACACCTCGCGCAACATCGCCGGTGTGGATGAAGGCAAGTATGTATATGCCGGCAACGTCAATCCCAAGTACAACATGGGCTGGCGCAACAGATTCTCCTGGAAGGGCATAGACCTGGGCTTCCTCATCAGTGCCCGTGTGGGTGGTCGGGTATCATCCATTACCCAGGGCTACATGGACTACTTCGGTGCCAGCAAGACTACAGCCGAGGCTCGCGACCTGGGTGGTGCGCTCGTCAACGGCTACCGCATCCCTGCCCAGGACTACTACAGCAAGATAGGTCCCAGCGTGGGTGCATACTACATCTACAGCGCTACCAACGTGCGTCTGTCTGAACTCTCTGTGGGCTACAGTCTGCCCATCAGCAAGTGGGTGCCCTGGATAGAGAACCTGCGCCTCGCCTTCACCGGCCGCAACCTGCTCATGTTCTACTGCAAGGCTCCGTTCGACCCCGAACTCACTGCCAGTACGGGTACCTACTTCACCGGTATCGACAACTTCATGATGCCGAGCCTGCGCAATCTTGGTTTCTCTGTAAAAGTTGACTTCTAAAGACCCTATAACGATTATGAAACTCAATAAATTCATCACAGGCAGTATCGCCGTCATGGCATCTGCCGTAGTGCTCTCTTCATGTACGTCAGAGTTTGACAAGTGGAACACTGACCACAACTCGGCTACTGAAGAAGATATGACCCACGACAATATGAATACCGGTGCCTTCTTCTCCCAGATGCAGCATAACGTATTCATCATAGGTCTGGACAAGGGTGGCTCGTTCCAGGTAGAGGATATGCTCACCGGCGGCCTCTTCTCTGGCTATTTCTCCAATATCAAGGCTTCTTACGATGTGGGCTCGCTGCACAACGCCCATTATCTGCTGCCCGACAAGTGGGTAAACCTGCCCTTCAACGACACCTATACCAATCTGATGCAGCCCTGGCTCTCGCTGAAGACCAACTCTGACAAGAACGGTACGGCAGCCGTGACAGCTCTGGGCAATGTGGTCAAGGTATTCGGCATGAGCCGTCTGGCAGACATGTATGGCCCGCTGCCCTACACCCGCTTCGGTAGCGGTATCAATGTGGCTTACGACAGCCAGGAGGATGTGTACAAAGCCTTCTTTGCCGAGCTCGACGACGCCATCGACGTGCTCACTTCCTATCATGAGGCATCGGCTTCTGCCAAGCTCCTCGCCAACTTCGACTTTGTCTTCGGCGGCGATGTAGAGAGCTGGGTGAAGTTTGCCAATACCCTGCGTCTGCGTCTGGCTCTCCGCGTGGCTTATGCCAACGAAGCCCTCGCCAAGCAGGAGGCTCAGAAGTCTATCGACCACAGCCTGGGCTTCCTTGAGAAGTCGGCCATCCACGGCAACAACGCCAATTATACTTACCTCAATCCCTACTGGGAGGTTACACAGAGCTGGGGCGATATGCGCATGGGTGCCTCTATCGACAGCTACCTCAACGGCTATGCCGACCCTCGTGCCAAGGTCTACTTCGCCGAAGCCGCCAACGGTGGTGGCATCCACGGCGTCTATCCCGGTCTGCAGATACGCAACCAGAGCGACTATACAGCCAAGACATCGGCCATGAACGTGGAGTCAAATGCAGCCATGCAGTGGATGTCGGCAGCCGAGAGCTTCTTCCTCAGAGCTGAGGCCAAGCTCAGATGGGATATGGGCGCAAGCTCGGTCGAAGAACTCTATAAGGCTGGTGTACGCGCTTCGTTCCAGGAGCGTGGCGTGAGCGGTGCCGATGCCTATCTGGAGAGCAACAACGTGCCCGCCGCCTTCACCGACAACAGCGGCAACGGTCGCGACGCCTCGGCGCTGAGCACCATCACCCCCAAGTGGGACAACAACGCACAGACCGAACAGAAACTCGAGCGCATCATCACCCAGAAGTATCTCGCCATCTTCCCCGATGGTCAGGAGGCTTGGAGTGAGTATCGCCGCACGGGTTATCCCAAGCTCTTCACCGTAGACCATAACGCCAGCAACGGCGCAGTAAATACCACTCTGCAGATTCGTCGTCTGCGCTTCCCCGCTTCTGAGTATTCCAACAACAATGCTAATGTACAGGCTGCCGTAGGTCTGCTCGGTGGTCCCGACAATGGCGGTACCAAACTCTGGTGGGACAAGAACCCTAAACATTAATCACCTAAATGACAGCATCTATGAAAATAATGAAATATATTATGCCGCTGCTGCTCATCGCCTGCATGTTTGCTTCATGCGATACCGATGTAGAGAACGCCACGGTGGTAGCCCCCACCACCTACGGCCCGCAGTATTACAAGAACTTGCGCGACTACAAGAAGAGCGACCATTCCATCGCTTGGGGATGGTTCGCCGACTACACCCAGAGCACCTCGCTGGCTACCCGCTTCCTCGGTTTGCCCGACTCGCTCGATATCTGCTCACTCTGGGGTGGCATCCCCTCTGACGACTCTACCCATGTGGACACTCACTATCTGCCCGAGGTATATCGTGAGATGAAGTATGTGCAGGAGGTCAAGGGTACCCGGCTCGTGGTACCTACCATCATCCGCATCCGCACCCGTCCAGAGTTCTACGACTCTATCTGGGTAAAGCAGAACGACCCCCAGGCAGCCATGCGTGCCTATGCCCAGGACTTGCTGCGTCCCATCTTTGAGAATGGACTCGACGGTATCGACATGGACTATGAGCCCGAGGGCGACCCGCTCTCCGGTGGCAACCTCGACTACTTCGTGGAGTATGTAGGCCAGTTCGTCGGCCCCATGGCATCGCCCGACAGCACCTTTACCTATCCCGACGGATTTACCATCAAGGGCAACCCCAACATGCTACTCTGCATTGACTACTACGGAAGTGCCCCCAGCGGCAATACCAATAAGTTTACCAACTGGTATGTCAACCAGACCTATGGCGGAAGCCCCGGTATCGTGCCCTTCAGTGGCTGTCCTACCGAAAAGGTGGTCTATACCGAGAACGTGGGTGACAACTGGAAGGCTGCTGAGTGCGGCAAGCTGCTCACCTATGCCCGCTATCAGCCCAGCACTGGCCGCAAGGGTGGTTTTGGTGCCTTCTTCATGCACCGCGACTATATCAACACTGGCTATGGATGCAGCAACTACGCCAATATGCGCCACGGCATCCAAATCCAGAACCCCGCTATCCACTAAAACCGTGATTAGTAACAGTATAAAGATTTAGAACAACGATTATGAATAAGATAAGATTATTTATGATGGCTATGGTAGCCCTGGTCTTCGCCGCCTGTCAGGAGAGCAATGGCGACTACCGCGACGTGGTTTACATCACGGGCACTATGCAGAAGAATACCATACGCAAGGGCTTTGAGGGCGCCGACCAGGTAGACCTCTCCGTCACCTGCACCGGCAAGGTGAGCGTCCCCGTCACGGCTACCTTTGAGGCTGCCCCCGAGCTGCTCGATGCCTACAACAAGGCCAACAACTCGAGCTACATCGTGCCACCCACATCGGCTTACAGCATCGAGGATGCCAACGTTACCATCACCCCGGGTAACTTTGTGTCATCCCAGGCCAAGTTGATGATAGGCGACCCATCACAGTTTGAGGAAGGCAAGAACTACTGTCTGCCCGTGCGCGTCAAGAGCGATGGCAATCTGCTCGAGGCTGGCTCGGTGGCATACATCGTCTTTGTGCCCATCATCACTACCGACGTGGCCGACATCAACGGCAGGCCATTCCTGGTTCCCGGCTTCCGCAACAACGAGGCCCTGGGTCATCTCTCCCAGCTCACTATGGAGTGCAAGGTCTATGTCAACGACTTCTGCCACACCAATCCCTACATCTCTTCACTGATGGGATGCGAGGAGAACTTCCTGCTGCGCTTCGGCGACGTATCGTGCGACCCCGACCAGCTGCAGCTCGCCGGCGGCAAGACCGGTGCGCCCTCTTGGGACAAGCCCGACAAGGGAACGGCTCACCCCACCACCTTCCCCACCCACTTCCCCACCAAGAAATGGTGCCACTTTGCCTGCGTCTATGACGGCTCGCAGATTACCATGTATCTCGACGGCGAACCTATGGGTGACCCTGTCAAGGCTACTGGTGACATCTCGCTCGTGTGGAGCTATGATTACGGAACATCATACGGCGACAACAACGGTCCCTTCGCCATCGGCTACTCTGCCGGAGGCCGCTATCTCAACGGCCGCGTAAGCGAATTCCGCGTATGGAACGTTGCCCGCACTCCTGCCGACCTGCTCAACAACATCTGCTATGTAGACCCCCACACACCGGGACTCATCGCATACTGGCGCTTCTGCGGTACAGACCAGCAGGAAGACGGTTCGATCCTCGACCAGACCGGCAACGGCTTCAACGCCGTGGCAAAGAACGGCACACCATCATGGATTCCTAACCATAAGTGCCCATACTAATACAGTGTCGTCTAACTGATAAAACTTACAATCAATGAAACTGAACAAATTATATATCGCCTGTGGAGTGCTGTCCCTGGCCCCAGCCACTCTCACCGGCTGTAGCGACGACGAGGCCTACGATGTAGACGGTTCCAACAACAACCTCATCTACGTAGACCAGTCGGTAGCCAAAGTGACCGAGTGTACCGTCTACCACACTCCGGTAGGCTCTTTCGGCGACATCACCGCCAACGTCAAGGCGCGTCTGCAGTATGCTTCGGCAGACAGCGTCACCATCAGTGCCACCCCCGACACCACAATGGTATCTGAATATAACAAGGAATATAACGGCGTGGCCACCACCGTGCCTGCCGATGTGCTCGCCGCCATCCAGCTGGAGAAGACGGGCATCAGCGCCGGTGCCAACGTGGCTTCCGAACCTCTCAAGGTGACTATCCCCGTCGAGGCTTGTGCCCGTCTGACCGAGCCCGAGTATGTGGTGCCTCTCAGACTCACCGCCGTCAAGGAGGGAACCCTCGATACCGACCGTCCCGTGGTGGCAAGCCAGGAGATGGGCGTCTACTATGTAGCCATCCATACCACCAACGATATGGTATATCTCTCAGGCTCAAACTCTGCCAAGTGTGCCATCGTGCGCACTCCCGTGGGAGTCTTTGGCGAGGTCAAGGCCGACTATAACGTGGGTCTGCACTTCGCGCTCGACACGGATGTGAAGGTGTCGGCTACCGTAGACAACAGCCTCGTGGATACCTACAACACCGAGAACGGCCAGAACTACAAGTCACTGCCCGCCAATGTGGCTGGTGCCCTCGAGGTGACAGCTGCCACGGTGGCTGCTGGAAGCCAGAGTGCCAATCTCCATGTGGAGCTGCCCACCGAACTGGGTCAGACGCTGACAGAGGCAGGCTATGTGGCTCCGCTGCGACTCGTGGCTGAGTATGCCAACGGCACCAAGGTGACTCTCGACAGCCAGGTGGCTTATCTCGTGGTGACCACCGAGGAGAGCCTGATACATGACAAGCCAACAGCACTGCTGGGTACAGCCGTGAGCGACATCAGCGCCTGGAAGTGTATCTCTGCCGTCAACTACAACAAGGATGAGCTCAAGCTGTCGACCTGGAAGTTCTCGCAGATGAATATTGACAATGCTTCGTTTGTGGTAGACTTCGGAGCCATACACAAGGTGGGCGCCTTCAAGCTCTCTTGTACTCCCGGTAAGTCGTTCCGCTTCTATCTGAGCGAGGACAATGCCAACTGGGTAGACCTGGGCGATGTCAATGGCAAGGGTACTTTCAGTGAGAACTGGAGCAGCAAGTGGTATGTACTCTATGGTGCTGTCAATGCCCGCTATGTCAAGGTAGAGCAGACGCTCGATTCCAGCCACTGGGGTTGGAGCTACGGCAACTATGGATGGGGCGCAAGCTATGTCTCCACAACTTGGGGACTCACCTTCGTAGACTGAACATGCATAGAAGATTGATTCAGTTCAATCGATAGCGTTGACAGGGGTGCCCCTCCTCATGATTGGGGCGTGGGCACCCTATACTTCCCTAACAATCCAAGGATAATGACATGATGAAATCATTGCTATTCCTCATACTTTCACTCTTCACGGCACTCACGGCACAGGCACAGGGCGAACCACAGTTTCTTGAGACGTTCAAGCCCATAGAGCGCACCCACGACTTCGGTACCATCTACGAGAAAGACGGTAAGGTGGTCCATGTCTTCCGGCTGCGCAACAACGGCAAGAGTCCCGTGGCCATCTCGGCAGTCAACACGTGGTGTGGCTGCATGGTCGCCGACTATACCAAGCGTGCCGTGCGTCCGGGCGAGACAGCCCGGGTCACCGTGTCGCTCGACCCCGACCACAAGCAGGGCAACTTTGTCAAGCAGGTGGTGGTGCTCGTCAACGACGGTTCGGCTTACGTGCGTCTCTGGGTCAAGGCCAACATCGTGCCTATGGTCCACCCCGTGCGTGAAGACCATCCCTTCGACTACGGACACGGCCTCTTCATGAACCAGCAGATGCTGCCGTTTCCCGAGTTGACCGTGGGGCAGACCCACACCTTCGAGCTGAAGCTCGCCAACGACACCGACAAGCCGATGACCATCCAGTTCAAGCGTGTGCCCAACAATACGGTGCTCAAGATGCCCTCCATGGTGCGTCTCCAGCCCCACGAGCGCAAGTCGATACACGTGAGCTACCTCTATTTCCGTCGCCACCACGCTACCCGCCGCATCCACGTCATCCCCGTGGTCAACGGCAAGGAGGCAAAGCCTCTCGTCGTGAAGTGGAACGTAGCCCAGAAGTTCAGGCTGTTGAATTAAGTCTCTCATATTTCATCAAGAGCCCCAGCCCCACCCGGTCTGGGGTTTTTTAGTGCCCCGATGTGGGCAGAGAGGTGCGCCCTATATATATAATAAGGTGGAGTGGGGCGGTTGGGCGTAACGTTGTGCATGTAGTCGTCCACTCGTTGATGCTGCAAGGGGATGGCAATGATATGAGTGGTCCATTGTGGATGGTGCGCACCCTTGGCAACTCTGTAGGAGTTGCGATTTCATAGCCCAGGGTTGAGGTGCGCAGCGCCTCTACCCTGGGTATTGATGCAAAAAAGGATAGCAACTCTGTAGGAGTTGCGATTAGCCGAAGGCGTTACCCGCAGCAGGATAATTGCTAGAACTGGGTAGGCGGAAACCATAAGATTGAGAATAACGCCTACGGCTAATCGCAACTCTTACAGAGTCGTCAGGTTAGTGGGGGTGTTTAATATGTATGTCAACCCCCATTCGTTGATGCTGCAAGGGGATGAGGTAAACACAAAAAGCCGTGACGGATGCTGTCGGCTTCGCCTTGGTGGGGCTGGAGCCAATGTCCGTCGGAAAACGAGTTTCCCTCCTTGCCATCGTCACCATCCCCACCGTCATGCGCCGCATGACGACAGCATCCCCCACGGTTCAAAAAGCGGCCTGCGGCCGTAAAAAAAGTCCGGCTGTCGCCGGTAGAAAAACAGCTGCATGTGGAGGTTCCATCCCCGACTGCATGCAGTCATTCCCCAAGCCTACCCCAATGGGAAGGAGTTATATCCACATGCCTTAAACTCACCATGGGTAGACTCCAGTTTTTTTGAAAAGATTGGGGAACTGCCTTTGTTTTGCTATTAGACGCTTACTATCTCCACTGAGCCAATCTCTTTTTTTACCGGCGTGAGCCGGATTTTTTTTACGGCCGAAGGCCGCTTTTTGTCCGTGGTGTCTTCTGAAGTCATGCTTGTCATGACTGTGGTGGTGACGGTGGTGGCTCGAAGGAAAACTTGTTTTCCTCCTGCCGATGCCGTCATCGCCACTAAGGCGGAGCCTTCAGAAGACGCCATCGGTTTTTTGTATTTATTCTTGTCCTGCCCCATCCCCTTAATGCACATCGTAAAAGTAATTGCATGGTACGATACCGATTTTGCAAAGTGCCACACCATTATATCCTGGCTTGCAATTACCATTTCACACTACGAAATCGGGTTTTCGATGTGCTCGGGGATTATTATGTGGGACAGGGCCACTTAGAGGCAACCTCCGCCATCACAACAATCATCCCCCTGCTCGCAAATGCGGGAGGAAAAGGGGTGGACGTGGTGGGAAACGGACGCGGGGTTGCCCTCCGATTATGCTATAAGCCAACTCGAAAACGCTGATTTGGCAGTTTGAGGTTTTTAACAGTACCTCTGATGAATAAATAATGATTAAATATGCCCCTATCGATAACAATCCGTTAAATATTGTGGCTTTCTAATTATAATTTGTTATCTTCTACAGTCGCAATCCTTGATATAAATCATCTGAAAGCGCCCTTAAAGGTTAATAAACGTTAACCCCGTAATAATATTTTATATAATCTTTGCTATTTATCATTAATACTATTAATTTTGCACGTACATATAGTTGCAAAACGACTTAAAAACGGCTCTAAGGTTGTGCTTAAAGGATTGTTTTTTGCGCTTTTGGTTTCCAAAATGTCAGCATAATGCTGCCGGAGACGGTGGTAAGACCCCGAAAACTTGTCATTGAGGATGAAATAATAATAATAGTTAATATAGTTTTTAATTTAAAAGAGAGAGATTTTATGGAAAAAAGACTATCGATGTTTTTTGCCTGCCTCTTCCTGAGCATAGGAATGGCGCTGGCACAAACAAAAGTTACAGGTACCGTAGTCAGCAGCGAAGACAACGAGCCTGTAATTGGTGCGTCTGTTAAAGTCGTAGGCACCAAGACTGGTGTCGCCACAGACATTGATGGAAAATTCTCGCTCGTAGTAAACAGCAAGAACGCTGAACTCGAGTTTTCATCCATCGGTATGGTTACCAAGCGTCTTAAAGCCTCTGCCAACATGATGGTCGTGCTCGACCCCGACAGTCATGTATTGGAGCAGGTAGTGGTTACCGGTTACGGCCAGGCCAAGAAGGTGGGTGCCGTGGTAGGTGCCATCGGTACTGTAGGCTCTGAAAAGCTCGGCAAGATTGTTACCCCTAACTTCACTGACGCTCTTGCCGGTCAGGTTTCTGGTCTGTCTGTGCTCAGCTCAGCCGGTGACCCTTCGACCACAGCTACAATCCGTCTGCGTGGTGTTAACTTCCTGCAGACCAGCAACCAGCCCCTCTTCATTCTGGATGGTGCACCTATCAGCTCTTCATTCTTCAGCACCCTCAACCCTGAGGACATTGCCAATATCACCGTGCTCAAGGATGCTGCTTCTACTTCTATCTATGGTGCGCGTGCTGCCAACGGTGTAATCCTTATCACCTCTAAGCAGGGTCGTTACAACGAGAGCGCCCAGGTTAGCGTCAAGGCCCAGTGGGGTGTTTCTTCTCCTACTTCCGACGGTGCAGAGATGATGAACTCTGAGCAGTACGTAAAGTTCCGCGATATTATCGGTCAGCCCGTAAGCGACGAAATCCGCAATCTGGTCAAGAACTACGGCCTCAATACCAATTGGTATGACGAGGTGCTGAGCAGTTCGGCTCCTACTTATGATATCAATGCTACCATGCAGGGCGGTAGTCAGACAGTCAACTACTATCTGTCTTACAACCACCACAAGCAGCAGGGTCTGATAGAGAAGTCTGCTATGCAGCGCTCTGTCCTCAATGCCCGTATCAACGCCCGTCTGAACAAGTTCTTCAAGGTGGGCTACAGCGCCAACATCGGTGTTCAGGACTTCGAGCAGAACGCCACATGGAGCGCCGGTAATAGTACCCAAATGGTCTATACTAACAACCCTCTGGTATTTGCCCGTAAGGCTCTGCCCTTCGACGTACCTTATTATTATAGCTTCGACGAAAGCGGCAAGCTCATCAAGGGCGCCAAGGCCGACTATCTGCACTACACTGGCCAGGAGACCATGGAGCAGGACAGCAGATACCGTCGCTCTTTCCGCAAGCGTATCACCCTCAACACTTCACTCAATGAGGTGCTCACTCCTATCGACGGTCTTACCCTGACCGCCCAGCAGTCGCTCGAGCTGGTCAACCAGACCCTCGACAACCGCAACCTGCCTTGGGAGACCTTCGAGACTCCTATGGGCGACATCGTTGGTAGTGGTGCTGTAGGCTCTGTCAACACCGGTGCCGTACAGAACCGTTATACCTCTTCTTATCAGTACAACCTCATCCACACTGCTGAATACCGCAAGGGCTTTGGCGACCACAACATCGACGTGCTGGTCGGCGAGGAAACCCGCATCACCAAGGACTGGCAGTTTGGTGCCTTCGCAACAGGTCATGCCGATGCCCGTCTGATGAACATCACCAGCGGTACTAACGTTGCCCTCTCTGACCTCGAGGACGCTCAGACCAAGGTTGTTGCCAACTCACTCTTCGCCACTCTGGAGTACAACTTCAAGGAGAAGTATTATTTCTACAGCTCTATCCGTCGCGATGGTAGCTCCAAGTTTGCTCCCGACCACCGCTGGGGTACCTTCTGGTCACTCGGTGTGAAGTGGGATGCCAAGAAGGAGAGCTTCCTCAAGGACGTAAGTTGGCTCAACGATGCCTCGCTGAGTCTTAACTATGGTACTACCGGTAGTGACGCAGGTCCTGGTGCCTACGAGTACTTCGGCCTCTATGGCCAGGGTTCGCTCTACAACGGCCAGACCACTCTGGGTATCGCACAGGCTGCCAACTATATGCTGACTTGGGAGAAGGTGGGCAAGCTCAACTTCGGTATCAATGCCCGCGTCTTCGACCGTCTGGGTGTCAACATCAACCTCTACAAGAACAAGAGTACCGATATGATTATGGACGTTCCTTACTCTTTCACCACTGGTTTCTCTGCTGGTGTGGGTAACGTAGGTTCGATGGTCAACAAGGGATTTGAAGCCGACGTCGATGTAGACATCATCAAGACTCGTGACATGCGCTGGACCTTTAAGGCCAACGTAGGTTACAACAAGAACGAAATCACCGAGCTCTTTGCCGGTCGTGACAACTATACCATCGCCAATACCGGTGTACGCTATGAGGTAGGCCGCAGCTATGGTGAGTTCTATCTGCCCCGCCGTGCAGGCGTTGACCCACGCGACGGTGCCCCCATGTGGTACGACAAGGATGGCAACATCACCAAGACCTTCAGCGAGGAGAACTGTACTGTATGGACTGGCAAGAACCGTTATGCCCCCTGGATTGGTGGTTTCGGTACCAACTTCACCTGGAAGGGCTTTGCCATCATCGCTGACTTCGCTTGGCAGAGCGGCAAGTACCTGCTGATGAACGAGGAAATCTTCACCGCCAACCCCGCCAACGCTACTTCATGGAACCAGCAGACCAAGATGCTGAACATCTGGACCAAGCCCGGTCAGATTACCGACATCCCTGCTGCTCAGTATAGTGTAACCCAACTCGACGACCATCTGCTCGACAACGCTTCATTCCTGCGTATGAAGACCCTGAGCCTCCAGTACGACCTGCCCAAGAAGTGGCTTGCTCCTCTGCGCTATGTCAAGGGCTTCAAGGTATTTGGTATCGCTCGTAACCTCTTCACCATTACTTCGTTCTCTGGCTATGACCCAGAGCCCGATATCAACCTGGTCAAGTTCAACTATCCTAACACCCGCCAGTTCGTGCTCGGTGCCGAAGTTACATTCTAACAATATAACACGATAAATGGAAAAGAATATGAAAAAAATATATTTTTCACTGATGTTGCTTGCGACATTGTTCGTTACTTCATGTAGCATGGACCAGAAGCCCTTCGGATCTCTCGACGACCAGTCCGCAATTCGCAACGAGAAGGACCTCTTTCAGTTCCGTAACATCCTCTACAGCAATCTTCGCGGTCTTACTTCCGGCGGCTGGCTCTACCAGCCCGACCTGGTAGCCGACGAGTTTGTGGGCTTGTTGAGCAACGGTAACCGTAACGGTGAGCTCAACAGCGGTAACATCCTCGCTTCTACCGGTGAAATCGAGAGCATGTGGGGTGGCTGCTACAGCGTCATCAAGAACTGTAACAAGCTGATGGAAGAGGCCGACAAGCTGCTGGGTCAGGAGGGTCTTACCGATGCCCAGGTGCTTGCCATCAAACGCTATCGCGCCGAGGCTTCGTTTACCCGTGCCTATGCTTACTTCTTCCTGGCCGACCACTTCTGCCAGTCTTACACACAGACCAATCCCGAGGCAGAGCACTCTGGTCTTCCCCTGCAGACGGTCTACTATCCTACATCCAATGCGTCCTACTATCCCGACCGCAGCACATTGGCAGAGACCTTCAGTCTCATCGAGACCGACCTTGCCAATGCCTACGACGGCATCAAGGCCTACGAGGCCAGCGGTGCCAGTGATGTAGCCGACCTGCTCAAGCCCAACGCCGCTTACGTATCTTCGTTTGCCGTAGAGGCTATGATGGCTCGTGTGGCTCTCGTCAAGGGCGACTATCCCACAGCTCTTGCCAAGGCCAAGGACGTAATCACCAACGGTGCCTATACACTTACCACCATTGCCGATTACAAGAAGCTCTGGACCAATGACGCCGGTACCGAGGTGATCTTCCGCCCCTTCATGTCCAACACTGAGCTTGGCGGTTCGGTAGGTGGTGCTTACATCTCTTCCGACAACCAGACTTGCGACTACATCCCCACCTACGCCACTCTGAATACCTTCGCTGTTGAAGGCGACGTGCGCTTCGACACATTCTTCGAGGTCAACGAGGGTGTAAAGGTCGAGGGTAGCACCTATGCTCTGTACCAGTTTGTCAAGTTCCCCGGCAACAGCTCACTGCGTACCGGTAGCGCTAACAACCTGGTCAACATGTGCAAGCCTTTCCGTCTCTCTGAGATGTACCTCATCGCTGCCGAGGCTGCTGCCCGCACCAATGTGGATGGCTCAAGCTATCTGAACACCTTCCTCAAGAACCGTATCGAGGACTATCAGGCCGCTTCGTTCACCTCTGAGCAGCTGCTCACCTCGGCTCTGCGTCAGCGTCAGCTTGAGTTTGTAGGCGAGGGCTTCCGTCTGAGCGACCTGCGTCGTCTGGGTCTCGGCTTCAGCCGTACTGCCGACTATCCTGCCGCTATGGGTATCAACGGTATCATTACCGTGAAGAGCGCAAGCGTTACCTATAAGGCTGGTGACTATCGTTACACATGGCCTATTCCTCAGAGCGAGCTCGACAGCAACCCCAAGCTGAAGACTCAGCAGAACCCCGGATACGCCGATTAATCAGTATAACTATTAAAGAATACATCACAGTATGAAATATATCAAATTGTTTATGCTCCTTGCAGTGACCGCTTTCTTTGCGGCCTGCTCGGACGATGATGCCAGCTGGAACACCAATGCCGACGTAACCGTCGAGATGGGCAAGACAGAAGTCAAGGTCAAGGAAGGTGCAGGTCTTTTCAATGTGCCTATCGTTGTCAAAGGTGAGACTACAGCTCCCGTGCGTGTACATGTGTCAATGAGAGAGTCGGGCAGCAACCCTGCCAAGAAGGACGTCAACTATATGGTTACTGATACCACCATCATCGTTTCTGACGGTGCCGGCAAGGTAGAAGTCAAGACCGTCGATGACGATGAAATCAATGAAAACCGTACCTTCGAAGTATATATCGTTTCTGCCGATGGTGCCAAGGTAGGCGCCAACTCTTCTACCAATGTTGTACTTCGTGACAACGACTCTGAGTTCTATGAGAAACTCCAGGGTGTATGGAAGATGAAGTGCGTCGATACCAAGGGCGCTGCCAAGGAGTGGTCAGTAATCGTGACCGGCGGCGATGAGGAAAGCGAGGACTACAACCACTATCTCTATGTCTCTGGCATGATGGGCTATGACTGGACAAAGGCCGTGCTCAAGTATGACTACGACAAGGCTACCAAACAGGGCTCACTGGCATTCGACGAACTGGGTTCTTACAAGTTTGCCGACGGTGTCGACTTCGGTCTTGGCAACACCCCCAACTACGTATGCCTCTACCAGAGCACATCACAGGGTCTTACCACCGAGCCTATCGATGGTAGCTGGAGTGCAGACTTCAAGACTGTCACCTTCGATCCCGACAAGGTCTTGGCTGGTGCCATCTTCGGTGCTGATGGAACATTCCTGCGCGCTGCATGGTTCCAGGTTAAGAGCATTACCATGACCCGCTAATCGAGCATCACTTTCAGCGTGATGGTTCACGCGAAAATGACAATAAAAAAGATTGCCGGCACAGCGCTGGCAATCTTTTTTTATACCCTGACCTCATTTTCTTGCCCGATGATAGCCGTTAGGTTGGAAAAAATAATTATTTTTGCATACGAGTTTGCTAATGAACACGTTATCGACAAAAATGTCAAATAAAATAATTCAAATCATGATGAAAAGATTCCTTACTGCACTGTTGCTGTTGGTAGCTACAGTAGCAGTCCATGCCGTCCCCGCCGACCCAAGCGTGTGGCGCATCTTCAAGACCGCCGATGGCAAGACTGTTCGCGTACAGCTGTGTGGCGACGAGTTTATGCGTTACTGGAAAGCCGAGAACGGCGCCTGTTACACCCTTGAGAGCAACGATGTGCTGCGTGTGGCAGACATGCAGCAGCTGCAGCTCAACGCCAGCACCATGCGCAGCCAGATGGAGCCTGCCCGCAGTCAGGGCAAGCAGCGCAAGTCGTGGAGAGAGAAGGTGGCACAGCGTGTCAACTTCACCGGCGAGAAGCGTTGCCTCATTATCCTCGCCCAGTTCTCTGACGTCGCTTTCACGATGGACGACCCCCAGGCTTACTACAACCGCGTGGCCAATGAGAAAGGTCTCAAAGAAGGCAAGTTTGTAGGCAGTGTGGCAGACTACTTCAGCGCCCAGAGCGGTGGCAAGTTCAACATCACCTTCGACGTGGTAGGTCCCTATACCCTCGGCTCGCAGGTTTCTTATGGCGGCAATGTCAATGGCAACGACCAGAACGCCCGCGGTATGATACTTGATGCCTGCAACAAGGCTTATGCCGATGGTCTCGACTTCTCGCCCTATGACTGGGACGGAGACGGCTTTGTCGAGGAAGTCTATGTCATCTATGCCGGAGAAGGCGAGGCTACTGGTGGCGGCGCCGATACCGTTTGGCCCCACAAGTGGCAGCTTGCTTCGCCTGTGAAGTATGGCAACAAGTATGTCAGCGTCTACGCCTGCTCCAACGAGTTGCGCAGTGCCAACAGCTATATGGGTATCGGCACCATCTGCCACGAGTTCTCCCACTGCTTGGGTTATCCCGATATGTATGACACCCGCGGCAACTCGGGCACCAGCAACACCTGGTTTGGCATGGGCACCTGGGACCTCATGTGCTCGGGCAGCTACAATGGCAACACGTATTGTCCTGCCGGCTACACCGCTTACGAGAAGATGGTCGGCGGATGGATCAAGCCCGTTGACCTCTCTGAAACTCTTACCTGCAGCGTCAAGGACCTGAAGACCACTGCCAAGGGTGGCGAAGTCTACAAGGTGACCAACCCCGGCAGTAGCAATGAGTACTATCTCATCGAGAACCGTCAGCAGGAAGGTTGGGACAAGTATATCGCGGCTTCGGGCATACTGATCAACCATATCGACTACAATCCTACTCTCTGGCAGTGGAACTGCCCCAATACTCCCGAAAAAGGCAACGACCACGAGCGCATCACCATCATCCCTGCCGACAATGACAAGAGCGATAAAACAGAAGCGGGCGACGCATGGCCCTATGGCGGTCACAACAGTCTGGGCAATAACACCAGTCCGGCCTGTGTAGTGTATAACGACAACAACGGCAAGATGCTCATGAACATCCTTATCAGCAAGATGTCTTGCTCGGGCGGTCTGGCTTCGTTCAACTTTGCCAACCTCAACAACGGCGCTTCTCAGGAAGGCTATCTGCTCAACGAGACCTTCGACCGCTGTCTCGGTACTGGTGCCAACGACGACAATGGCTTCTACAAGCCCACCAGCACTTTGATGGCAAGAAACTTTGCCAATGGTACTTTCGAACCCGATGTTACAGGATGGGAAGCTGGTATGACCCCCAAGGGTGCTTACCAGTGTGCGGTCATCGGCCGCAATGGCAAGGCGTCAGGCACCTATGATCTGACGAGTCCTTCATTCAATGTCGACGCCAACACGCCTGTCACCATCAAGTTCAAGGCTGCTCCCTTCGACAAGAACAACAGCAATACGCTCACCCTCTCTACCAGCAACGGTACGTTGTCGACCAGTACTTTCAACCTGACCGAAGGCCAGTGGACCGACTGCAGCACCACGCTGAGAGCATCGGGCAAGACGCAGCTCACCTTCAACTCCTGCCGTCTCTTCCTCGATGAGGTTGAAATCCAGGCCAGCGTAGAGTCGGGTATCGACAATGTCTACACTCCCTCTGCCCGTCCCGCCAAGGTGGGAATCTACACCCTCTCGGGTGTCTATCTCGGCACCGACGCCAGCTCGCTCCCCCACGGCGTCTACATCATCAACGGCCACAAGGTAGTGAAGTAAGGGTTACACCTTATTAATATATATAGGCATCGCCGACATCGTGTCCTCCGTGGACATGGTGTCGGCGATGTGGGTTGTAGGTCCTCGGTCTATGGCGGGGCTCTCAAAATCTTGGGGGACGGACAGCTAAAAAGCGGACATTCGTTTGGCTCTTTCAGCCAAAATCCTTAACTTTGTGTGCGTTATAACAATCATCAATGTCATGAAGAAAATTTCAACACTACTCCTGCTGATGGTGGCATGCCTTACCGCCTCGGCTCAGTATCAGGCTTCGCCCGAAATCCTCAAGGCCCGTACCGAATTCCAGGACAACAAGTTTGGCATCTACATCCACTGGGGACTCTACTCCATGCTCGGCAACGGCGAGTGGGTGATGAGTAACCGCAACATTAATTATAAGGAATATACCCATCTGGCCGACGGCTTCTATCCCTCCAAGTTCGACGCCGAGGAATGGGTCAAGGCGTTCAAGGCAGCTGGTGCCCGCTACGTCACCTTTACCACCCGTCATCACGATGGCTTCTCGATGTTCAAGACCTCTGCCAATAACTATAACATCGTCGATGGTACCCCCTTCCACCGCGATGTGCTCAAAGAGCTCGCTGATGCCTGTCAGAAGTATGGCATCAAGCTCCACCTCTACTATTCTCACGTAGACTGGTCGCGTCCCGACTATCCTCAGGGATGGAGCGGTATGGGCATCGGCAAGCCCAAGGACCAGTACAACTATGACTCCTACCTTGCTTTCATGAAGCACCAGCTCACCGAGCTGCTCACCAACTATGGCCCCATCGGTGCCATCTGGTTTGACGGCTACTGGGACCAGAAGAACAACCCCAAGTTTGACTGGCGCCTCGACGAGCAGTACAGCCTTATCCACCGCCTGCAGCCCGGCTGTCTTGTGGCCAACAACCACCACAAGGCCCCCAAACCCGGCGAAGACCTGCAGACCTTTGAGCAGGACCTGCCCGGTCAGAACACTGCCGGTTATTCCAAGGGAACGGTGATAGGACAACTGCCTCTGGAGACTGTGATGACCATGAACAAGGTTTGGGGCTACGACATCACCGACAAGAAGTACAAGAGCTCTGAATATATCATCCAGCATATCATCAAGGCTGCCGGCAACAATGCCAACTATGTCATCAACATCGGTCCCCGCCCCGACGGCAAGCTGCCCGTAGAGGCTGTAGAGCGCCTCAAGGCTATCGGCGACTGGATGGGTCGCTATGGCGAGACCATCTACGGCACCCGCGGTGGCATCGTGCGTCCCCATGACTGGGGCGTTACCACCCAGAAGGGCAACACCCTCTATGTGCATATCATGAACTGCCAGGACCGTGCCCTCTTCCTCCCCCTCACCGAACGCCGTGTGGCCAGTGCGCGTATGTATGACGGTCACCAGAAGGTGCGTGTCAGCAAGAACGCTGAGGGCGTGACCCTCGAGCTCCCCGCTGTACCCAAGGGTGTGGACACCATCGTTGAGCTGACTCTCAAATAGTCTGCCGCCTCTCCCCACGAGAACCAACAAAGCCCGAAACCATCTGCAGGTTTCGGGCTTTGTCATATCCTTGAGCTCGGGGGTGGGGAGATGGGGATGTAGGTGGTATCAGATTTGCCTCACATTACCCCTTCAGATGCTCAAAATCAGGCAGTCCGTAGTCAGTCCTTCCCTCGCCCCGCCCAGTAATTACTTGAATGATTGAAAAAATAACACGAATTAATGCTAAACTTTTTGTGTGTCACTCTGTTTTTTGCTATCTTTGCCTTATCATGAAGAAGACCGTATCATTCATCCTCATGGCGATGCTGTCGCTCAGCCTCAGCGCCGCCAAAGTGGTTACCTCGGCGTCGCTCAAGCTCGTTGCCGATGGCAAGACCCTTAACACCGAAGCTATCCAGAACGCCATCGACCGTCTGTCTAAGAAGGGCGGTGGCAAGTTGACAATCAGCAAGGGCCTTTACCTCACCGGGGCCATCCAGCTGAAGAGTGGGGTAGAGCTCCACCTCGAGCGCGGTGCCGTGCTCTTGGGCAGCACCAATCCCGATGACTATTACCAGCTGCAGGTGATGGGCGACGGCGATGTGGTGCGCAAGGACAACTCCAAGTATGCCCTCGTGCTTGCCCAGGGTGCCCGCAACATAGCCCTCACCGGCGAGGGAGTCATCGACGGACAGGGTCAGGAGCTGGCACTCACCATCGACTCGCTCGTGAAATGTGGCGTGAAGAGTGATCCCAACTACAGCAAGCGTCTGCGTCGTCCCAGTGAGATCATGCGTCCCAAGCTCTTCTTCTTCTCCGAGTGTGACGGAGTCGAGATCGCCGGCCTCCATCTGCGCAACAGCGCCTGCTGGGGTCTCTCCTTCGACCTCTGCTCCAATATGAATCTCCATCACCTTGATGTCTACAACCGTGCCTACTGGAACAACGACGGTATCGACATGACCGACTGCCGCGACTCGCGCATCACCAACTGCCGCATCAATGCTGCCGACGACGGCATCTGCCTGAAGAGCTACCACAAGCGCGGCGTAAGCCAGAACCTTGTCATCGACAGCTGCGAGATACGCAGCTCTGCCTCGGCTGTCAAGTTCGGCACTGCCACTTGGGGTAATTTCCGCGACATCACCATTACCAACATCCGCGTAATCGACACCTTCCGCTCGTGCATCGCCATCGAGAGCGTCGACGGTTCGCAGATAGAGAACATCGTAGTCGACGGTCTCAAGGCAACCAATACCGGCAACGCCATCTTCGTCAAGTTGGGCAACCGTGCCAAGAACGACCAGGGATATATCCGCAACATCACCCTGCGCAATATGGATGTTGAGCTCGCCTTCGGCCGTCCCGACACAGACTATGATATCCGCGGCCCCGAGGTAAGCTACTTCCACAACCCCTTCCCCTCAAGTATCACCGGTTGGCCCGGTCATCCTGTAGAGAACGTGGTGCTCGAGAATATCAATATCAGCGCTCCCGGTCGTGCCGACAAGGGCATGGCCTATGTCAAGGCGCCCGAGGTTCCCGAAAACTACGACCGCTACCCTGAGTTCACCATGTTTGGCGAGCTCCCCGCCTGGGCCTTCTTCCTGCGCCACGTCGAGGGCATCACCCTGCGCAATGTCAACCTCACCCTGCGCGACCGCGACTTCCGTCCCGCCATCTGCCAGGTCAATGTCAACGGCTACAAGGATGAGGGAGTCAACATCACTCTGCCCGAGCCCAAGCACTGTGGCAAGTGCCATCGTCACGATTGATCTACATATACTTATATAGACATTAATAACAACCACAACTATCATCGGGCAGACGCTGCCCATAGCAAACATTATGAAATACCGTAACTATATTCTCGTGGCAGCCATGATGCTCGTTGCCACTGTGGCCGAAGCTGCCAAGACCGTGAGCTCTACGGCTCTCAAACTCGTAGCCGACGGTCAGACCGTCAACACTCCCGCCATCCAGCACGCCATCGACGACCTCAGTCGTAAGGGCGGCGGCACCATCGTCTTCGAGCCCGGCAACTATGTCATCGGTACCCTCGAGCTGCGTTCCAATATCGAGCTCCACCTCAAGAGCGGCGCCACCCTCTTGGGCAGTACCAATCCCTATGACTACATCGACATCACCAAGGAGGGCGCCGACCGCAGCGACCCTAAGAAGTGGAACTATCTGAGCCTCGCGCTCATCGAGGCATACCAAGCCAAGAATATCAAGCTCACCGGCGAGGGCACCATCGATGCCCGCGGCTGCGAGCTGGCTCTCGCCATCGACAGCCTGCACAAGGCTGGCGTGCGCCCCGACCCCAACTACTTTGACCGACTCAACCGCCCACGCGAGGCCATGCGCCCCAACCTCTTCACCATCAATGCCTGTGACGGTATCGAGGTGAGCGGACTCCATCTGCGCAACGGCGCCTGCTGGGGACTCGTCTTCTTCCAGTGCAAGAACCTGCTCATCGAGCGCGTAGATGTGCTCAACCGCGCCTACTGGAACAACGACGGTATCGACATCGTAGACTGCCAGCACGTCATCATCCGCGACAGCCACGTCAATGCTGCCGACGACGGTATCTGCCTCAAGTCAGACAAGCTCGAGCTCGCCTGCGACGACATCCAGGTCTACAACTGCGCTGTGGAGAGCTCGGCGTCGGCCATCAAGTTCGGTACCAACTCTGCCGGCGGTTTCAAGAACATCACCATCCGTGACATCAAGGTCAGCGACACCTTCCGCTCTGCCATAGCCATCGAGGCTGTCGACGGCGGCGAAGTGCGCAACGTGCTCGTTGAGAATATCCACGCCCTCAATACCGGCAACCCCATCTTCATCCGCCTCGGCAAGCGCCAGGCCGACCGCCGCGACGGCATCGTCGACGGTGTGACCATCCGCAACATGGTGTGCGAAGTTCCCTTCGAGCGCCCCGATGTAGGCTATAAGCTGCGCGGCCCCATCACCAACACCATGCGCAACCCCATGCCTTCGAGCATCGTGGGCATCCCCGGCGTCAAGGTGCGCAATGTGCTCATCGACAATGTCACCATCATCTACCCTGGTGGAGCCGACAAGGGTCTGCGCTACCTCACCATGGGCGAGCTCAGCAAGATACCCGAGCAGATCAATCGTTATCCCGAGTTTGATATGTTTGGCGAGCTGCCCTGCTACGGCTTCTACGTGCGCCATGCCGATGGCGTCACCTTCCGCAATGTCAACCTCCTGCTCCGCAACGACGACTTCCGTCCTGCCTTCGTTCTCGACGACGCTTCGAATGTCAAGTTTGAGAACATCACTTACCCCTTCGGCAAGAAGAACGGACAAATCTACGATAACTCCAAGCAATGAAACGTAAGCTCTTCACCCCTCTGAGCATGGGCGCCATGGCGCTCGCTCTCGTCATGGTGGCCTGCGGCAAGGCGCCGCAGCTCACCCGCGACAATGTCGATGACGTGCTCGCCCACATGACCCTCGACGAGAAGATCAACATCGTCGTGGGTGCCGGCAACGAGACCTTCACCGGCTATGGCAACACCAAGAAGCTCGTGCCCGGTGCTGCCGGAACCACCTCGCCCATTCCCCGCCTCGGCATCCCGCCCACCGCGCTCACCGACGGTCCTGCCGGACTCCGCATCGATACCATGCGCGAGGGCCAGAGCCGCCGCTACTACCACACCGGCTTCCCCATCGGCACCGCCCTTGCCTCGTCGTGGAACCAGCCCCTCATCTATGAGGTGGGAGAGGCCATCGGCAACGAGGCCCATGAATACGGGCTCGACCTCATCTTCGGCCCGGGCATGAACCTGCACCGCGATCCGCTCGGAGGCCGCAACTTCGAGTACTACTCCGAAGACCCGCTGCTCACCGGTAAGATGGCGGCAGCCTTTGTGCGCGGCATCCAGAGCCAGCATGTCGGCGCCACCCTCAAGCATTTTGCCGTGAACAACCAGGAGACCAACCGCAAGGACGTCGATGTGCGCATCGCCCAGCGACCCCTGCGCGAGCTCTACCTGAAGCCCTTCGAGATAGCCGTGCGTGAGAGCGATCCCTGGTCAGTGATGAGTGCGTATAATATGATCAACGGTCAGCAGTGTATGGAGAGCCGCGACCTGCTCACCACCATCCTCCGCGGCGACTTCGGTTTCCGCGGCTTCGTGGTGAGCGACTGGGCAGCCCCCGGATGGCGCGACTCCGGCCGCGAGATATGGGCTGGCAACGACCTGCTTGCCCCCGGCACCGCCCAGCAGCGTCAGGAGATCAAGGCCGCCGTCAAGGCCGGCACCCTCTCTGTGGCTGCCCTCGACAGCTGTGCCCGCCGCATGCTGCAGTTTGTAGCCCGCACCGAGCGCATCACCCCCCGCACCTATAGCGAGAACCCCGACCTCAAGGCCCACGCCATCAAGTCGCGCGAGGCTGCCGAGGAAGGCATCGTGCTGCTCGAGAACCATAACCAGACCCTCCCCCTCGCCAAGGAGACCCGGCGCGTGGGCATGTTTGGCGTCTCCTCTTACAACTTCATCTCCGTCGGCACCGGCTCGGGCAATGTCAAGACCCCCCACACCGTCAATCTCCTCGAGGGATTTGTCAATGTGGGCGTCGAGACCAATGCCGACGTGGCACAGACCTACCAGCGCATCATCCGCGATACCATCGCCGCCCGCGCCTACGACCCGCTGGGCTATGCCGCCATCCCCGAGCTCACCATCGACTCGGCTGTCATAGCCCGCAGTGCCCAGACCGACGACGTCGCCATCATCACCATCGGCCGCAGCTGTGGTGAGGGAGCCGACCGCCTGCAGCAGACCGAATACCTGCTCTCCGACGTCGAACACAGGCTCATCGCCCAGGTGAGCCGAGCCTTCCACGCCGCCCAGAAGCGCGTGGTAGTGGTGCTCAATGTGTCGGGCGTGGTCGAGGTGGCATCCTGGCGCTCGCTCGCCGACGCAGTGGTGCTCTCGTGGTTGCCCGGACAGGAAGCCGGCGACGCCGTATGCCGCGTCCTCACCGGCAAGGTGTGTCCCTCGGGCCGCCTGACCATGACTTTCCCTCTGCGCTACGAAGACTGCAGCACCCACGACAACTTCCCCTACGACTACCACGGCCCCAAAGCTATCGGTAACTACCCCAAGATACCGCGTACGCCGGCCATTAAGAACGTACACTACGTCGACTATGTCGAGGGCATGTACGTGGGATACCGCTACTTCGACACCTTCAACCGCCCTGTGGCCTATCCCTTTGGTTTCGGACTCAGCTACACCACCTTCGCCTACAGCGACGCCGTCTGCCGTGCCCAGGCCGATGGCAGCTTCGCCCTCAGCGTCAAGGTAACCAACACCGGAGCCTGCGCCGGCAAGGAGGTGGCGCAGGTCTATGCCCCCGTGCGCTCGCTGCGCCATCAGCTCGTCGCCTTTGGCAAGACCCGCACGCTCCAGCCCGGCGAGAGCGAGACCCTCAGTCTCACCATCACCCAGCGCGACCTCGCCTGCTTCGACGAGGCGCAGAACGCATGGGTACTCGATGCCGGCGACTATACCCTCGAGATTGGCGCCAATGCCCGCGATGCCCGGCTGAAAGCCCACATCCAGGTGTCGGCACCCCTCGTCGTCGAGCGGGTCAACGGCGTGCTCCGCTAAGCGGTCTGCCCCATATACAGAGAGCGGGGAGACGTGCCTGTCTATGGCATGCCTCCCCGCTCTTGTCGTATGGGGCTGCGTTATGGCTTCACATATTCGCCGTTGACCTTGACCGGCTCCACGTGCAGATTGATATACGTTTCCTCGCCAAACCGCTCCCTCAGCCGCTGCTCTATGGCTGTGGCGTGCTGATGGGCTTCGTAGAGCGAGAGTGCTCCCGGCATGCGCACGTGCATCTCGATGGCGATGTGGCTGCCTATGCGGCGTGTGCGCAGATGGTGGATGGCGCTCACCGTGGGCTCTTCGCTGGCAATGTCGGCTATCTGCCGCTCCATGTCTTCGGGCAGACTCTTCTCCAGCAGTTCGCCCATCGACTGTGCCACGAGCGTGTAGGCGGTGCGCATGATGAAGACGCTCACCACCACGGCGGCGATGGGGTCGAGCACAGCCCAGCGGCTGCCCAGGATGATGGCGCCGCCGATGCCTATGGCGGGGGGGCTGCTCGGGCGCG